>Ga0180437_10003985_pt1 | contig 21429 bp, 9 predicted proteins | sample SS_ome_4_FD_132410 | JGI IMG/M metagenome (GOLD analysis project Ga0180437, IMG submission 132410) | Hypersaline lake sediment archaeal communities from the Salton Sea, California, USA - SS_3_D_1 metaG | ecosystem: Environmental > Aquatic > Non-marine Saline and Alkaline > Hypersaline > Sediment...
CGGTCGTCCTCGGCGAACGGGTGCAGGTACTCCCATTCGGCCAGGTCCTTGGAGCGGAACAGGAAGTTGGCCCGCACGCGCTTGCCCCCCGGGCCCGGCAGCGTGCCCCCGGAGAGCGAATAGTACGTGCCGTCCTTCTTCCATATACACGGGTCGAACACCCGATACGGCAGCGGCGAGCCGTCGGGGCTCGTCATTGGAATCACCGCCCCGCCCGTCACCTTCTCCCAGTTCAACAGCAGGGGATCGCGCGAAACGGCGACCATGTTGCCCACGGTCGTTCCGTGGTACATGGCGATCACGCGGTCTTCTTCGACGAGCGTCGCCCCCGAGTAGCAGCACCGCTCCGGACCGGGATAGATCGCATAGGGCAGGTCGCGCCAGTGGATCAGGTCCTGGCTCACGGCGTGTCCCCAGTGCTGACGCGAATCCTCCGGCGGGTAGCCCTGGTAGAACAAATGCCAGCGGCCCTGCCAGAAGCACAGGCCGTTGGGGTCGTTCATGCGGTTCTCCGGGGCGACGTAGTGGTAGATCGGGTGATGCGGGTCCCGGAGGTTTCGCCGGCGGGATTCGGCGAACCGCGCCAATAGCGGGTTCGACTTCAGTTGGGCTTCCTGCTCATCGAGCGTGTCGGCGAACGTGAACTTCGGCACTCGCGAGGTGTTGTCCGGCTGCTCCTCCGCGGCGAAGGACGGTCGCTGCAAAGCGGCAAAAGCCGCAAACAGCGTCCCGATCGCCACGCCGGCGAGCAGCGCCGCTGCGTTCCTTTTCATGGTTTCCGTGCTCCGGAAGTTGTTTTGTGAGTGTTGCCGAACCCGCCACTGTTGCGTCCCCATTGTACCGTTCGAGAAGAGTCTGCTGCAAACCCGGGACGGCCGGCAAGAGCAGCTCTTCGCACTGCCGGGGCAGTGCAACTGACCGGTTGTGCAATCCGGAAGGTGTTTGTAGTGACCCGATTCATCGGGCCTTCCTGCAAAAAACGCGGCCTCCGGCTAGCTCGGGACCGCATGAATGCGGTCACTACGAGCTTCTCGGACAGCCTCTTACGTCCCCTGCTGGCGTCCCTGGTGGGCCGTTTTGCCGTCTGGTATACTGCGAGTTCTGAACCGTTTCCACGTTGCGTCATGCGAAGGAGAGACCCGTGAAGACTTCGACCGGAGTTGTACGAACGGCGTCAACTTGGGCGCCGGCGATCACGCTACTCGTTGCCCTGGCCGCCCGAAGCGCCGAGACCCCTTCGGCCACGGCGAGGCAGATTCTCGACGCAACCGGCGTCCGGGGCGGGCTGGTCGTCCACCTCGGTTGCGGCGACGGCCGGTTGACCGCGGCCCTGCACGCCGGCGACGGCTTCCTCGTTCACGGGCTGGATCGCGACGCGGCCAACGTCGAGAAGGCGCGCTCGACCATCCGCGACGCCGGCGTCTACGGCCCCGTGTCGGCCGACCGCCTGGCGGGCCGGGTCCTGCCCTATACCGACAACCTCGTCAACCTGCTGATCGGCGAGGACCTCGGGGACGTGCCGATGGACGAAGTCCTCCGCGTCCTCGTGCCGGGCGGCGTCGCCTATATCAAGCAGGGCGGCGATTGGGCCAAGACCAGCAAGCCCCGGCCGGTGGAACTCGACGAGTGGACGCACTACCTGCACGACCCGAGCGGCAACGCGGTGAGCCGCGATCGGGCCGTCGACTTCCTGCGCCAAATGCAGTGGATCGGCGGACCGCGCTACTCGCGCCACCACGATCACATGTCGGCGGCCAGCGCGATGGTCACGTCGGGCGGGCGGCTTTTTGCCATCTTCGACCACGCCTCGCCTTTGAGCATCCAGCTCCCGTCGCGGTGGGAGCTGGTCGCGCGCGACGCCTTCAACGGCGCGGTCCTCTGGCGGCGCGAGATGGGCCCCTGGTTTTCGCAGTTGCAGCGCTTAAAGAGCGGCCCCTCGGACCTGCCCCGCCGGCTGGTGGCGATCGGAGACACGGTTTACGTCACGTTGGAGTTGGCCGCCCCGGTGACGGCGCTGGATGCGGCCACGGGCAAGACGTTGCGAACGTACGAGGGGACCAAGGGGACCGACGAAATCCTCGGCTCCGACGGCGTGCTGTTCCTGGTCGTCAACCGCGAGGGATACTCGCGCGGGCCCATTTATGAGTGGACCGCGCAGAAGCGGACGCTCATGGCCGTCGACGCCGACACGGGCGAGAAGCTCTGGGAGAAGCAGTGGCCCTGGGTCGTGCCCGGGTGCCTGGCCGTGGGCGGCGGGCGCGTCGTCTTCTACGACGGCGAGCGCGTGGTCGCCCTGGACCGAAAGACCGGCGAAGAGCTGTGGCAATCCGAGGCGCTCGGGCGGCGGGAAGACCCCGTGCCCACTTACTTCTCGCCGTGCCTCGTGCTCTACGAGGACCTGGTGTTTTTCTCCGGGGCCGATCCCGAGACCAAGCCCTATCACGCCGACAACGGCAAGACGATGTACGCGCTTAAGGCCGACACGGGCAAGACCCTCTGGAAAGCCCCCCACGCCCCGTCCGGCTACCGCAGCGCCGAGGACATCCTGGTCGTCGGCGGGCTGGTGTGGACCTCCGACGTCTTCAACAGCCGCGACCTGCGCACGCCCGAGACCGGCAAGGTCTGGGGACGCGACCTGCGCACCGGCGAAGTGAAGGTCGAGTTCATGCCGGACGTCGAAACGCACTGGTTCCACCACCGCTGCTATCGGGCCAAGGCCACGGAGCGATTTCTGCTCACCTCGCGCACCGGGATCGAGTTCGTCGACTTCCGCAAGGAGCATTGGACTTGCCACCACTGGGTGCGCGGGGCGTGCCTGTACGGGATCATGCCGGGCAACGGGATGGTCTACAGCCCGCCGCACCCTTGCGCGTGCTACCTGGAGGCCAAGCTCTATGGGTTCAACGCCCTGGCGGCGCACTCGGCCTCGCGCCAGGAGATCATCGACGCGGCGGCTCGGGGGGAACGGCTCAAGCGCGGCCCGGCGTATGACACGCCGGTCCAGGCCGGTGCGGCCGCAGCGTCCGACTGGCCGACGCTCCGCGCCGACGCCGAGCGGAGCGGCCGCATCGCGGCAGAGGTCCCGGCCGAGCTGTCCGTGGCCTGGAATACCGAGATCGGCGGGCGACTGAGCAGCCCAGTGGTCGCCGGCGGGCGGCTCCTGGTGGCGGCCATCGACGCCCACGAGGTCCACGCGCTGGACGCGGCCTCCGGCGAGCCGTTGTGGCGTTTCACCGCCGGGGCCCGGGTCGACAGCCCGCCGACAATTTGGCGGGGCCGCGTCCTGTTCGGCTCGTGTGACGGGCACGTCTACTGCCTGCGGGCCGACGACGGGCGCATGATCTGGCGTTACCGGGCCGCGCCGGCCGACCTGCGCATGGGGGCCTTCGGCCAGATCGAGTCCGTCTGGCCGGTCCACGGCAGCGTGCTGGTTCCTGAGATCGACGACGGCGAGGCCGAGCTGTGGTGCGTGGCCGGGCGCTCGATGTTCCTCGACGGCGGGCTGCGCCTCTTGCGACTGAACCCGGCCACCGGCGAGAGGATCGGCGAGCGGGTCCTCGACGACCGCGTGCCCGGCGGCGACGAGAACCTGCAAGCGGGCATCGCGGGGCTGAACATGCCGGTGGCGCTCTCCGACGTGCTCGTAAGCGACGGGAAGCACGTCTACATGAAATCGCAGCAGTTCGATCTTGAGGGCAAGCGCATCGACATCGACGTGCCCACCCGGGGCGAGCGAGAACAGCGGGGCGAAACGGCCCACCTCTTCTGCCCCACCGGGCTCCTGGACGACGTCTGGTGGCACCGCTCCTACTGGGTCTACGGCCGGGTGTGGAAGTCGGGGGCGGGCGGGTACTATCGGGCGGGCCGCTTCGCCGTCTCGGGCCGGCCCATGGTCTTCGACGGCCAGACGGTCTACAGTTTCGGGCGAAAACCCCAATACTATCGCTGGACCACGCCCATGGAGTACATGCTCTACGCCGCACCCAAGCAGCCCGAGCTTGTGCGCATCGGGGGCGACGGCAAAGGCCGGGCAGGGCAACCGAAAAAGCGCCCGGGCCTGGGGAGCACGCCGCCCGGCACGATCGAGACCCGTTGGAAACAGGACGTCCCGATCCTGGTCCGGGCGATGGTCCTGGCCGGCAAGACCCTGTTCCTGGCCGGCCCGCCCGATTTGATCGACGAGCCCAAGACACTCTCGACGTTCGACACGCCCCAGACGCAGAAGCTGCTCGCGCGCCAGGCCGCGGCGATCGAGGGGAGCGAAGGGGCCGTGCTCCGGGCCGTGTCCGCTGCGGACGGCAAGAAGCTCGCCGAGCAAAAGCTGGAGGCGATGCCCGTGTTCGACGGCATGATCGCGGCCGGCGACCGGGTCTACTACGCGAGCACCGACGGCCGTATTGTCGCCTTGCAGGGCAAGTCCCGGGTCCGGAAATGAGGTCTGACCATGCGACCGTTCTCTTGGTTGGGGGCTATCGGGGGGCTGCTCGCGGTCGGGCTGGCGGCGTTGCCGGCGGGGGGCGCGGAGACGCCTTGGGAGAGGGGGGCGTTCGCGGCCGAGCCGGCGGCCGTGCTTGAGGCGCTCGACGCGATTCCCGCCCCGGACGACGTCGACGTCCACGTGCTGCTGGAAGAGGAGACCTACCGGTTCGACGCCCAGGGCCTCAAGACGCACACGCTGCGGCGCGTCTATCGCTGCATGACCGAGGCGGGGGCGGAGGACTGGTCCTTTAGCGAGGGGGAGTGGTCGCCCTGGTGCGAGGAGCGGCCGGAGATCCGTGCTAGGGTGATTACCCCTAACGGCAAGGCCCACCAGCTCGACCCCAAGAACCTCGCCGAGGTGCCCGTCGACCAGGACTCGCGCAACGTGTACGTCGATCGGCGGATGCTCCGCGGCCCGCTGCCGGCGGTCAGGGCGGGCGCGGCGGTCGAGGAACAGGTCGTCACTCGCGAGACGCAGCCGTTTTTTGCCCGGGGGGAAGTCGAGCGGATGATGTTCCTGGCGTTCTACCCCATTCGCAAAGCCCGGCTGGTGATCGAGGCGCCCGCCGACCTGCCGCTGCGCTACGAGGTGCGGGGCATCGAGCTTAAACCGCGCCGGACGGAGCGGGAAGGCCGGGTACGGCTCGATTTCGAGGCCGGCCCGTTCGCGGAGCTGGAGTTCCCCGAGCCGTTTTTGCCGCCCGACGTGCCCCGCTTCCCGCAGATCGTGTTTTCCACCGGCGAGTCGTGGGCCTCGGTGGCCGCCGGCTACGCCGAGCTGTTCGAGCCGCAGCTTAAGACCGAGCAGCTCGAAGAGCTGGTGCGCGAGACGCTCGGCAACGAGAACGACCGCAACAAGGTGGCGGCCCTGTTGTTGAAGAAGGTCCAGGAGCGGGTCCGCTACACGGGCGTCGAGTTCGGCCAGGCGGCGATCGTGCCCCGCACGCCCCGCGAGACGCTCGCCCGCGGCTTCGGCGACTGCAAGGACCAGTCGGCCCTGCTGGTGGCGATGCTCCGGGTGGCGGGCATCCCGGCCCACGTGGCCCTGCTGCGCAGCGGGCGCGGCGCGGACGTGCGCCCCGGGCTGCCGGGTCTGGGGTTCAGCCACGCGATCGTGTACGTACCGGGCCAGCAGCCGTTGTGGATCGATCCCACGGCGCGGTACGTGCCCCCGGGCGAGCTGCCGATCGCCGACCAGGGACGCCTGGCCCTGGTGGCGGCGGAGTCGACGACCGATATGGTGCGAACACCCTTAGCACCGTCCGGCGCGAACCGGGCCGTCGAAATCTACGACCTGACGATGACCGAGTGGGAGGGGAACCGGGTGCGGGAGACCGTCGAGTCGACCGGCAGCCCGGGCGAGGACTCGCGAAACTGGTACGCCTCGCACTCGACCAAGGAGCACCGCTCGAACTGGAAGCAGTACGGCGAGGACACCTACGGCACGAGGTCGCTTGAGCGCCTGGACTATTCGCCCCCGGACGATTTTTCCGGGCCGTTTCGCATCGTGGCCGAGCTGGCCGAGGCGGCGTTCGGCTACGTCGACGACACCGAGGCCGTCGTGTCGGTCTTCCCCTCCTCAGTTTTCGACCGCCTGCCGAGCTTCCTGACCGAGCCGGAGCCGGAAGAGCCCGAGGAAGAGGACGATGAGGAGAAGGCCAAACCCGAGGGGCGCCAGCATCCCCTTTGGCTCCCCGAGCCACACGTGTGCGAGCGGGTGTATCGGATCACGCCGCCGCCGGGCTTCGTGCCGCAGGACCTGCCCGAGGACAAGCGTCAGCAGTTCGGCCCGGTGACCTTGAGCCGGGAGTTCTCCGTCGAGGACGAGCGGGTGGTGGTGGCCCGGTTTCTTCTGGACACGGGCGACGGCCGCTTGAAGCCCGACGAGGCGGAGGCGCTGCACCGGGCGATCCTCGAGCTGGGCCCGGAGGAAAACGTCTCCCGCTGGGAAGTCACCATCAAGTTCGAGAACCCGGCCGAGCGCCACTTGGAGGAAGGCCGGATCAAGGAAGGGATCGCCGCCTATCGCGAGCTGCTCGAGAAGAACCCCGATCGGGCCGAACAGCACGCCCGCTACGCCTGGGCGCTGCTCCACGCCGGGCTGGGCGAGGCCGCGCGCCGGGAGGTCCGCCGGGCGGTGGAGCTCGCGCCGCAAAATGCCGAGGCCCACGCCGAGCTGGGCCGCATCCTGACCCACGACCTCACGGGACGCCACCTCCGCGAGGGCATGGACTGGCAGGGGGCCGCCGAGGCATATCGCAAGGCCCTCGAACTCGACCCGGACAACCTATGGATCCGTTTTGACTACGCAATCCTTCTGGAGCACGTCGAGGACGGCGCCCGCTATACGCCCCGCGCGAAGCTCGACGAGGCCGCCGCCGAGTACCGCAAGGTCCGCAAGGAGCTTCAGGACTCCGAGACGCTGGACTTGAACCTGGCGCTGGTGCTGCTCTATGCCAGGAAGTACGCGGAGCTGGAGGAGCTGGTCAAGGACCGGGAGCCGCTCGACGAGTGGGCGCCGCTTCAGCTTGCGGCCATCGCCGCGCAGCAGGGCGCCACGGCCGCCGAGAAAAAGGCGGTCGCCCTGTTTCGCGATCCGGACGAGCGGCGCGACGCGCTGTTGACCGGCGGCGATTACCTTCAGCGCGCACGGCTCTACGGGGCCGCCCGGCAGCTCTACCTGGCCGGGGCGCCCGGGGCGCCCAACGAGTTCGCGATCCGTTCGCTGGCGTCGAGCTACCAGAAGCTCCGTCCGTTCGAGGAGGCAGTGCTGCCCGAGGACGATCCCCGGGGCGTGGTGCAGCGGCTCTACCACGGCGCGATGCTCGGCGACGAGCCGCGGCGCAAGCTGCCCGAGCTGTTCGTGCGTTCAGCCTCGAAGGAGGAGGTCGCTCGGGCCGTCGACGAGCTGCTGCGCCCGCTGCGCGTCGCGCTGCAAACCGATTTCGACGAACAGGTCCCGCCCGAGCGGACCGCCGACATCATCGTGCTCATGGAGTTCACGTCCGAGGGGGACGACGACGCGGGTTACCGTATCGGCGTGACCGACGACGAGGGGAACGTCGATTGCACCTGGTACGTGGTCCGCGAAGAGGGGGCCTATCGCGTGTTGCCGGCCGGGCCGTCGCTGGCCAACCTGGGGGCCGAGGCACTCCGGCGGCTCGACGCGGGCGACGCGGCCGCCGCCCGACGCTGGCTCGACCGGGCCTGGGCCGAGCAAAAGGACGAGGTGGGGTGGTTCAACCCCTTTTCGGGCACGCCCTTCGGACGGATCTGGTGGACCGCCAGGCACGACGACCCGGCCGCCGTGCGCCTGGCCGCGGCCGCGCTCGTGGCCGAGGGGCCAACACCCCGGAATGCGATCCCGATCCTGCTGGACGCCGAGAAAGCGGACCGCCACAAGCCGCAGCGGCTCCAAGTCGATCGGGCGTTGGCCCGGGCCTACCTCCACGCCCGCCGGCCGGAGCAGCTCCTCGAGACGGCCGAGCAAATCCTCGCCCGGAGCAGCGACGCCTTGGAGGGCCTGGAGCACAAGCTCACGGCCCTCTGGGACCTGGAGCGAAACGACGACCTGCGCCGATTCCTCAAGGCCCAGCTCGATCGCGCCGACCTGGGCACCGAGACGGAGGAGCTGCTGGCCTGGCACGCGGGCAAGATCGGCGAGTTCGCCGTGTCCGAGGAGCACCTCCGCCCGCTGGTCGATCGGGGCCGGGCCTCGCCGCTAAGCTACAACGAGCTGGCTTGGAACTCGATCTTCCGCAAAGGGGCCGACGAACGCGCGCTCGAGGACGCCCAGCGCGCCAACCGGCGCACGCTGCACCGCGACCCAACCTACCTGCACACGCTGGCCGCGGTCTGCGCCGAGCTGGGCCACACCGCCGACGCCCTGGACAACCTGCACCGCAGCCTCGATGCCCGCGGCTGCACGCCTGAGAACGACGACTGGTACGTGCTGGGGCGGATCGCCGAGGACTGCGGGCTTGCGGACGTGGCGGCCGATCTGTACCGCAAGGTCGCCCGGCCCGAACGCCCCTTCGCCAACGACACCTGGGTGCTGGCCGAGCGGCGGCTGAAGGGGCTTCAGCCGTAGGGCTTGACAAGCCCGCCCGCGTGCCCCATCATCTCCTCCGACGGCAGCTCTGCTGCATCTATCGTCGAGGCGTTTGCCATGGCCGTCACAAGCGCTGACTTGCTGGAATGCAACCGCTTTGCCATTGCGAAACTCGCGAGCGGCGAACCGGGTTCGCTAGTGGAACTCGCGCAAGAGTGGGAGGCCATGCGCGAGTACGAGAGGTCGGTATCCGCCCTGCAGGAGGCTCACGCTGATGCTCGGGCGGGTCGAGTCAAGCCTCTCGACGAGGCGTTTGCCGATGTCCGCCAGAAGCTGAGTCAGCCCAAGTGAGCCGCACTCCCGGGAGATCGATGTCATGACGTCCGCACAAATGCTGGGGTTCTTGTTCGTCGTGCTGGGCGCGGTTTGCGGCGGGTCGTTCGGCCTGCCGAGCAAGTTCGTCAAGAAGGACACGCCCTGGGAGGTCCTCTGGGGGCCGTTCTTCTTCTTCGTGACGATTCTCATCCCCTGCATCGTGGCCCCGCTGGTGGTTGACGACCTGGGCGGCATCTATTCCCGCGTGGAGACGGGCAAGATCGTCCCGGTAGTGGTCTTCGGCTTTCTCTGGGGGCTGGGTTCGATGACCCTGGGGATGAGCTTCGCCTTCATCGGGCTTTCGCTGGCCTATGCGCTGAACTACGGGGCCCAGATCATCTTCGGCTCGATGATGCCCCTGGCCCTGTTCAACGCAGACCACATTCTTACGCCCCACGGCTACACGATCCTGGCCGGCGTGGCCGTGTGCGTGGCCGGCGTGGTCGTTTCCGGCCGGGCCGGCATGTTGAAAGAACGCAGCTCAAAGCAGAGCGCTGTCGGCCAGACCCCGCCCGACGACGCCGGCTCGGCCATCAAGAGGCCCAAGATGCTCATCGGCGTGGTCATCGGCGTGATCTCGGGCATCCTCTGCGCCTGCTACGCGGTGGCCTGGGGTTTTGCCAGCGTCAAAGAAGGGGTGAATGCCGAGGCCGCCGCCCATAATGCCCCCTGGGCCGCCCCTTGGGGCGCGACCTGGCCCGGCACGGCCACGATCCTCTGGGGCGGGGCCGTCTCGGCCTGCCTCTACTGCGCGTTGCAGCTCACGAAAAACAAGACCTGGGGGCATTTGACCCGGCCCGGCGTGGGATTGGTCCTCGTTCTGGCCGCTGCCATGGCCGTGCTCCACGACGCGGCCATCTTCTTCTTCGGACTGGGGTCGCTCAAGCTGGGTGACCTCGGTGTGCCCGTGGGCTACCCCGTCTTCATGTCCTTTGCCATCATCGTGGGCAACGTCCACGGCTTCCGCACCGGCGAATGGGAGGGTGCCAGCCGCCGGAGCATTCTGTGGATCGTCGCCGGCATCGCGTTGCTGATCGTCGGCGTGTGCCTGCTGGCCCAGGGCCTGGCCATGGTGAAATGAACTCACGCGAACGAGTCGCCCGCGCCATGCGGCACGAAAAGCCGGACCGCGTGCCGGTGATGTGCCAGTTGGCCTTGGGGCATTACTTCCTGCACGGCGAGGCGCGTCCCGCCGACGTCTGGTTCGACAGCGACGTCTTCGTGCGCACGCTCATAGAGTTCCAGCAGCGATACGGGCTTGACGGCTTCTTGATCAACCTGCCGGGGCGGCCGAAGAACTGGCGCGACTACCTGGCCGACGATCGCCGGGACGGGGACAAGGAGCGGCTCACGTGGCGGTCGGGTCTGGTCACCCTGGTGCCGCCCGACGACAATGCCCATACCTTTTTTGCCGACGGCGGCGAGCTGCCCCGGGCCGACTACACGCGAGTCGACTTGGACGATCCGGCCACCTATCGCACGGCCGGCTACCTCTGGAACACCTGGCACGCGCCGAGCCTGTTTGACGTGCCGGGGGACGCCAATCTGACCGACCCGGCCGCCTACCCCGAGTGGTTTTCGCGCGGGCTGCGCCGGGCGCGGGAAGGCTGCCCGGACGTGTCGGTGCATATCGAGGTGTTTTCACCCTTCACACACCTCTTGGAGCTTTTCGGCTATGACCGGGCGCTGATGGCCTTGGTCGACGCGCCCGAGACGTGCCACAAGCTGCTTGAGCGATTCGGGCGCATGGTCGGCGCCATGGTTCGCTGCTACGGGCCGTGCGAGCCCGACGCGGTCTTGATCAGCTCGGCGTTTGCCGGGGCGGGCTTCATCAGCCGCGCGATGTACCGGGAGTTCGTGCTGCCCTACGAAAGGGACGTGGTCCGGGTGATCCACGAGTTCGGCGTGCCGGCCTACACGCACACCTGCGGCGCGATCGGCGATCGGCTGGACCTGATGGCCGAGACGGGGCTGGACGGGATCGACACGCTCGACCCGCCCCCTTTGGGCACGGTCGACCTGGCCCGGGCCAAGGCCGAGTACGGGCGGCGCCTCTTCTTCAAAGGGAATCTCGACGCGGTCAACGAGATGCTCCGCGCCACGGACGACGAGTTCCGCCGGGCCGTGCTCGAGCGTCTTACGATCGGCAAGCCCGGCTCGGGCTACATCCTCTCCTCGGCCTGCTCGGTGGCCCCGCACGTCGAGCCCGGCCGTGTGGAAATGCTCGCGGCCCTGGCCGAGGAGCACGGGTGGTACGAACCGCAGTAGGGAATATCGAATGTCGAACGACGAATTTCGAGTATCGAACGAAGAGTGCCGTAGCGCGGGGTGCCACGTCTCCTCGTTCTTCCTACTTCTCCATTCGATATTCGACATTCGTTATTCGATATTCAGAAGACAGGAGCTTGACACCGCCCGTTTCCCCGCTTAACGTAGGTCCTTGTGCCGTGGGGGTTTCAGGGCGGGTTCCGTTCCCGTCGCCGCACGGGCAGCAGGCACCGTGGTCCTTTCAAGCGAGGCACTCCGATGAAAGCACTCCTGAGCGTGGCGATGGCAATGTTCGTCCTGTTCGCGGCCGGCCCGGCCACGGCGGCCGAAGATGTGGGCGGCGAGGGCGAGTGGATCCAGCTCTTCAACGGCAAGGACCTTTCCGGCTGGAAAGTGAAGATCAAGGGCTACGAGCTGGGCGATAACTTCGGCGACACCTTCCGCGTCGAGGACGGCGTGATGAAGGTGGCCTACGACCAGTACGACAAGTTCAACAGCCGCTTCGGCCACATCTTCTACGAGAAGCCTTTCTCGAACTACGTGCTGCGAGTGGAGTACCGGTTCACGGACGAGCAGTGTCCCGGCGGGCCGGGCTGGGCCTTCCGCAACAGCGGGGTGATGTTCCACGGCCAGCCGCCCGAGAGCATGGGCAAGGACCAGAGTTTCCCCGTGTCGATCGAGGCGCAGCTCCTCGGCGGCGGCCCGACGGGTGATCGGCCCACGGCCAACGTCTGCTCGCCCGGCACCAACTACGTCCAGGACGGCAAGCTGGTGACCCGGCACTGCAGCAGCTCGACCTCGAAAACGTTTCGCGGCGATCAATGGGTCACCTTCGAGCTCGAGGTCCACGGCAGCAAGCTGATCCGGCATTTCGTCAACGGCGAGAAGGTGTTCGAGTACACCCAGCCGCAGCTCGACCCGGGCGACGCCGAAGCCCGCAAGCTCATCGAGGCCCAAGGCGGCGAGAAGCTGCTCACCGGCGGCTCGATCTCGCTGCAGGCCGAGAGCCACCCGATCGAGTTTCGCAAGGTGGAGCTGAAGGAGTTGAAGGACTGAGACCAAAGGGGAACAAGGAAAGGGAAAAGGGGGAACGGGAGAGAGGGGAAAAGGGAGCGTCGTGTAGCGGGGCCGCTTGCGGCCCGTGCTTACGACATGTAAAGCCGCGACCAGTGGTCGCGGGACAGTATGAGAAAGGATTCCCCGGCCGGCACAAGGCGACACATGCCGATCGACGCGAGATCTTGCACTGAGGAGGAGGGACGCGCGCCGCCTCCACGGGGGGGTGGCGCGGGAGCCGGGAACGTGCTATCATCCGGGCTGGTGGAATCCGTGACGTTCCGGAGACGGACCCGTGGGACTCGCGCTGAATAAGGTCTATCAAAAGGACTGCATCAAGGGCCTGGCCCAGCTCAACGCCGGGAGCGTCGATCTGGCGTTCGCCGACCCGCCGTTCAACATCGGCTACGACTACGACGTCTACGACGACAACCGGGCGTCGCACGAGTACGTCGACTGGTCGCGGCAGTGGATGGCCGGCGTCTACCGGGCACTGAAGCCGTCGGGCACCTTCTGGCTGGCCATCGGCGACGAGTTCGCGGCCGAGCTGAAGGTGGCCGCCCAGGAACTCGGCTTCACCTGCCGAAGCTGGGTGATCTGGTACTACACGTTCGGCGTGAACTGCGTTCGGGCGTTCAGCCGGTCGCACACCCACCTGCTCCATTTCGTCAAGGACCCGTTCGACTTCACCTTCAACGCCGACAACCCGGCCGTGCGCGTCAAATCGGCACGGGAGCTGGTCTACGGCGACCGGCGTGCCAATCCCCGGGGCCGCCTGCCGGACAACACCTGGATCCTGCGGCCGCAGGACGTTCCGAATAGCTTCCGCGGGCACGAAGACACTTGGTACTTCGCCCGGGTGGCCGGCACGTTCAAGGAGCGGGAGGGGTTCCACGGCTGCCAGATGCCCGAGCAGCTCCTGGGGCGAATCATCCGGTGCTGCTCGAACCCGCTCGAGCTGGTGCTGGACCCCTTCGCCGGCAGCGGCACCACTCTGGCCGTGGCCAAGAAGCTGGGGCGCCGGTGGCTCGGGTTCGAGCTGTCGCGGGACTACGTGGGCCGGGTGAAGAAGCGGCTCCGCGAGGCCAACGTAGGCGACCCGCTCGATGGCCCGGCCGACCCCCTGGCCAGCGCCCCGCCGACCAACGGCCGCACCCGCACCGGCTACAAGGCCCGGCGCCTGAAGCGCCCCACGCTCGACAAGGAGACGGCCCGGGGAATCGTGGCCGCGTTTCGGGCGACGCACGACGGCTACTCGGTCGACCGGCTGCTGGCCGATCCCGCTCTGGACGAGGCGTTCCTCGCCGCCTGCAAGAAGCGCGGCGTGCCGGGCAGCCCGGTGATCTGGAACCGCGAGTTGTTACGCATGCGCAAATCGGATAAGCAGATGCGCAAGTCTCTACGCGCGACGCGGCGCGAGCGGGCGTTCACTATGGAGCAGATGGACCCTTACAGCGACGCCGCTGAGATCGCCATGCACCACGTGGCCGTCGAAGCGGGTAACAAGACTCTGGACGAGATCCTCTGCGACCCGCGCCTTGCTCGGATGTTTGATGACATTGCCGCTCGCTACGCCCCGGGGCACTCGCCATTTGAGTATCGGTGGGCAGCACTCGCGATACGCAAACGGGCGCCCGATTGGAGGCGGCTCGCCGAGGAGCAATACGCAGACTGGCGAAACACGCGCCTACCACGTCGGCAGCCGATTTCCAAGGACTGGTCGAAGTACAGAGTACCCGGTGCATACATTGTCTCTGGCGCAGACAACGAACTCTACGTTGGCGGGACGCTCAATATATTCGCCCGAATTGACGCAATGGCTTCAAACCCGGAGTGGCAGGCACTCGCCCCCTCGTTTGTTCGGCCTGTTCCCGTCGTGGCTCATCCCCGGGCGATTCAATCCATTTTGGTAGGCCTGACGAATGCACGCCTGAATGCGGCGGACCTAAGGCCCAGGCTCAGGATCGTGGCGTGAGAAGTGCGATACGCGAGGCATACTGTAGAGTCCGGGATGGGTTTTCGGCTGACCGAGTGGTCGCTGATCCGGATCTCAACGCACAGTTCCTCAAGACGTGCCGCGAGCTGGGACTTGACGAACCTCCGGCACTCCTCAACAAGACGCTACTCAACGGTCGCAAGGCAGCTTTTCTTACAGGTCTATCGCGATCCCAGCGTACATCCTTCCGCAACGAAGACGAGTACCGTTTCGCCTCCGAAGTCGCGGCCCGGTATCTCCAGCAGCGAGACGAGGTCTCGTTGGATGAAATCATCTCCGACCCGAGCAGAGCGAGCGAATTCGACCGAATTGCGCAGGATATTGCTCCCGGCTATAGTTCTCTCCAGTATCGCTGGGCGGCGCTGAACTTGCGCAAGGCGAAACGGCTTCGTCCCGAGTTGTTGGCGCAGGTTCAACCACCGGAAGCGATTGACTTCGGGTCATTGGACGAACTGCACATTGACGGGCTGCCCACGTGCCACGGCATTTACATCTTTTACGGCCCCGACGCAACGCTCTACATAGGCGAAACTGAGAACCTCCGGAAACGTGTATCGAAACACATCGATCACTCGGACAACAAGGGCTTGGCACGCTGGTTCTGGGAACATGGGTACGAGCGTGTCCACTTGGAGATTCGCGTTCTGCCGCCAAGGACATCCAAACGCGTGCGCACGGCGCTTGAAAGAGAACTGATTGAATCGCGTCGTCCCCTGTTCAACGTGCAACACACATAACCCACATCCGGGGACACGGTTGCGGTCTTGTTGATCCGGTCATCTTGCCGAACAATTCTCATCAGGGTACGAGACGGTACGCGAACACCCCCGGCTTGCACTCCAGCACGATCGCGTCGCCCTCGCGGCGGACCGGGTCGCGGCCGGTGACGTTGCCGGATTCGTCGAGGGTCTCGACGTTGGCCGGCTCGGGGAGAGGCCACGGGAGCTTGGACCAGTGGATTCGCACCGCGGGCCCCGGTCCCCCGTCGCTGGGCAGCGGCGTGATCTGAAGGGCCTTGCCCTCGGGCGTAAGCCGGCAAGCGCCGGCGGTCACCACGGGGCCGAAGTCCACGGGCTTGCCCTCGGGGTTCTGGCGGGCCAGCAGGGGGTCGGGCTCCCGGGACCGGGCGCGGAACGCGACGCCGGGGGCGCCGTCGGCCGGCGGTTCGACGCAGAGCGTGCCCACGGCGATCCGCTGCTGGCCGTCGTCGGGCCCGATGAGCCGGAGGCGCCCGCCCCCCTCGGGCCGGTAGAAACCCATGCGCAGCTCGAACCGCGCGCCGGCGTCGACCCCCTCCGGCAGAAACGCCACGGCCTTGCCCGCGATCGCGCCGGTCCGGCCGCCGGCGAACGCGTCGGGGTCCTGCGTGCCCTGAAAGACGATCTCCCCCGCGGCGTCGACGAAGTGCAGGAACGGCCGGAAGCCCTCCGGGACCGGGTCGTCCAGTTTCCAGGTGAGCGGCAGCTCGACGCGCCGGCCGTCGCGAAGCGCCGCTTCGTCGACCGAGAGGGAGATCCGCCGCGGCCCGTCGACCGGCTCGCGCCCGTTGACGTAGAGCATCTCGGGCGAGGAGGCCGTCTCGACGATGATCCCCTCGCGCCGGCTGATCGACGCCTCGACCGTCCCGTCGGCGGTCGGCACTCGGGCCAGGAACCCGTACTGCGGCAAGGTCACGCCGGCCACGTCCCAGTCCCCTTCGCCCCGGTTGACCCAGACCTCGGCCCCGCCCGACCAGCGCACGTGCTGGCGGTGCAGGTCATCGTCCGCGTATTCGACCCGCTCGATCATCCTCAGGGCCAACGCCCGCATCAAACGCCCGGTGAGCCAGTACTTTCGCACCACGTCGCGCCCGAACGGCCGGGGGACCATGGCCGGGTGGGCGGTGAGCACTTCGGTGGCCAGGTAATCGTCGCTGTAGATGCCGTGCAGGCGAGGGTCGAGCCCGGCGCGGTAGCGGCTCTCGTACCCGGCGCCGTGCAGCACGAAGCGGTCGTGATAGGCCGCGTCGAACCAGGGGGTCCGCTCGGCGTCGGCGCACGGCCAGTCGATGGCCGACCACGTGTAGCGGTGGCCGGGGATTTGGTTGCCGATGCGCAGGTGGTTCGCCTGGGCCCCGTCGAGGAACCCGATGAGCTGGTCGTGGCCGCTCTCGGAGATTTGCGGGGCGTCGTCGCCGAGGAAATCGCGGATCCAGGCGAAGTGGCGCCGCCAGGTGTCGCGGGTCACCACGCGGTCGACGAACCGGCCGTCGTGGGTCCAGTAGTCGTACGGCCCGATGCTCGACCAGACGTCGATGAAGTAGCCGGTCGGCCCTGCGCCGTCGCGAATCCGCTGGAGGTTCGCCCGCAGGAAAGGCTCGACGGCGTCGGCCCGGTAGCGGTACGATCGGGCGCCGCGGCCTTCGTTCAACCACGCCTTGACCGGGCGCCCGTCGGCGTGGAAGGCGATCTGCCGCTCGTACGAAAACCCCTCGGCGTCGGGGTAGAAGTCGATGTAGTTATCGTGCAGTGCGAACAGCACGCCGGCCCGCTTGCACGCCGCGCACAGCTCGACGAACTCCTCGTGCGTGCCCCAGCGGGGGTTGGCCGGGTAGATCTCGGGCAGCCGGTAGTCGTAGCCCCACCGCTGCCAGTTGTGCCACACGACCATCGCGTCGGTGAGCCCGTAGCGGAAGGACCGCTCCAGCGCCTCACGACTCTCGGCGTACCGGCCCCCCCAGAGGTCGAAGACGAACCGCCCGGCCGCCTTTGGCACGCCGCCGCCCGGCTTCAGCCCGTTGGTCTCGCGAAAGGTGCGAACGCCCTGCCACACGTCGGCCGCGGGCAGGAACGTGAACGTGGCTTCATGGGGCACGTGGAGCGAATAGTGCTTTTCCGCCGGATCGACCTCCAGGCTGTCGGGCGGCAGGTCGGTTGCCTGCACCAGCGACATGCCCCCCTCGAAATCGAAGCCGACGAACGACGTCGAGAGCCGGTGGCCGTCGAACCCCAGCCGGTACGGGCCGGGCCGGCAGACCACGTTGCCGTGTCCGGCGTAGATCTGCACGACCGGCTCGCCCCACGTATCGACCGCGGCGTCCTGGATCCAGAACGCCTCCCAAGGATCGGGCTCCGGGGTGTTTTCCAGGGCGAACGCGACCATCAGCCCGCCCGGCTCGACCCACGCCCGGCCCACGAGGTCGAACCGGCCGCGGTGGCTTTCGAAGCGGTGCCGGATCTTCACGCCCCGCTCACACGGCTCCTCGTTGACTTCAAGCAGGTGGACGGGCGAACCCGGCTCGTCGAGCCGAAGCCCGAGCACCGCCACCCGGAAGCCGCGGAAGTAGAGCCGCCGCTCGGCGCCGACGAGGCCCACTACCGCGTCGAGCAGCCCGCGGCGGCCGGGCCACAGCCGGACGTCCCACGGGGCCGACGTACCGTCGGCCGCTAAACGGCCGGAACCGTCGGCCGCTAAACGGCCGAGGAGTTGCGAGCCGGCGTCGTCGGGCGGCGGCATGGGTATCGGCTCGGGCGGCGTGCCCAGCACGAGCATCGGCTCGGCCCAGTACGAGGAGTCCCAGCCGGTGTTGTTCTCGGGCCCGGGATGCGATTCGAGTCGTAGCCGGATCGGCTGTCCGGCGTAGCGGCTCAAGTCGGCCTCGGCCGGCTGCCACGTCTTGGCGGCGCTGTGCCGCGCGAACACGGCCTCGCCGAGCGTACACGGCCTGGCGTCGAGCGGGCACGCGCGGACGCGGAACGTCACCCCGTCGCCGTGCCCCTCGGGCGTCACCGCGTGGGCAAACCGCAGCTTGATCGGCCGGCAGTCGGGCAACTTGAGCGGGAACTCGGCCGCGATCGTCCCCACGCGGCCCTCGTGCCAGGGCGGGTGCATGTTGATCCCCTCCCGGCGCCGGCCGTCGAGCGTCCACGCACCGACCTGCAACGATCCGTAGTTCTCCGGGTGCCGGCCCTGCCAGCCGACGGCCGTGGTCTCGGCCTCCTGCCCGAACTGTTGGACCACCGCCCGGCGGACCGGAAGCCGCCACAAGGCCAGCCGGCCATCGGCCGCAACCTCAATGGGCCGCCAGTCGATCGGCGGGCCCGGGTGGGGACGCGGCGGCAGCTTGGTTTCGAGGATCAGGATCGGGTGGGCAACGTGTTCTTGACCGTCCAACTCGAACTTGGCAAACGCATGAATCGGATAATGGGCGCTTAGGGTCCCTTCGCCCGCCGTCGCGCGGAACTCGTACGACGCCTTGCCGGAGGCCGCCACCGAGAACGGCACCTCCCCGGCCGGCTCGATCCGCCAGCGGTCGATCACGGCCAGGCGCAGCGTCCCTTCAACGGCCCGATCGCCTTCGTTTTCCATCACGACCCGGACCGGCAGCGGCTTTTCGGTTTCCGTGACCACGTCGGGTCCTTCGATTCGCACGCTAAGCGGCCCGGCTCGCTCGACCGGCGGGTCGTAGGCCACCGCCGGCGTAGCGCCTAGGGTGAATAGCAGCAGAGTGACCCACACAGAACACGGCGGGGGTGTGGTCATTTTACGGGTGCCTCGATGAGCCGCTCGATCGCCTCGGCGACCTGTTGGCGCCGGGCGTAGATCGGGGCAGGGTCGGTCGTGAACGTCGTCATGTCGGCAGTGATCGACTCGGGCACGTCGAGCAACGCCTGGTACTGCTTGACCTCCTCGGGCGGGAGTTCGCCGAGGCGCTTCTCGACCAGTCCCCGGAGCAGGTACAGATACTCCCAATCCTCGATCCCTTCGCGGAGCATTTCCAGCCGGATGCTCGACACCGGCGGCTCGACGACCGGCTCGGGGCCGCTGAGCCCGGGCACGGCCGCCGCCTCGGGCGGGTAGAGAAACCGGCCGTCGCCGTTGCCCCAGAAACGCTTCGTGCCCTTCGGCGTGCTGTAACCGCTGACGTAGCCCATCGGGTCTTCGTAGGGGTTTTGCGGGTGCGCCGGATCGGGAAACGCCGCGCTACTGGTCCAGTAGTTCGAGCTCCACACGAGGATGCCGTCGATCCCCCGCTGCCACGTCTGCCACAGCCACACGCGAAGCTCCGTGGCCGGATGGTCGATGAAGAGCGTGCAGTACGGCTCCTTCGGCCCGCAGCAGACGTACCACCAGAATCGCTCGCCGTGCTTGCGGCGCGCCTCGGCCGCCTCCTGTTTGTAGGCGGGGGAGACCGGGCACCAGATGTCGACCGGCCCGGCCAGGGCCTCCTCGGGCTGCTCGGTGAGCATGGTGCGCAGGCCGGGGGCGTACTTCTTGATGCGCTCGAAGCCGGAGCGGACGAACTCGTAGTCCTTCGGGTCGGGCTCGTCGAACCAGTAGATGTACGGGATGTCGAGCCAACCCTTCTGGCGGAAGTGCGATTCGAGTTGCTTCACATAGCTGGAGAACACGGCTTGGTACTCGGATGTGTCGGGCCCGTACTTCCCGATGCTCGGGTCGACTCGCGAGTGGAACGTCCCGCCGCCCATCCCCTGCAACGGCAGCCGGAACGTGTTGAAGTGGTACTTGTCCACCGCCCGGCCAAACGCCGGGTCGAACGCCGAGAAGTCCACCTCCGCCGCCGCCGGGTCCGCGTCCGGCTTCAAGTGTACCCGGATCGGGTCCATCGGCACCGGGTCGTAGGGGCTCAAGCGGTGCTCGGCAAACGCCCGAAGGTACATGTCCCAGACGCGCCGCTTGTTCTCGTCGGTCTTGAGCTGGTGGTAGCGGTTGATCGTCCCCTGCGAGAGCCCGAAGGCGGTTTCGAGGTGGTTGCGGTCGGGGAGCGTGAAGTTCCAGACGTGGAGTTTGATAGGCACGTTGATCGTGCCGCTCCCTTCCTCTTGAAGTGATACTTCTCCCATGTAGTCTCCCGGCCTGGCGTCTTTGGGCACATGCACTAGCACCCAGAGCGGCCGATTCTCGCCCTTCGGTACGTCGATCGGCCCATTGAGTGGCGGCAGAGCATCCGGCCACCAGTCGCGAACGCCGGTCTTGTCCGTAGGATGGTGCACGAAGTGGTAGGCAACACGGAGCACTTGGACGTTTTCCGCGGGGATGGTTGCTCCCCCGGGCCCGACAAGCGGTCCGACGCTGGCCTTGAGCAGCTTCAGCTTCCCATGGTCGGCCGAGACAACGATCTGCATCGCCTCACGGTCGTTGCGGGCGGCAAAGAGCGATGCGTGTTTGCCAAGGCTGAGCGGTCGATGGTGCGGTGGAACCTTGTGATCCGCCGGGCACCACCAGACCGTCCAGTTGTGGTGTTTGAACTGGAAAGGGTCCGGATGACCGGGAGGCGGCTTCTTTCCCGATTCATAGGAGGTTGCGGATTGAAGGATCTGGCCGAAATCCTCCATATAGTAGTGGGGCGCGTCACCCCACAAATACGCTTTGGCCGAACGATCCAGCGGGATTTCCCGCGGCTTGCCATCGTCTGAAGACTCGAGCCGCTTGCCCGTGAGTTCGAGATCGATCAGGATGCCGGCGGGAGGCAGGGCTGCGCCGAAATCCACGCTCGCTGACTCACCGGCAGCGAGGATCCCCGAGTTACCGCCAGGCTTCAGAATCGCTTTCTGGCCCGTGCCGTCGCCGATCAACAAGTCCACGTCGATGGAATGTCTGGAGTTGTTCTTCACCGTGGCCCGTAGCATGGGTGCCCACTTGCTCTGAGAAAACGAGAAACGCTCGAAGGCCAATTCCGGTATCGTCTGCATGATGTCGACGAAGAACGTCTGCCCGGCGACAAACCGGTGCGATTTGTCCAAAGCCGCGACCATTTCCACTCGGTCGACTTGAAACGAACCCCCTGCGCCGTGCGACCGAAGCCGGAGGTAGATGGATTCGGCCGGCAGCAGCCCGGCAGGCAGAACAGCCTGCGCCGTACCGACCCCGGCTTGCGTGGCCACCGCCTGCCAGGTGTCCCCGTCGCGGCTCACCTCCGCCACGCACTTCCCTCGGGCGTGCCAGCAGACGTTGAAGCTCAGCTCGCCGCCCGCGAACTCGTTGCCCGGCAGCTCGAAGCGGTAGGTCACTTGTTGGCCGTCGCCGAAGCACCAGCGGCTGCTGTTGAAACCGGCGGTGGCGCTAACGAGCGGGCGGTGGTAGTTTCTTCCCTCGCCGCCGAACGTGGCGGTGAACGTGTAGCGGCCGTCGCGCGGGACGTCGATGTAGCCGTCGAAGGAGACCGCGTGCCCGCGCCGGACCATCGGCAGCTCGAAGGCCTCGC
>Ga0180437_10003986_pt1 | contig 21425 bp, 18 predicted proteins | sample SS_ome_4_FD_132410 | JGI IMG/M metagenome (GOLD analysis project Ga0180437, IMG submission 132410) | Hypersaline lake sediment archaeal communities from the Salton Sea, California, USA - SS_3_D_1 metaG | ecosystem: Environmental > Aquatic > Non-marine Saline and Alkaline > Hypersaline >...
GTCGGCTTCCTGCTTGCCTTCGTCGGGCTGATCGGCAAGCTAAAACGTTCCCCCTTCGACATCCCCAAGGCCAAGTCGGAGATCGGCGCCGGTCCGCTGACCGAGTTCAGTGGACGCAAGCTGGCCCTGTGGCATCTCTCGCTGGACATGAAGACCGCGGTCGGTATCTTCTTGCTTGTCAATGTCTTCCTGGGCGGTAGCTTCACCGAATCGGCCGTCCCGACTGCGCTGATCTTTGGTGTGAAGGCCTTACTCATCCTGCTGGCATTGTCAGTCGTGGGTGTTTTGTATGCCCGACTGCGCATCGACCAACTGGCCAGCCTGGGCTGGCGGGTGCTGGCACCGCTGGCCCTGGTGCAGACGTTGATTGTTATCTGGATTGGAGTTCAATAGGTGTCTCGCCTCGTCAAATCTTTGGTCCACCTGTTGCCGGAATTGGTACGCACGCTGTTCGGCGGGCGGGTCACGGTGCGCTTCCCCTTCGCGCCACTGGAGTTACCCACCTGCTTTCGGGGCAAGGTAGTCATCCGACCGGACTTGTGCGCAGGTTGCGGACTGTGCGTACGCGATTGCCCGGCCTTTGCGTTGGAATTGGAGCGTGAAAGCCGCGAGCAGTTCCGGCTGATTCACCACCACGACCGATGCGCCTATTGCGGACAGTGTGAGGACAGTTGCCGGCAGGGTGCCATTGAATTGGTCAACGAATTTGTACAGGCCACGTCCCGGCGTGACTCACTCACTCAGGCCGCAGTGGAACGAGGAACCAGTACGCGACAGGATTTGGATGAAGCCTGACCGGTCATCCCCACTCGCCGTGGAGAGAGTGGGACGGACAATGGATGGATCCTGCGGGATGGAAGTTGAGCAACTGCCCGGACCAGAGCATCCACCGTCACCTGTGCAGAAATATCTAGAATCGCCATTGCTTTACCTCAACCAGCATCTGTGAACACTCTCCACCAGTTTCAGACTAAATCAGCACGCCATGGCACGAGCGTCAAGTGTATCACCGGACGCCACCGGACGTCATCAACCAATTCCAACCTGCACACTTCACCTTGACGCCCCACCAGGATGCGATAGAATTCCCCCGTGAAGTATTATATCTGGACCATCGGCTGCCAAATGAACACGGCCGACTCGCGGCGGCTGGCTTCGGCGCTGGAGCGGCTGGGCTACGCGCCCGCGGACCGCGCGGAGGAGGCGGACGTCGTGGTGCTCAACACGTGCGTCGTGCGCCAGTCGGCCGAGGATAAGGTCTACGGGCGGCTGGGGTCGCTGAAGCCGCTGAAGAAGCGGCGCCCGGAGACGGTGATCGGCCTGATGGGCTGCCTGGTCGGCGTGCGCGACCCCGCCCCGCTGCGGCGCCGTTTCCCGTGGGTGGACATCTTCATGCCCCCCTCGGAGCCCGGGCCGCTGCTGGAGCACCTGGCCGAGCGCGGGCGGGTCGACGAAGGCCGTGCGCTGGAAGCAGAAGCGGCCGCCCGCCGGTATTGCCGTGGAGAGGGCGATTTTCTCCTGCCGGACCAGGAGCGGGGCCGGCTGGTCTCGGCCTACGTCCCGATCGTCCTGGGCTGCTCCCACGCCTGTTCTTACTGCGTGATCCCCTACCGGCGCGGCCCCGAGCGCAGCCGCCCCGCCGAGGAAATCGTGGCCGAGGCGGAGGTGCTGGCGGCACAGGGTGTGAGGGAAATCACGCTGCTGGGGCAGATTGTGGATCGGTATGGTTATGACCTGGTTCCAGGTTTCAGGTCTCAGGTCTCAGGACCCAACCCGGAACCTGAAACGCTGAAACTTGAAACCCCTCTGGTGGGTCTGCTGCGCCGCATCCACGAGATCGAGGGCCTGCAGCGCATCCGCTTCCTCACGTCCCACCCGGCGTGGATGCAGGACGATCTGATCGACGCTGTGGCTGAGCTGCCGAAGGTGTGCGAGCACATGGAGGTGCCGGTCCAGGCCGGGGACGACGAGGTGCTGGCCCGCATGCGGCGCGGGTACACGGTCGCTGACTACCGGGAGCTGGTGGCGCGCATCCGCGAGCGGGTTCCCGGCGGTTCGATCGCCACCGACGTGATCGTCGGCTTCCCCGGTGAGACGGCGGCCCAGTTCCAACGCACGTACGACCTGTTAGCCGAGCTGCGGCTCGACAAGGCCCACATCGCCCGCTATTCGCCGCGGCCGCAGACGCTGGCCACGCGGCGCCTGCCCGACGACGTGCCGCGGGAGGAGAAGGAGCGCCGCCGCAAGGCGCTCGACGACCTGCAGGCCGAGATTGTAGGCCAGATCAACGCCCGCCTGCTGGGGGAGACGGTCGAGGTGCTGGTCGAGGGGAAGCGGAAGGGACGCTGGTGGGGACGAACGCGCACGGATAAGCTGGTCTTCTTCGAGGATGGGGAGGAGTGGCACGGCCGGATGGTGCAGGTGCGGATCACGTGGGCCGGGCCGTGGTCGATGATCGGGGAGGTCAGGTAGCCACTCTCACTCGACCAGCTCCCCAAGACAGCGGTCGGTCTCCCGCAGCCAGTCCAGGCCCTGGGACAGCGGGACCTCAACCGCCTCGTCGGGGTAGTTATCGCGCCGGGCGACGACGAGCAGATGCTCCAACTGGGCGGTGGACTCGGCCAACTGGGCGCGGAGCGCCTCGACCTCGGTCAGGGGCACCAGTTCGACGGTCAGCGTGCCACCGATGGAACCAGAGGACGGGCTCACGGTTGTCTCCCAGGGCGCATAGCCAAGCGCCTCCACTTGTACGAACACCTTCTCTCTGCCGCTGCTGTCTATGCTGACGCTCAGCGTCTGCCAGCAATCCTGGCACTGGGTGGTGCGCAGTTCTTTCCCATCCAGGTTCAACACCGTCATGGTGACCGTCGTCGGGCCACCGACCGGCTGGCCGGTCTGCCGGTCAACGATCGCGGAGATACCGACCTTGGCCGGGGCCGGACATCCGGTGAGGACGACGATCGACGCCAGCAGGACGGGTACGATCCGCAGCCGGTCTGCACGTTGTAGTTTTTGCATTTCGACATCTCCCTAGAGCGTGCCTGAGAAATCGAGGCTACCCCCGCGCAGGTTAGGAAGTGGTCCGAGACAAAAAGACGACCAGCCGCGCCGAGATCAACTCCAGCCGCCGGCCGAGCCGGTCCAGGTCGTCGTCCAGCGAGAAATAGATCAACCTGGCCAGCCTTAGGGCGTCTTCGCGGGACACGGTGCACGTGCCCCACACCTCGCTTGGCACGGCCATCCGACTGGGGCCAGGGCAGGCTGTCAGGCTGGGCTGGCGCCGGGTGAGGTAGACCCCCTGCGCCAGGCGGTCGGAGAGCGGCAACTGGTTGGCGGGCACGTAGACGTCCAGCGTCTCCTCACCCGGACAGGGTACCCGGTCCGGGCCTGCGTGCTCCTGACGCAGAACGCGCACCATCAGGATCCACCAGGGATGGGGGACGTCCCCGCTGCCCACAGCCTCGACGAACGTGACCTCGACCGGTCGCAGCCCATCCGCCACGCACTCGACCCCACACTGGCACGTATCGCAGTAGAACAGCGCCGCATCCTCTCCCCCTGACAGGGCCTGGCCACAGGCGGGACAGCGCAGCGGGATCAGCCACGGTTCCTCTCCCGTGATCCTGGGCTTCCGGGGCCCCCAGGTCTCTTCAGTCGAGCTCGCCTCCAGCAGAGGGACGACCCGGGTCTTGTCTGTCTCCCCCCACCTGGTATCCAGCCGGGGTCCGTGCTGCTCCTCAGCCGGCCTCACCCCCAGCAGCTTCGGGGCGAGCCCGTGCGCGATGAGCCCGGCGCCCAGGATCCCAACGACGCCGAAAAAGCTGGCCAGCAGGCCCAACGCGCCGACCAGGATGACGAGCTTGGGCAACCGGTCGGACATGTGGCCGGACAGCAGGCGAGGCTCGGTGCCGTCCACGACGGCCCGGTAACAGCGCCCCCAGTAGCGATACCGGATCACCCACAGGGGATAGAACAGGAGCATCTGGCGCAGGCCAACGATGTCCACCGCTCTCACCGACGCCGGGTCCCATAGCCGCCCCAGTGCGCGCTGTTTCGCCACCGCCGTCGCTCTCTCAGGAGGAACGGTCGCCCTGAGGACCATGCCATCGCGGATGAGGATGTCTCGATCCAGGGGCCTCAGCACGTCGTGTCCCAACAAGACGTCCTGCACCGGCAGTTCTGAGACGTCGTACGCCGGTTGAACGGACAACACGGGATGTTCGAGTGACTGTCCGGTACCAACTCCCAGGCCGAAGGCTTGCCCTGTCACTACCCAGAACGGGGCGTACACCAGCAGCGCTTCCTCCATCCGCGCGTCCCGAAAGAGCCACGGCAGAGCGCGGCTGGTGACCCGCCACGCTTCCCGCTCCTCCAGACGACTCTGCAGCCAGCGTTCGACGGCCACCCAGGCCTCCGTCTCGTCTACGTGCCAGACGGCGCTGTAACCCGGAACGTTGCCAGGGATGTTCAAAAGGAGCGGCGTGCCGCAAGAGGGGCAACGCTCAACGGCCGTCCCTTCCTGCAGGTCCAGCGTCCCTCCGCACGCCGGGCAGTTCAGGCCGACGATACTGCGTTCAACGTGTCGCTCTTCACGTCTTGCCATGGACACGCCCCGGCACACGGAACAGTTTCCACCGCCCGGAAAAGACCATCACCAGCCCAAAGACAGTCACCAACCACACCCCAGCACCTATGGCAAATTGCAATAGTAGCATACAGGTGGGTGCCCAGCCGGGGAAAGAACCGATCGTTCCCGAGAGGCCCAACCATCGATGGCCCAATCTCCCCAGCGAGCCCTGGAGACCAAATAGTAGGAGCGCAGAGATGGTGAAGGTGGCCCGCAGAACGCCACTGATGATCCCTGCCGCAATGAAAGCGCCGTACGATACGTAGCTGATCGTCCGCCAGGAGAGCCCCAAGGTGGGCGGTGGGGTATCGGCCAGCACCCGGCCCGTTGAGGCCTCCACCACGACCGTGAACAGCTCATCCTCGTGGCTGCAGTGGAGGACGTAGAGTGGCACGTAGGCCAGACCGATCTCCGCAATCGTCATAGGGTCCAGGCCGCGACGGGCAGCCCAGGCCAGCGCCGCCTGGCGCGGAACTTCCGGTTCCGGCATCGGGAGCGCATCGTCCTGGGGGGACGCGTCCGCGATCCGGCCCGACTCGACGTCCAGCTTCCACATCTCCGTTGCAGCCGTAACGGCCGCGGGCTCAACGTGTACCCCGTCGTGCTTTGTGCGCATGACCCACACGGGGAAGTACCGCATCTCCGGCCGAGGCAGCCCCTGCATCACCTCCCGCATGGCGATCGCCCCCCGCCTCCCGTGCTCTCTGCCCGCCCACTCCTCGACGCGCGCCCGGGCCTCGTTCCAGTTCCTCAGCGCCGGTGCCAGGACGGTGCGCCGATAGAGGGCATCCGCCTCGACGTAGAGGGCAGAGTCGCAGTACGGGCAATCCAGGAAGATGGAATCGCCCCGCAGCTCCACCGCCCCTCCACACTGAGGGCAGGATAGACCCTGGACGACCCTCTCAGAAACCATTCATCACCTCGCCAATCACCGAAATCACGACAGATACACGAAAGTCAGTCACTGAGCAGGAGAGGGCCAAATGCGACGCGGCCCGTCTGCCCATTCACCAGCCCCAGGCGGCGCTTGTCCCGCGACCGCAAGATCGCCATCCACACCGGCAACAGCACCAACTGGTAAGTCGCGCTGGTCACCTGGAACGAGCGGCGCAGGTGGTTACGGCCAGATGACTCTGCAATCAGCGGCCCCGCTCGCCGGCGGGCCAGCTTGATCATCGTCTCGCAGGCATCCTCGGCCACCCTCTCGACGTCCAGGTGGTAGAGCATGGCGGGCCAATCGGCCAGAAGCCGCGGCTCGTAGGGCACCAGGGTGCGCAGGTCAAAGGGGAACGTCCGCCTCAGGGACGCGGGGGTCGGGACCAGCACGCCGGGGAACAGCAGATTGTCAAACATCATCAGGTCCGCGCTCGGCGCCGCCCCACCCGGCGGCGCGGGCTGATCGAACTCACCCGTGGTCCACGTTCGAACCTCGACGAACCCATCGAACACCCAGAAGGGCAGATAGACCGGCTGCAGCGCCGCCGGCCGATCCTCCTGACCGGTCAACCAGGTCTTGAGGCCGCGCAGGCCGGAATGCTGCGCTTCGTGGATGGCAGCGGTGGCCTGCGGCTCGTCGAGCTTGAATGGGAGGAACCCGTCCGGCCGCTCGAACGTGCGCAGGTTGTCCTCGGCCAGCACGGTCGTGGAGCCGCAGAATGCACACTGGCGCGCCATCAGAATGGCGCCTTCTGAAGAGCAATGGCGCGCCAGGTGGCTGGCCATGGCCAGTTCCGCCCCGCAGGCCTGGCAACGCACGACGCGCTGCACAGCATCCCACGCGCGGCCCTGGTAGCGGCGCTGCAGCTTCATGTCGCCGACGAGCCGGGCATCCGCTTCGAGCAGGTTGGCCCCACGAAGGTCCAGGGAGTGGCCACAATACGGGCAGACGACCGCGGTCGCGCCCGGTTCGTAGTGCAGCGCCCCACCGCATTGGGGACATCGCACGACCGTGGCCACCTGCTTCGCGCGCCGCTCAGCGTGTTCACGGGAGATCGAGACCCTCCCCCGTGCGATCGCCAGCGCGTCCCGGGCCAGGGGATGTGCGGGTTCGCAGGCGACGGCGTTTTCCAGACATTCTATCCGCTCGGCGGGGTCGTCGGTTGTGGCCGTGAGCCAGACCCAGGCGTCGGCAAACCTGGGGCACTGGGCCGTCAGCGCGCGGAGGTGTTGCGCGGCTGCGTCACGCTCCCCACGCTTCAGGAGCAGGTAAGCCCCTGCAAACGGCATGATCTCCTGCCGGTGGGGATGGTAGTTGCGGACGACCTGCATATGACTGCCGGCCGCCAAGCGCGGGTCCTCGCCCAGCGCCCGTTGGTAGTCCTCGAAGAAAGCCAGGGCGCCTTCGGATGTGTGCAGGGTGAAGGTGGGATCGGGGACGTGGGTGCCGCGCCAGTGGGACAACAACTCCTCCAGGAACGGGTGGTGGCTGGGGATCCTGGCGACGATCGGCCGCTGGGCAGGCGGGCCGCGCTTGTACGCCCCCACAGGCGGTGTGTACCCACAGTGGGCGCAGCGCGCGGACTCGACCCACGGGTCGTAGGTGCTTCCATGGCCACATTGGGGACAGACGAAGGTCTGCATTGTACCATCCTCACAAACACGCATTCAGTTTAGCACATTTGCGTTGAGATGGCGTTACAAGAATGTTACACATTGGCTAAAACGCCCGGACGAGGTGGGGGTCAGCAGCGTTCCTTCGACAAGCTTGGGGCAGGCTGCTTCCAGGGAGCAAGCACGATGCTCGCGGTCCGCAAACCTTGCGAAGGTTACGTGCAGTTGTCGTTGTCGAGGTGTCCTGGGATAGGGGGAAGCCTATCGGTCGCGGTGGTGCTGCGCAACCTTCGCAAGGTTGCGGGGGGCTCTCAGGCCAGGTGCCAGGCACTTACGCGGTGATGTTCATTTGAAGGTCTGGGGAGTACATGAGCGGGTTTTGCCTTCAGAAATTCGTTGCAAGTGCCTGGCACCGGGATGGTTGCGCAAACCTTGCGAAGGTTACAGGTAACTCGTGCCATCGAAAGGTCTCGAGGCAGGCAGGGAGCCTCGCGGGCGTGGTTACTCTGCGCAACCTTCGCAAGGTGAAGAGGGTTCTAGCTTAGGACCTGGGCGAAGTCGGCCGGGGTGACGTGAGGACTCTCGATCCCGTATTCTTCGTAGAAGCGAGTGACCGCGCCTTCTACCTCCTCAAGCCGCACGCCCGCCAGGGCTGCCTCCAGGTCGGCCAGCCGCTCCGCCGGGTAGAAGAAGAAATCGCCGGAGAGCTCGACGTTCTGGATGGTCCCCTCCTCCACCTGGAGGACAGCGCGCATCAGCCCGCCGGGCGCTTTGTGGACCTTGTGACGGACATCGACGCCCGCACGGATCTTGACCTGGCGCCCCTCAAATCGCCGCCCGTGCTTGAACAGCCACTCGTCGGTCATGAACTGGTCCGCCAGGTCGTCCGTCTTGGCGCGCCACTCGTCGTCGACTTCCGTACACTCATCCAGCGGCCCCAGCGTCTCGGCGAACTTGTCCGCCATCAGCGTCCACAGCTCGTCCGTCGGCGGCACGTCCTCGACCTCGCGTTTGATCGTCGAGAGGTTCTCGTGGATGGTCTTGTAGACCTTGTCCCGAAACTTCTCGTCGGGGACCTTGAGCACGCGGGCCATCATTTTGTAATCGAAGTCGACGATCAGGTTGCCCACGAAGACGATGTAGTCCTCGATCTCCCCCACGCCGGTGCCGGAGATCTTGCGGTTCCGGGCGACGATGTCGTTGATCGGCTTGTACTCGGCCGGGATACCCAGCGCCCGGTAGGCCTCGATCGCGGGTTGGAGGAATTTGCGGTAGAAGGCCTCTTTGCCGGCCGGGACGAGGGGGTTGTCCTTGTGGATGATCAACTGCCAGAACAGTTGTGCCCCATCCAGATAGACGGCCCCGCCGCCGACCTCGCGCCGGAAGACGGGGATGCCGTGCTCCCGGCAGTAGTCGACGTCCACCTCCTGCTCCACGTCCTGATGATAGCCGATGCATACGTAGGGGGAACCCGGGGAGAGCAGGTTCAGCCCCTCACGGCCCAGGCGAGGCAGGGCATGGTAGAGCAATTGCGAATCTTGCCAGGACACGGTTCCCAGACGGTACAACTTCATGGTTCCCCTCCTCAATCGATACTGAATATAAAAGCCGGCAATGGGCAACTACCTGTAGCCAAGGTCAGAAAAAACTCAGCCACAGGGCGCTGCCCATCGCCAAATCGGTAGATTGAATGCGCGGCTTAAAGCGCGCCGTTCTGCTAGCCCAGAATATCCTTGTACTTCTCCGCCTCTTCCTCGATGAAGGCCTTCAACTCGGGAGAACCGGCCTTCATCAGGTTTTCCAGCTCAGCGGAGTCGGACATCTCGATCTTGACCAACCAGCCATCCTCGTAGGGGGACTCGTTGACCAACGTGGGCTCCCACTCCAGCTCATCATTGACCTCGCTGATCTTGCCAGTAGCCAAGGCGGCGATACGGCCGACCCACTTGCCCGATTCCATGGACATAAAGGTCTGTCCCTGCTCGACGTCCCGCCCACTGCGCGGGGATTCGACGAAGACGATCTCCTGAGCGATCGCCTGGCCGAACTCGGTCATGCCTTGGGTGATGACGTCACCCTCCACCTGAGCCCAACAGTGAAGCTTGTCGTAGTACAAGCCATCGGGGAACTCGTAACCGCTGATCTGCATTGCTGCACCTCCCTTATGATCGTCGTCTTGGGTTTTTCCGGCCCACCATCACGGCGAAGCCACCCCTACTCCACAACAGGTACCTACACATCATCGACTTTCACACGAATACTGGATCTGGGCAGAACACAAAACAGAGCGCCGTTGCATCACGCAACGGTGCTCGGGGAAACAAATGACCGGGTCACGCCCCCTCCCGCGGGTCAGGCAGCACGTTCGATCTGGTTGAATTGCTGCATCAGGCGCGACTTCCGCCGGGCGGCGTTGTTCTTGTGGATGATGCCCTTCTCAGCCGCCTTGTCCAGCGCACTAACCGCCACGCGCACAGCCTCGCGGGCTTCCTCAACGTGGCCCTGCTCGATCAAATGCCGAGCCTTCCTGACGGCCGTACGAGCCCCCCCCTTATATGTCCGATTCCGCAGGCGGCGGCGGTCCATGCTGCGGAGACGCTTGATCGCTGACTTCTTGTTGGCCAATACCTTATCCCTCCAATTGACAATCTTATCCGCGCGTCATTTTACAACAGTTTAGCCGATTTGTAAAGCGTGGAGGTCTGGCTATAATAGACTGAGCGACGCAATCCGTACGACCGCCCATCCAGCAACCAGGAGGGGACGAATGAACGGTTCCGAAGAAGCGCCCGCGGGCCACAGCCACGACACAGCGATCGACGACGTCACCGACGCTGTACACGCCGGGCACGGCGATACTATTCACGTCGAGAACGTAGAGTTGGCAGCCACGCGCGCTGCAGACCGCCTGCGGCGTGCGTTGTCCGACGACGACGAGACCCGCGCTCAGCTTGCGGAGGTGCTCCAGCACCTGTCTGCGCTTCAGGCTCAACTGGGAGAGTGGAAAGATCTGCACCGCCTGTTGTACCAACTTCTGGCAGCCTTCGCCCCTTTCCACGCCAATCTGCGCGCCCTGGGCCACGCGGAGGCAGGACCGGCGAACGGGCGGGCGCTGCTGCAGGGGTGGCGGCCCTGCCAGACCGCGGTGGACCGGCTGATGGATTTCGAGAGCAGCGTCGCATACATCCCCATCCCCCACCGCCAGAAGGGACGGCCGGCAACCCACCCGGACTGGGGCGCGCGCATCGCCGCGTTGAGGCTCGAGGTGGAGGATCGCCTGCGGGAGGAGCAGTGGAGCACCCATGGGCTGGTGGACCTGGCTGACGAGTTCAACCAGGCCTGCGACTGCTACCTGAGCCTCGCCGACCGGGAGTTGCGGCGGGACGTTGAAAGAGTGGAACGCCTGTACACCCACTTGCTGGGAGGTCTGTCATGAGTGACGTTTTCGACATTCTCCAGGATCGCTATCAGGCCCTCGTCGCCCGCAAACAGGGAGAAGATGATGAGGAGGAAGGTCTTGTGGAGGACATAAGAACCTTCATCATCGACGCACGGCAGGCCGGGGCATCGGTCGCCGACCTGGACGAGCGCAGCCAACTGCGGGCCTGGATGCGCTTCCTGGCCGAAGCGGTATACGACGCCACGGATGTCTATCCCGACGTCACGCTAGAGCCGCTGGCCCGCGGACAATTGACCCGCCCTCAGCCGGCGCAAAAACCGAAGCCATCCCCCGCGCTTCCGCTGGCGTGGATGCTGACCGGTGGAGCAGCGGTCGCCATCATCGCCGCCGGTCTGTTCCTGATCGGGTGGCTGTCGCGCCCCCCGGAGATCGAGGAGGAGCCCCCCACCCCGATGCCGGCGCCCTTCGTGAGCTACGCCGCGGTAGGCGCCGAGCTAGAGCCAGGCGGCACGGTGAGAACGCCGGCCGACACCTTCTGCCGGGAGACCCCGGAGATCGTCGCCGAGTTCGCGCTGGAGCGGATCGAGCCGGGGACGAAATGGCGCTGGGAGGTGCAGCGCGACGGCAGCGTCGTCGCCAGCCAGCCGGCAGCTCCGTGGGGCACGGAGGCCCAGCGGGCCACGGTCCGCGCGCTGACCGGTGGACCGGACGGTGTGGAACCGGGCCAGTACGACCTGCGCATCATCGTGGATGAACAAGTGGTGGGTATGCGCTCGTTTCAGGTGCTGGACGTGCCGTCGGGCGTCTCCGATATACAGGTCTCGGACGTGCCCGGACCGGACGGTCCAGCAGCGGGAGCGGAAGCTTTCGAACCCGGCGTGCGCGTGATCTACCTGACGTACGCGTTCGAGGGATTATGTCCAGGGCTGGAAGTCTCACACGCACTTCACCGGGAAGGGGAGCCGGTCCAGGAGCGGGTGGAAGTATGGGACGGTGGTCCCCAGGGGCGGATGCAGGTGGCGTTCCCGGCCCCGGCCGATCTGCCCTTCCCCCCCGGCGAATACGAGACCACGATCTCGATCGCAGGCGAGGAGCAGGTCCGGGTGGGGTTCACGATCGGGGCGGTCGAGACGGAGACCGTGGACCCCACGTTCGGCGACGTCACAGTGGCACTGGGCGTGCAGGCCGATGGCACGCCGATCCTGGCCCCAGCAGACAACCGGTTCGACTGGAACACAAAGGTGATCTACGGTATCTTCGACTACGTGGGGATGACGGACGGGCTGCGGTGGACGGCGGTGTGGACCCGCAGCGGGCAGGAGGTCGCCCGGGAGGAGAACCTGTGGGACGTGGAGTTGGACGGGACGGAGGGGACGCACTGGGTGACCTACCAGAACGAGCGCGGGCAGGTGCTCCCCGGCGGGTCGTACAGCGTGACGTTGTATATCCAGAACGTGGCGCAGCGAACGGCAAATTTCAACGTTCTGTATTATGTGCCGCCGGCGGAGTAGGGGGGGAGGAAGGGGATACAGGTGGGAAGGGGGCGAGGGGCGAGCGGGTTTCGGCGGGTTAGATGGGAGAAACGATGAGCACGGGATGTAGCGGCGCCGCTTTCAAAACCCGCGTAACGCTCGCCTGCATGCTGAGCAGCTTGCTGCTCACATCCTGCATTCCCGCCGATCCGACGCCCGCCGGGACGGGGGAGGGGGCGCGGGTGGCGTTCGTGGTAGACGGGGATACGGTGGAGTTGGCCGACGGGCGGCGGGTGCGGTACATCGGGATCAACACGCCGGAGGTCGATCAGCCCTACGCGGCCGAGGCGACGGCGTTCAACGAGTCGCTGGTGGCGGGACGGGAGGTGCGGCTGGAGACCGACGCCCAGGAGAGCGACCCGTACGGACGGCTGCTGGCCTACGTCTGGGTCGGCGACACGTTCGTCAACCTGGAGCTGGTGCGCCAGGGGTACGCGGTCGCAACCACCGTGCCGCCCAACGTGCGTTACGCGGACGCATTCGTGCGGGCAGAGCGGGAGGCGCGCGAGGCAGAGCGCGGGCTGTGGGCGCCGGCCGACGTGCCGGTGCACATCACGGCGCTGAACTACGACGCGCCCGGGGCCGACCACGTGGCGCCGAACGGCGAGTGGATCGAGCTGGCGAACGAGGGGGACAGAGCCCTGGACTTGCGCGGATACACGGTCCGGGACGCCGGGCCGCACCTGTACACCTTCGGGCCGTTCGTGCTGGCGGCGGGGGCGACGGTGCGGCTCCACAGCGGGCGCGGCGCCGACACGGCGACCGAGCTGTACTGGGGGCTGGTGGACGACGCGGTGTGGAACAACGACGGGGACACGGCTTACGTGCGCGACGCCAGTGGCACCTTCGTGGATGCCTTTTCTTACTCCCCTTGAAATATGAAGGCAAAGAAACCGGGTTTTTCGGAAAAAACCCGGTTTCTTATCTATACAGCTACAGAGCCAAGGTGTCCTGTTTTCAATGGCACAAATGGCACAGATGGCCCAAATGGCTCAAGCGTTGTGAAACCTTGGGCACCTTGACAGTCACAGTCAGTGTGTGTTATCATATAGTTGGCGCCCAAGCCGGCCAGGCGGTCGCGCCCCGGCGACGGGGCGAGGAAAGTCCGGGCTCCACAGGGCACGGTGCTGGATAACGTCCAGGCGGGGTGACCCGACGGAAGAGGGCCACAGAAAAGCAGACCGCCAGGTTGGTAAGGGTGAAAAGGTGGTGTAAGAGACCACCGGCGTCCGTGGTGACACGGACGGCCAGGCAACCCCCACCGGGAGCAAGGCCAAGCAGGGGCCAGATCCGCTTCGGCGGGCGCGGGGCGGCCCGTCCCGTCCAAGCCCCGGGTAGGCTGCTCGAGGCGGCGGGTAACCGCCGGCCCAGATAGATGATCGCCGCCCCGGCCGGGGATCAGATCCCCGGCCAGGGAGACAGAACCCGGCTTATCGGCTGGCTTGGGCGCCAAAGAGAGCTTGGGGGCCAAGAAACCGGGATAGTGACAAATGTCCCTATGGAGGTTTCTCGACCCCCGAGAATCTACAGCCAAGAGCGGCGACGTCAATGTACAACGTCGCCGCTCTTATGTCTACGCCTCGCGCTGAGACGCGAATTCTGAGACGCTATTGCCCCCAGCGCCCCCGCCCGGCCCACAGTGGACGGCCGGTCTCGTCGCGCGTCTGGAGCGTCTGGCCGGTCGTCACGTTCTCGATCCAACCGAGCTCGAACTCGTCGCCCTCGTAGAAACCACGCAGTTCCACCTCGTCACCGGCGTTCAGCACGAATCCGCTCTCTTCCCAGTACCACTCCGGCCCCGTGCCGACCTCCACGTCGCCCTCGGCGGTCCGAACGACGAGGTGGTCCTCGAACGCGACAACGGTGCCGGTCACGGTGACCCAGGTGTCGGCCGGGTTCTCCAGGCCAACGCCATCGCCAGCCGCTTCAGCCTGCCCACGGCCGGCGCCAGAACCAACACCTTCAGCCGAACCACGGCCGGCGCCCGCACCGGAACCCTGCCCGCCCCGGTAGCCCTGGCCACCGTCGCCCAGCGGCTCACAATCCTGGTCTCCCGCCTGCCGGCCGTTGGCATTGCCGCCAGATCCCGCCGCTCCGCTACCGCGATTCCCGGTCCCGCTTTCGACCGCCGCCGCACGGCCCTGTCCCTGCCCGCCGAGCGGTCCCTGTCCCGCTTGCACCTCCTGTGGGCGGACCAGGACATACACCATCCCCGCCACCAAAGCCACCGCCAGTACACCGACCACACCGTACCCCAAAATCCTCTTCATCATCTCACGCCTCCAATTCCAATCTCAATTCTCGACTCTCGATTCTCTATTCTCAATGTAACTGTCTGCCCAGACCAGGTGCCAGGCACTTACAGGGTGACATTCGCTCGAAGGCCTGGACGAATACAGGAAGGTCCTGCATTCAGACACTCGCCGAAAGTGCCTGGCACCAAAGAATCACGCCGTCACCTCACACCTCTCCTGCTTCGCCCGCGGCCGCGACGACAGCATCTGCTTGGTCACGCACACGATCCACTTCCAGTGCAACACCAGGTGCACGACCACGCCCGCGATCATCACCAGGCTGGCCCACGTGTGCAGGTCGCTCCACGCCTCCCGGCTGATGCCGAGGAGGGAGGTCGCGAAGTTGGGATTGCGCCCGCCCTGGTAGCCGCCGGAGCCCATCAATAAGAAAGCCATCCCGGTCACGGCGGAGAGCGCGAAGGCCAGGCCGATCAGCGCGTCCAGCATATAGTTCAACCGTGTCTTGTTCATCTCATCGCCTCCATACATCTCTTTTCTTTCGTTTGATGGCCGAATGATACCAGGGTTGTGTGAAGATTTGATGAAGGACGGATGAAGGGGATGTAACGAGCGGACCTGGACAGGTGACCAGGGACAGCCTGTTCCTATGGCCAGTCACAAGTCCCCCCACCCGTCCAGTCGCCGGACTCGCCACGTGGCCGATGCGCCGCGGAGGATTTGCTGGTAGACTGGGAGTGCAGAAAGGTAAATCTGCAAGTCTGCAAATCGGCAAGTCTGCGAATCTACGAATGTACGGATGTACGAATGTACGGATGTACGAATGTACGAATTTGCGAATGTTCAAATGTGTGAGGTTACGAATGAAGAGTGTAATCGCGAAGTGGATCGGGTATTTTGAGCGCCGGCCCGGGTTGGTGGTGCTGGGGCTGGTGGCTATCGCGGCAGCCGGGATCTCGCTGATCGGGCTCACGGTTATCGCCAGCGACGACGTCCCCACGCCGTCCGGCAGGCCCGCTCCGGCGATCGAGTTATCTCCAATGGAGGGTCAGCCGGGCATGCCCGTGACCGTCACCGGCGCGGGCTGGCGGCCGGGGGACACGGTGCTCGTGCGCCTGGACGGCGGCTCGACCGGTCAGGAGACGGATGTGTATCTCGCGTCTGCGACGGTGACGGCGGAGGGCCGCTTCGCCGTTTCGTTCGTTCTGCAGTCCGTCCCGCAGGGGGACGGCCCGGCGCAGGCGTTGATCACCGCGGCATCGCCTGCGACGGGAGCCGAGGCCTGGGCAGTCCTCCGGGTATCGCGCCCGACCCAGACGCCAGTGCCGGTGACCGCCACACCGACCAGCACACCGACGGCCCTACCCACGACGCCGACCCAGCCGGCGCCGACGGCCACGCCATCCACCGCCACGCCCACGCCCACACCGACCGTCGCATCGACGCCCACCGCCCAGCCGACGGCGACACCCGTGCCAGCGATCAGCGGTTGGCGCGGTGAATACTACAGGTCGCACGACCTGACAGGCGGCCCGGCGCTCGTGCGGGACGACGATGACGTGGACTTCGAATGGGGAGCGGGTGCACCGGCGCCGGGGCTGCCCTGGGACGGGTTCTCGGCCCGCTGGACGCGCGTCCTGCGCTTTGAAAGCGGCACGTACCGGTTCCACGCGATCGTCGACGACGGTGTGCGGCTGTACGTCGACGACGCACTGGCGATCGACGCGTGGCACGACGGCGGGAAGCGCGAGGTGACGGCCGATCGCCGCCTGGGCGCCGGCCTCCACAGCCTGCGGATCGAATACTACGAACGGAGCGGTGACGCGCTGATCCAGGTGTGGTGGGAGAAAGTCACCACCTACCCCGACTGGCGCGGCGAGTACTGGCCCAACCGGACGTTGCACGGCAGCCCGGCGCTGGTGCGGAACGACGTGGCGATCGATTTCGACTGGGGCCGGGGCACACCGGCCGCCGCCATCCCCGCCGACGGGTTCTCTGCCCGCTGGACGCGCACGGCCGGCTTCGACGCGGCGACCTACCGCTTCCACGTCCTGGTCGACGACGGCGCCCGCCTGTGGGTCGACGACCAGCTTATCGTCGACTCGTGGCGCGACGGCGGGGCGCGGGAGGTGACGGCCGATCACGCGCTGGCCCGGGGTACGCACCGCCTGCGGGTCGAGTTCTACGAGCACAGCGGCGACGCCCGGATCCGCGTGTGGTGGACGAAGGTCTCGTCGCCCTCCTACCCGGATTGGAAGGGCACGTACTGGTCAAACCGGCGGCTGAAGGGCAGTCCAGCGCTGGTGCGCAACGACGACTCCATCGACTTCAACTGGGGCCAGGCAGCGGCCGCGCCAGGGCTGCCGGCGGACGATTTCTCGGCCCGCTGGAGCCGCCGGGTGACATTCAGGCCGGGCGTGTACCGCTTCTACGCCCGGGTCGACGACGGGATTCGGGTCAGCGTGGATGGTGAGCGCGTGATCGACGAATGGCACGAAAGCGCCGGGGACGCGCTGTACGTGGCCCAACTCAGATTGCGCGGCGAGCACAAGGTGACGGTCGAGTACTACGAGCGCGGCGGGAAGGCGCGGGTCGAGTTCTGGTGGAAGCAGGTGGGCGACTGGCCAACGCCAACCGCAACGGCGACGAACACACCATCCCCGACGGCGACGGCCACAGCGACGCACACGCCGACGACGCCACCAACCCCCACGCCCTCGGCGACGCCGACCATCACCGCGACGGCGACCCAGACACCCACACCGACGTCCTCGCCAACCATCACACCCACGCTGCCGCCGACAGCGACGCCGACCGCCTCGCCGACGATCACCGCGACGCGGCCGACGGAGACGCCGACGAAGACGCCCGATCCGACGGCGACACCCTCGCCGGCGCCCACCGATCCACCAACGGCGACGCCGACACGCACACCGACGGCGACCGCGACACCAACCGCGTCCCCGACGTCCACGCCGGTGCTGACCGCGACCGGCGTGCAGCTCAACGAGGTGCTGCCCGCGCCAGCCGCGGTTGACTGGGATGGAGACGGGAGCGCCGACGAGCGGGACGAGTGGATCGAGCTGACCAACACAGGATCGGTCGCGGTCGACCTGGGCGGGTGGGCGCTCGACGACGGGGAGGCCGGCAGCGGTACGATCATCATCCCCCAAAGGACCGTCCTGCGCCCCGGTGCCTTCATGGTCTTCTACCGCCGGGAGACGGGACTCGTCCTCGACGACGCAGGCGACCAGGTGCGCCTGCTGGCACCGGACGGCACCGTCGCAGACAGCGTGGTCTTCGGCGCGATTGGGGCCGACCGGAGCGTCAGCCGGGACGAGGATGGAACGTGGCACACTGACTGGCCGCCGAGCCTGCAGGCGCCCAACTGGCCACCGTTGCACCTGCACCTGCGGGGCATGTGAACTTTGCGCAGGCCCGAGTCCCGGGTTGGGGCATTGCGCGAACCCGGGCGATATAAAAGAGGCGCCCCGCCTTTGCAGGCGGGGCGCTTTTTGTCGCGTCGTATTCAGCCGGTTACAGGGCTATTCTTCTTCGTCTTCCCAGTCGTCATCCTCCCAGTCCATATCGAGCGGGTAATCCACCTCGAACGGGCTGGTGCTGATGATCTCGAGTTCCTGCCCACAGTCGGCGCAGTTCACCGTCGCACCGATGCGGGGCTGTTCGACGCTGACGACCGCGTCACAGTTCGGGCAATATGTTTTGGCCATTTTTAGCCTCCGATTCTGGTTTAGCATACCCGCCGCTTGTTCAAATGTCCGGCGAGTCGGGCGCAAGTATAGCACAAAACAGGGCCACCGCGGTAAGCGATTGGTGAACGGACGGTGAAGATTTGGGGTGGGGATTGATGGCTGGTACAAGTGGTTTTGCGTCTAGGCCAGGGTGTGCTATACTAAACGCAGCACAGGTTGGAGCGGCCACGAATGAATTCGCGGCCTGGTACCGAAAACACGTTCAAACGTGTTCCAGAACATCCAAACATCAGTCCACGTCCGAGGTGAAGCATATGGGAAAAGGAAACACCCGTGCGAAAGACACGGCAGATCCAGCCCAAGCGGCCTCGCTTCGCCATCAATTAGATGAGGCGAAAACCAATTTGCAGATGATTGAGGAGCGCGAGGCGGAGTACGTCCTCAGTACCGACGTGTCACTGCAACTGATCAAAGAGAGGCGACGCTTACAGAAGCGAATTGCCGAACTGGAGGCACAAGTGACAAGGTCAGACGTCTATTCCCACTATGAAACTGGGCTGCATCAATTGCTGAGTCGAGTGAAGCGAGATCATCCGCGCTACTCTGAGCTCCTCGTCTATCAGCAACGGCTGACCGAGAATATCGTACGTTCTCGGCGATATGGGGATAGCGAAACGCGCAAAGCCGACCGCTCTGAAATCATTGATCACTTGAACGAGCTGTCATTGTCTGCATTGGATATGCCTTTCAACGATCTGTGCACACCAAGCCTACCCACTACGAGTCAAGAGCCGTCTGAACATTTGCGAACAGAGAACCTCGATCACAGTGTAAACGCGACGTCGCCATTCCTATGTAAATCATCAGAGGATGGCGCTGTATGGCTTATCCTAGGTGAAACTCGGCATCATTTAGTACATGGCCCAAACTATCGCTCTTTCAGAAAACGCTTTGGCCCCACTGATGTCAAGTCGCACCAGGAGATTATGCAATACTCAGAGGGATCGAGAGTTCCCAGCGGCGTACCGCAAGTCGTCCGAGATGAACGGGGACGGACCTTTCTGAAAGCCTACAAGACCACGGTCATCCGAGATGAACGGGGGCAGCCCTGTCTGAAAACCGACGAGACCAAGGCAGAGATCAAAGACCCCAGGATTGTGGACTACCTGTCCGATGGCCAAGAACCCTTCCCAATTGCCTCAGAGAGATTGGCTCCTCTTGTTGATAGTCGTCCTATCCCGTCTGACGCCGGTGAGAGGATGATTCGCTCGTCTTTCTACCGCATACAAAGTGTTGAAGGAGATGAAGTATACCTGCTCAGGGATCCCTTCATCCGGTACATCCCCAAACGCGAAATTATGGAAATATTGGCTGATCGCCTGGGACTCCCTCAGATTTGCGAAGTCCCGGACGAGGACCTGGGGTCCAAATACAGAGACGGGCCTGCCATTCCTGAATCCGGTGACTACGGCATACAACACTTGCAACAGTGGGACCATTCCTACACGCCAGCGACTCCCCAACCTTCCCAAGAAAACACAGCTGCTTTCTATGCTCTCCTGGTCGGTATCACCGCCTATCACAATCTACGTCCCCTCTCCAAGACCACCAGGGATGCCCGCGACCTGCGCGATTTGCTGGCGCAGAACGGCTACCCCGCCTCCAACCTGGGCCTCCTGCTGGACGACCAAGCGACCAAGGGCGCTATCAGCGACGGGCTGGACTGGCTGGCCCGCCACGCTGGCCCTGACGACACGGTGATCGTCTTCTTCTCCGGCCACGGCGCGCAGCGCATCGGGGGCTTCGAGCCGGGCGAGTACCTGTGCCCGGTTGAGGCGGACTGGTATAACCTGCGCGGAAGTGCGATCTCCAACGAGGAGCTCACCACCGCACTGCGGGCGATCCGCGCCGGGCGGGTGGTCGTGTTCCTGGATGCCTGTCACTCGGGCGGGGTCGGACAGCCAAAAGATGCTGCTCTAACCATCAAGGCCGGGCTTTCCGAGGCTACGTACGATCGCCTGGCCGAGGGGCGTGGGCGGGCGGTCATCGCCTCCTGCCGGCCCGACGAGGTATCCTGGGAGTTGCCGGATATGCGCAACGGGCTCTTCACCCACCACCTGCTGGAGGGCTTGCGCGGGGCGGCGGCCGAGCCCGACGGAAGCGTGGGCATCCTCGACCTGTTCAAGTACCTGTCCCAGCATGTGCCGCAACACAAGCCACAGCATCCGTTGTTCAAAGGGGAGATCGAGTTGAACTTCGCCATCACCGGCGGGGCGAAACCGCCGGTCGCACCGATCCAACCTGAGCAAGCGCCGGCTGCGCCTGCTGCACCACTGAAACCATTGGAGGAGGAGATGGATCCAAACACTGTTGATCCGACCAAACTGCGGTTGGCGATGCACTCCGCCTACGACCGTCCTGCCTTCGAGATGCTGTGCAAGGACCTGGTGGGTCTGGACTATCACGATCTGCGCGGAGAAACGCTAGAGCTGAAAATGATGTATCTGATTGACTGGCACCAGCGCCGGCGCGAGTACGCAAAACTGGTGCGCAGGGTACTGGAGGATCACCCATACCTGGCCCAGGAGTTGCGATAGAGGGCCTATGGCATCTATGGAATGGATAGATTGGTGATCGGTTCCTTCAACACCTGACCTCCATCATCATGCCCTCCCTATAGCCGACGGTGACGGTCTTGTACCCGCTAAGGGCCTGGTCCAGCTCGAAATCGCCGGTGTCCACCCGCAGGCAGTCCAGCTTACGCACTTTGTCCCTGGTTCCCACTACCAGGACGTTGTCCCGGCCGACTTGCCGGATCACGTCCGGGGTGAATTGCTTGCTCCCCCGGCCAAAGATGAAGCCGTTGCCACCGATGGGGGTGACGATGATCTTCCTGCTCGCATATCTCTCGAGCAGGGCCAGGATGCCGCGCTCATTCAGGTCGGTTCCCACCAACGCCCCTCCAGAGACCGCATCGATGCCCAGGAGGGTCTTGGGAACGCCCAGCTCATCGGCGACGGCCTCCACGGTGGTCCCCGGCCCAAGCAGGTACAGGCACTCTGGATCCATCTCCTCGACGATGTGCGCGGCGATGTCCTTCTTGCTCTCCACGGAGGAGACGCCGACGTTCGACGCTGCCTTGCCCGGCTGCAGGAAGCGCCGCACGTCGGGCACGAGGAGATAGCCGTACAGCCGGGAGGCCAATCGGTCCTCCCGGAAGGCATCCTCGTCGATGTCCAGGACTTCCTCCTCGGTCACGCCGGTGCCTTCCACGAAGGCATCCACCATCTCGGCCGCCGCCCGGGCGCTGACGGCAAAGGCGGCGCTGAAGATCTTGACCCCGGCGGGCAC
>Ga0180437_10003990_pt1 | contig 21408 bp, 10 predicted proteins | sample SS_ome_4_FD_132410 | JGI IMG/M metagenome (GOLD analysis project Ga0180437, IMG submission 132410) | Hypersaline lake sediment archaeal communities from the Salton Sea, California, USA - SS_3_D_1 metaG | ecosystem: Environmental > Aquatic > Non-marine Saline and Alkaline > Hypersaline >...
AGAGTCAGCTCAAGACGCCAAAGCGCTAGACGCATCATCCGGAGGAAATGAGGCGCAGAAGAATTAGAGGCTCTAATCTGAAGGTAATTTGTTTTGGCTAGGGAGAGTTATGCAACACACCCGGTGGAATCCCACTTGAATGCGCTGACAGCCGGCGGCGGCTAGCGCAAAGGGAAATGGGTCCGTGCGAGGGGCGCACAGTGCTGCGCACGGGTCGCCGAGCGAAGGATCCCATTTACCAAAGCGATAGTCAGCTCAAGACACAAAGTGCCAAAAGCGCAAAAACGAAGTTTTTTGCGCCTAAATGCCACTACCTAAGAGGGGATTTTTTCAACAACACCCACTTGAATCGGTAATATGAGTTGATAAATTTTTAATAGTAATGTATATTTGTTTAAATCTAACCAAAGAATTTTTCAAGGGATGATATCCTACAAGCAATGCGCCTGACATCTGACCCATATCAAGGAGTCCAAAAAGAATATTTTGAATCAGATAACCTGATCCCTACTGGCAATAGTATTATGGGAAAGGTTGTGTTTCAATTTATCAAGCCAGAACAACATTCGTTCCTAGAAAGATACGGTCTTATTTCATTGAAGGTATGTACTGTCATTGCTTGCTTCGCTTCTCAGTGGCCCTCAGTCTTAGCAGCATCCAAAATCTCAGACAAATGGCACTGGAAAATTCTCTTTGGAGGAGGAGAGCTTGCTGCCTGGGGAGCTGTTTATTCTGCCTGTTCTCTAGAAATTATCGACGAAATTTCGTCGGAACGTGATGTATCTAAAGTCACCTCAACGACAAATCCTTGCCTGAAAACTGCTTACTGGGTGTCCATCATTTGCTTGGCCATTTTGGTTCAAGCTTCTGATATCTATATCTCATACAAGTACACAGATCAAACACTTTTCTGGCCAATCTATGTGGGGATTATTTACTCCGCTTTTACAATCAACTCTCTTCATAAAGCGATTAAATTTTCTACCCGGACTAGTAATGTTTTTTCTCGTTGTATAATTCAAGACTCAAGAAAGATCGATCTTTTGGAAACTAAAAAAAAGTTCACAGAGAACCTTGAAGCTTTCATCCAATATATCCAAGGTGCGTCAAGTCAGGTCAAGTCTGAATTTTTATCTCTACTCGATAATGCAAGGTCAAGTTCAAACCAAGCAAATCTGTTTAAATACATGCTATCCCATGGTACTAATGAAAGATTGAAACGAATCCAATCTGAAACTCAAAACTGTCATCGTGGTGCGCAAGCGATGCAATGGGTTGGCCTCCTCTTTTATACTGCAAACCTCTACTTAGACGTTCTTCTAGATAAAGAAGCTGCGAAGCTGGTTCTTAATAGCCCCTACCTAATAGGTATTTTTATCTTTTTTTCTTCCGCTCCCGATGTATTTTTGGACTTGGAAATGAGCTGTGGTACCATTCGAGATTTATACTGGGGAATATGGAACTTCTACAAACATTGTAAAAATGTCGAAACCAATATCTGGAATCGAGCCTCGATGTATAAGGTGATAGCTCATATCTCAACAATTGCTTTTTCTGTTTTTGGGCTTGGCTCCACCTTTACAATTGCAAATGATACAATCGGTTTCAAAAAAAATCCCTTAGTATGTTCAACCATCCTGGTTTTTACTAGTCTATTGACTGCAAATGGCCTAAAAACCCTACACAATAATGCTGTCGATTGGGCTTTATTTTTTTATGATGATAACGAAACACAAAGAGTAAAGAAAACAGCTTGGAGATTAAAACATTTAACTAAAGAACTATCGATAATAAAATGTGATCAATTTAACCGTTTCTATAATGTGATTTATAATGAAGATCGCTCGCCTGAGGAATTAGTCTAAGGATTTATAGCATATCGTTTTTTGAGCAAAATAAATCTTCTGAATTAGAAAGATTTCGTTTATTGTAAATTTAAAATCAACTGATTGAAATTAAGAGATTAATTTTATGGACTATATTACCGAATCATTGATCGAACAAAACTCTCCTTCTTGGCCTGAGGTTCTTAACGCTTTGGAAGGTTCCATTCAAGCTATTCAGAGCTCTTCCTATGCTCAGCCTCTTAAGCCATATCTTCGTTTTGGTGATCCTAAAAATCGAATCATTGCAATGCCCGCATTTGTTGGAGGCCACACCAATGCTTGTGGAATCAAATGGATTTCAAGTTTTCCAGATAACTATTTAAGCGGACTGCCTCGAGCTCACGCACTGATTATTCTAAATGAGACAAGTACAGGGGTTCCGATAGCCACGATGGAATCTAATCTCTTGAGCGCTATGAGGACTGCTGGGGTTTCTGGTCTCATTTTGAAACACTTTTTTAAAACTCGAGAGAATGTGACTCTTGGATTTTCAGGATTCGGTTTTATTGCAAAAACACACCTAGAAATGATCCAATCCCTTTTTCTTAATAAGATTTCAAAGATAAATATATTTGATCAAAGAAAAATTGACCCAACCCAAGTAAATTCACCCAATATTCAGATCGACTTTTCTAAAACATGGGAAGAGGCATATGAAGCTTGCGATGTTTTCTTGACATGCACAACAACAAGTGCTCCCTATATTTGTTTGCCCCCCAAGGAGAATTCTCTGCATATTGATGTCTCCCTTAGAGATTATCAACCCGAAATTGTTAAGAGCTTTGACAGGATTGTTGTAGATGATTGGGATGAAGTCTGTCGAGAAAATACAGATATTGAGCGCGCTCACCTCTCTTGGGGATTAGAAAAAAGCTCTACTATCGATTTGCCAAGTTTTCTGTTGAGTCCCCCTTCTTTCAGCAAAGGAACTACATTTTTTGCACCCATGGGAATGGCAATATTTGATATTGCCCTTGCAAGCACTGTTTACCAATACTTAAAACAGGGAAAGTTACGGAGTGAAGGTCATGGATAACGATAGAGATCGTTCAAATCATATTGCCATTATTGGGCTTGCAGGTGGGTTCCCTCAGTCGCCTTCCATTGAGGAGTTTTGGAGAAATCTAAGCCAGAATCGAGAGCTTATCTCTTTTTTTCCAGATGAGGCGAATAGTAGTAGTACTCACAATCTTGTTATGAAACACCCGGATTATGTCTGTGCCAAGGGTATCTTAGAAAAAAGCTGCCTATTTGATAACGAGCTTTTCAACTACAGCGTGCGTGAATCTGAACTGATGGATCCTCAGGGTCGCAAGTTTCTGATGTGGGCATGGGAAGCTCTTGAAAATGCCGGATATGATCCAGAGCAATACGATGGACTTATCGGTGCATTTGCTTGCTGCTCAGTTAGCTCTTACCTCTTCTTCAATCTTTTTCCCCATCTCCAAATCCATGCAAAGGCAGGAACAGATGAAATGCTTGCTGTGATGGGTTGCGATAAAGACTTTCTTGCAACGCGCATCTCATATCAATTGGGGTTAAAGGGCCCGAGTAAAACCGTTCAAACAGCCTGTTCTTCTTCCCTAGTTACGATCCACGATGCATGTCAGTCCCTGCTCAATTACGAATGCGATATTGCACTTGCTGGGGGAGTCTCTATTACTTTCCCAGAAAAAGCAGGCTATCTCTATATAAAAGATGGGATTAATTCGCAGGATGGACATTGTCGCCCCTTTGATGCCGCATCATCTGGAACCGTATCGGGAAATGGCGGTGGAATTATTGTTTTGAAACGCGCTGATGAAGCCATTCGAGACAGAGACACTATCCGGAGCTTTATTATCGGCTCTGCTATTAATAATGATGGCAAAGACAAAATGGGATTTACCGCACCGAGCATAAATGGACAAGCTCAAGTGATCGCTCAAGCTATTTCAAATGCGGGAATCACACCAAGCGAAATTTCCTATATTGAAGCACATGGAACAGGCACTCAACTTGGAGATCCCATTGAGATAGAAGCATTGAAACAAGCTTTTGCCTCATCAAAAGATTCGTCACTTCGCTGCTTTATAGGTTCTGTGAAGGCAAATATTGGTCATCTTGATGCTGCTTCTGGAGTGGCGGGACTTATAAAGACAGTTTTGTGCCTTGAAAATGCCGAGATCCCTTCGCTCAAGCATTTTAAAACTCCAAATCCCAAAATTGATTTTTCCTCTACGCCCTTTTCTCCTGTTAAGGAAACTCAATTTCTCAATGATCGGAAAACTCCTCTTTATGCAGGAGTGAGTTCGTTTGGGATTGGAGGAACAAACGCGCATGTCATTCTTGAGGCCGCGCCAAAGCTCCCTTTGTCTCTTGAAAACGAATTGTTAGATGTATGCCCTTTCTCCGCATTCGATCCAGATCGATTACAAGAACTTCTCAAGCGATTTGTGACTTTTCTTAAGCAAACAGATGAATGTCTTAGGGATATTGCATATACATTGAGAGTAGGACGTAAACAACAAGGCGAAAGAGTACTTTTTCTTTGTAAAAGCAAAACGGAACTGATATCTGAAATAGAAATTTATTGCAGAACCAAAATTTTAAAAGAAAATGACCATGCGCCTCATGCGTTAATGCAGATTGCCAAAAGGTGGATGAAGGGCGAAAAAATCAAATGGCACGAATGCGACTTGCTTGTAGGAAAGCGTATTCAAATTCCACAATACCCCTTTAAACTAAAATCTTTTTATGTAGAACCCTTAATTAATAAACCAGCTACAGTCCCAGTACCACCAACCCAAGCAAAAAAAAGGACTATCTATGATGAAATAGAGAGTATTTGGTGTGGGGTTCTGAAGCTTGCTACAGCAAGCAAAGAAGATGACTTTTTTGCTTTTGGAGGTGATTCTTTGCTCGCCCTCGAGCTTTGTGACTCTATCAGACAAACTTTTTATATAGATATATCCCTTAGGGAACTTCTAGAATCCCCAACACTCGGTCAATTGCAAAACCGCGTTTCCCAAGTTCTTTTGGATAGTCTTGAACAACTTGATGAGAGACAAACTGCTGAAATCCAGGAATTTCTATGACAGAAGAAACTCTACAAAAAATCAGAGAAAAGCTCGAACGTTTACGTACTAAAAATGCAGAAGTAAAAAGCAAGACAACCGAGAGTTCGCATTTTCCATACACACCGCTAACTCCGGCACAAAAACAACTATATGCATTTCAACAGCTAAACCCAAGCTCGACTGCTTATAACATGGCCTTTGCTATTGAAATACAAGGAACTCTCGATATAGATCGACTGAAAACAACTTTCTTTCAATTGATCCAAAGGCATGAGCTTCTCTCTTCTTGCGTTGTGGAGAAAGAAGAAGGTCTTTTTTTTACGAAATGTCCCAAAAACTCCTATATCTTTGAAGAAGAGACATCTTCAAAGATGCAACTCCCCTCAATTGAAACCTGGGTTACCCCCTTTGATTTTACAAATGGCCCCTTAATACATGTAAAACTCTTCGAATTGAGATCGGATTACCATATTCTTTTTATCGATATCCCTCACTTAATTGGAGATGGGGCCTCTCTTGATCTCTTTGTTACTGAACTTCTTTCTCTATATGAAGCGAAGCCATTACCAAAACTTAAATCGAATTTTCATGATTATGCGCTTTGGAGAAACGAGTTATCTAAAAGCCCGGGCTACCAGAATCAAAAACACTATTGGGAAAAAGCTTTAGAAGGGGAAAGAATTCAACTTCAATATCCTACAGTAGAAAAAACACCCGATGACACAGATAGGCATGGAGAGTTGTTTGAATTTTTCCTCGGAGAAGAGGAAACAACGCAATTGCGCCTTGTTTGTAGGAATTTAAAGGTTACTCCCTACATGTTTTTGATGGCTTGTTACCAGGTATTCTTATCCAAAATATGCGGAAGATCGGACATCACGGTAGGAACATCCGTTGAGGGAAGGATTAGTCAATTCAAAGGGACTTTTGGTCTCTTGATCAATTCTATTCCTATCCGGGGGCTTCCTTCTGATTTTAAGACATTTGCTCAGTTTCTACAAGAAATTAAGATTAGATGCACAGAGGGTGTTGAAAATCAATATGTTTGGTTTTCTGATCTCAAATCTCCAGCGCATTCGACTCCGTTTTTCCAAACTATTTTTGATTTCCATAGGGCACCCAATTCCGAAGTCCACTGCGCGGGCCTCAAGTTACGAATCATCCCCCCCACCATAAGAGAATCGAAATTTCCTTTGTCTCTGGAAGGATTTGATCAAGGCAATCAGTTGGCTTTTCACTTTGAATATGAATGCAAGTTGTTCCCCAAAAATCAAATTGACCTTTTTGTAAAACAGTTCACGTCTCTTTTGACTAATTGTGTAAACCATCCAGAAAAGCATCTCTGCGAAATAGATATCTCCTTAGAGAGCCATCAGCAAAGAATCAAATATGACTTTAGCCAAATAACTGATCTAGATCCAAACTACTTATTCTTAGATGCCTTTGAGAATCAGGTACAAAAAAATCCAGATCGCATAGCGATCAGTGAGTCCTCATCTCAACTCAGTTATCGATCTCTCGATGCTCTAAGTTCCCACTTGGCAAGAGTTTTTCTCGCTAAAGGCATTCGAGAGGGTGACTGCATAGCATTTCACTTGAACCGAGGAATCCATTTTTTAATTGCAATGGTAGGGGTTTTCAAAGCCGGTGCTTATTATGTCCCCCTCGATTTAAACGCCCCGATCAACAGGCGCCTCTCACTCCTTGAGCAATGTAGCCCTCATTTAATGCTCTTAGAAGAACATACAGATTGGTCACCTTGCCCATCTTTCACTATCCAGGAGCTCTTAAATCTTCCCGCCCCTCCTTTACCTTCAAGATTTCAAATTGACCCTGAGACACTTGCCTATGTCATTTTTACATCGGGATCGACAGGCAAACCCAAAGGGGCCATGGTGGAACATAGAGGGATGATGAACCACCTCTTAGCTAAAGTTGAGGATTTTCAATTTAATAACAGTGAAATCATCGCACAAACTTCTTCTCAGACATTTGATGTCTCTGTTTGGCAATTCCTGACCTCCCTTGTCACTGGAGGACGAGTTTGTGTCTTTCATGACGATGACGCTTGGACACCCGCCCTTCTTTTCAGCGAGCTGGAGAAAAACCGAGTGACTGTTTTTGAGACCGTCCCATCCCACATGCATCTCTTGCTGGATTATATTGAAAAAGAAAAGAAGACATTTCCCAAAGAATTAAGATTTCTTATTCTAAATGGTGAATCTCTTCCCCCATCGATTTGTGTAGATTGTCTCAACAAACATCCAGACTTAATAATAGCAAATGCCTATGGTCCAACAGAGTGTTCTGATGACGTCTGCCACCAGTTTATCAGGGGAAACACTCCTCAAAATAGGCGATCCGTACCTATTGGTTTGCCTATCAGGAATACTCCAATCATGATTATGGATACATCGCTTGGGCTGTTGACAGAGAGCCTTGTTGGCGAACTCTGTATCGGTGGTTTGGGCGTAGGTAGAGGATATCTCGATAATCCTTCAAAAACTGCTGAGACCTTTGTCCCCAATCCATTTGGAACACATTCTTCTTGGAGCCACCGGATTTATCGAACCGGCGATTTGGCCTTTCGAGACTTCGATGGAGTTTATGAATATTTAGGAAGAAAAGATCATCAAATCAAATTCAATGGTCAAAGAATCGAGCTCGGAGAAATTGAAGCCGTTATTTCCTCATTGGAAGATGTCATGCAATGTGTCGTAATTGTTATAGACAGTGCAAAGCATAAACAACTCGGAGCCTATTTGCGCCTAAAAGAAGGTAGCACCCTAGGTCGAATCAAGGATAGATTAAAAAAAGAACTTCCTGATCACATGCTCCCAACACAAATGAGAGAAGTGGATTCATTCCCCTATTTACCTAGCGGCAAGCTCGATAGGAAGAGCCTCCCCTCTTTTGACACGAAAAGTCGGACTTTCGACTTTGCTCCTCCAAAAACTGAAACTGAGAAAGGTATATTAGAAATCTGGAAAGAACTATTTTCAACTTTAGAAATTGGTAGAAAGTCTCATTTTTTTGAAATGGGGGGACATTCTCTATTGGCAACGCAGCTGTCTGGACGTGTTCTGAAAACCTTTTCAATTAAAATATCCATCCGTTCAATCTATCAACATCCTCGACTCTGTGATTTAGCTCGTTTCATCGATGAACTCTTATCTGAAAAAAATGAGGGTCAATCTGCTCAATTCCCTGAAATCCAACCCAATCCAAACGCATCAAACCAACCTTTTCCATTAACCCAAGTACAACAAGCATATTGGCTTGGCAGAAAAGGGATTTATGCTCTTGGGGATGTTAGCGTACACGTATATAGTGAATATGACTGCGAAAATCTTGATTTAGCCTCTCTCGAAACTGCTTGGAATAAGATGATACTTCGCCACGGAGCCCTAAGAATTGTCATTGAAGAAGACGGGAACCAAAAAATTCTTCCGACAGTTTCGCCTTACAAGTTTGAGATAAAGGACTGTACAAGGCTTTCAGAGAAAGCATCTGCCGATGTTCTAAGTGAGATGAGATCTCACTATTCTCACGAGGTTTTTCCTTCTGATAAATGGCCTCTTTTCTCGATTCGCGCTGCCATTTTCCCCACAAAAACCCGACTTTTCCTCAGCTTCGATGCTTTGATCATGGATGGATGGTCTGTTGATCTGCTTTTTGGAGAATGGATGCAGCTCTATCGTAATCACGATACCGTTTTACCCGATCTTCAACTTAGCTTTCGTGACTGTGTACTGGCAATAGAAAAATTACGTGAACATCCACTATATCAATCAGATCGAAAGTATTGGACTGAACGAATTCATAACTTCCCTTCTGCCCCTATGCTTCCTGTTGAAAAAAGCCCTGATCAAATCGGTGAGCAACTTTTTTCAAGATGTTCAAAAAGCTTGCCAAAAAATCAGTGGCTTCAAATCCAAATGTCCATTCAGAAACTTCAATTGTCCCCTACTGGATTTTTGTGTTTTGTATTTAGCGAGGTTCTCTCTCTATTTACAGGAGATGATCACTTTGCACTCAACCTCACCCTTTTTGATCGACCTCCGCTTCATTCTGAGATCGACAAAATTGTGGGAGATTTCACAACGCTTACCCTCCTCGAGATCAAACGTGATCCCTCCCTTAATTTTGGCAAAAGGGCACAAATTTTACAGGACCAATTATGGAAGGATATAGACCACCGGCTCTTTGGGGGAGTCGAATTTATCAGAGAGTTATCTAAAGTTCGAAGTAAAAAAGGAGAATCCACAAATTTCCCGGTTGTATTGACATCTGTTCTTGGCTTAGATGATCAGCAAAATGTTGATCTTACTCATGAATTTGGTAAGGAGGTTTTCAGTATTACACAGACTCCCCAAGTCTGGCTTGACTTTAAAGCCTATGAGATCGGCGGAGATTTAGTCGTGGAATGGGATTTTGTGAAAGAACTATTTCGACCTGATTTCATCGAAGCGATGCACGAAGTATTTTTAACTGAACTAGAGGCATTTGCATCTGATCCAGACTCATGGCTATCCAGGCAACACTGCCTCCCTCCTATCTCTCAGCTCCAAGAACGCACTAAATATAACCTAACCGAAATACACCTCCCCCTTAAGCCCCTTCATCGATTAGCAAATGGACAACAAGATGCGCCTGCGATTTTTGCAGATGAGCAGATTTTGACCTATAACGATCTCGAACAAAGTAGTAGTCTCGTCGCAAATAGACTCATTAATTCTGGTGTGAAATCGGGAGATTTGGTCGGTGTTATCATGGAGAAAAATTGGCACCAACCCGTTGCAGCTATGGGGATTCTCAAGGCAGGGGCTGCCTATTTGCCCATCGATGTTCATTTGCCGTCTAAAAGAATCGATCAATTACTACAGATTTCAGGGATACAGTATCTTGTCGTACAGCCTGAGTTTTTATCCAAAATCCAAGAAGCACCTTCTCTCCAAAATATCCCAAATGCCCATGTCATCCCTGTCGAGAAAACCCTAGGCTCACCTATCTATCAAAAGTATCCCCAAGTCGAGCTCAATGATATTGCTTACGCCATTTTCACTTCGGGATCAACCGGAACTCCAAAGGGCGTGGTTATGCAACACGGTCCAGTGGCAAATACTCTATGCGATCTTGTAAAACGTTATTCAATATCCCAAGAAGACCGTATCCTGGGGCTTTCAAACCTAAACTTTGATCTCTCCGTATTTGATATCTTCGGAACCTTCTGCGCTGGTGCAGCACTTATCTTGCCATCCCAATCGCGTCTAAGAGATGCCTCACATTGGGTTGAGCTCATGAACAACCACCGAGTGACGATTTGGAATTCCGTCCCTATGTTCATGCAAATGCTGATCGAATTCCTTGAGAATGAACCATCCATTGACACTGCACAACTGGGCTCTACGCTTCGACTGGTCTTGCTCAGTGGAGATTGGATACCCATTGACCTTCCAGAAAAAATCAAAAAACACTTCCCCAATGCGCAGATTGTCAGCCTTGGGGGAGCAACAGAAGCAGCTATTTGGTCAATTCATTATGAAATTAACCCCTCGCTGAAATTTGAAAAGTCAATCCCCTATGGTTATCCACTAGCCAATCAACAGTTCTACGTACTGAATCGCGAGTTACAGATTGTTCCTGATCGAGTTCCCGGAATGCTATATATAGGAGGCAAGGGCCTTGCCAAAGAGTACTTTAAAGACCCTGAAAAAAGCAAATCCTCATTTATCAATCACCCTCAGTTGGATCGCCTTTATTGTACAGGTGATATTGGGGCCTACCATCCTGAAATAGGCATCGAGTTCCTGGGAAGAAAGGACAATCAAGTGAAAATCCAAGGGCACCGCATTGAACTTGGTGAAGTTGAGTATGCCATCAAACAACACCCTTTAGTTGACTCTTGTACTACTCTTATCATTGGTGATCAGAAACAATCACGCACCCTTGTAGCTTGTACGGTTCCACCCGAAAACACTTTTCAAATCCCACTTTCAGAAAAAATCATCTCTGACCCAAATCAACGCATCGAATTCCAACTTAAACAAAACGGCTTAGAAAGTCCTAAGGCAGACGAAGAAACAATTCAACTCCCTATAAAAAACACTCCTCCACCGAAAAATTGGCGTAAAAGTATCCGGCAGTTCTCAGGAAAAAAACTAATGAAAGCTTCATTTGAAAACTGGTTATCATGCCTTGCTTTTCCTTCCGCTCAAAGTAAAAAAGCCCGAGCACTTGAAAGTCACAGCCTTTTTGATTTGCTTTCAAAAATCAAGACCCAAAGAAACTTAAACCCCATTCCAAAGTACCCCTATCCTTCAGCAGGGGGTCTTTATCCCGTCCAAGCACACCTTACGATAGGCAATGGGGTTGGGTTACCAAGTGGGGAATATATCTTCAACCCCAAAGAGGGGCTGTTAATTAAGAAGAACCTGAGTCAGGAAGAAAGGAGTAGTCTTAAGCTCATAGGCAAAAAAGAGGCAATTGAACCTCTTTATGGGTCTTTCTCGGATCTGTTTTGCACAATCGAAGCGGGATATATGTTTGCCCTTTTGCACCAAGAGTTAGTTGAACATGAATTGGGTTATACACTCAAACTAGATCCTTTCCCTGAGTTACAGTTCACCTGTTATCCAAATAATCCCATCTTACCTCAAGACCTTGAGATCCTAATCTATCTCAAAGATAATATTGTTGAATCAATGAACGAGGGGTGGTATCGCTTTGATTTCTCTACTAAAAAATTGGCAAAAACGCATGGGAATAGATTACTTTTCCACCCCACCAATGAAGACTCCCTCGCAATTTTCCAAAATGCTGCTGGAGGAGCTTTTTTTCTAAATCACGGAGACAACTTGCACCATAGCGCCTTCTGGTCAGGCTTTTTTGGCCAAAAACTCATGGACGAGGGATGCAGTTCTCTGATTGGCTCCTGTCCCTTGGCCATGATAGATGGAGTTGCATCTGATGCCATTAAAAGCACCACAACTGCTACGCCCATCCACTATCTTCTATTTGGAGCTGCAGATGAAGAACGGTTTTCCTCTTTAGAACCATCTGAAATACGTTCAAATGCCTATGAAAAGATGATTCAAGAATTTGTCGGGGAAGTTTTGCCGGAATATATGGTTCCACGCAAAATTGAATTGATCTCTTCAATTCCATTGAATTCAAATGGGAAGGTCGATACAGGGCAGCTAGCCAAACTCTTTAGCTTTTTGAACGCAGAATCAAAAGAGAGGATAGGCCCTCGATCTATTATTGAAAAAAAACTCCACGAAATTTGGTGTCAAGTTCTTGATATATCGGAGATTGGAATTGAGGACTCCTTTTTCGAGCTCGGAGGGAATTCCCTTTCGATCACAAAAATGGCCTTAAGAGTAAAACAAGAATTCCAGATTGAGGTTCCTTTAGCAGAGTTTTTCAAGGCGACAAAAATCGCTTCCCTTGCAGAGATCCTTGAAAAAACGAAGAAAATGGACCAAGATGACTTCGAATCTGATCTTAGTGATGATATCCAATTAAGTCCTAAAATCAAATTTCCAAAGGATAGAAGCAACTCTGGCTCTTCTGTACTTCTGACTGGAGCATCTGGTTTTTTGGGCATCCATATCCTCGCAGATCTTATCAAGTCCACTTCATCGAAAATTTATTGTCATCTAAGAGCCAAAGATAGACAAAGTGCTCTAGAGCGCCTCAAAGTCCAAGCAGTTCGTTTTCAATTAGATGGAAAAATCGATTTTAACCGTGTCCTTCCCGTCGTTGGAGACCTTGAGAAGCCTTTCTTGGGATGCGATTCTAAGTTGTGGAATGAGCTTGAAAGCGAAGTTGGCACAATCATTCATAATGGGTCGTTTGTCCATCATGTCTACGACTATAAAACCCTGCGCAATACAAATGTTAAAAGCACACTAGAACTCATTCAACTCTGCACAGAACGGCATAAGCGGATGGTGTACATCTCTTCTCTTCTTGCTATGGTCGACCGAGATATTCACGATAGGCTAGTAGAAGATTTTCCATCTGGAGATTTTTCTGATTTATATAGTGGTTACCAAAAAACGAAATGGGCTAGTGAAATGCTTCTAAAAGAAGCGAATAAGAGAGGCCTTGATGTCTTAGTGGTACGTCCCAATACAATTTCCGGGCAGAGCAATAGTGGAAGATGTTCTTATGAGCAGGATCATTTTTTTCGCCTTGTGAAGGGGTGCATCGAAATGGGCTATGCTCCTATCTGGGATGAAGTGATTGATTTACAACCTGTTGAAAAAGTCAGTGAACTCATTGTACGTAGTTCTTTCGATCATCAATTACCTCTATCCGTCGTGAACTTGGCAAGTAAAAGAGCTTTCCTCTGGAAAGATTTGATCGAGTGGCTCAATAGAAAAGGATTTGGTATCCAATTCATTACTCCAGAAAAGTGGCAGTCTCATCTATCTAAGCTTGATTCAAGCAATGCACTATATCCACTTCTTTCCCTTTACTTAGATCAGAGTTTTAGTGAACATCTTAAAATGGAGATTCAATGTTCCAACTCTTGGAAGTATTTTGATTCAATAAATTTGAAGCTTCCTGATGTATCAGAGGACTATCTCAATAATGTGTTTGATTTCTTGAAAATTGAAGGTTTTTTATGAAATATTTCTGTCAGTTTTTACTGCTAGTTTATTCAGTACAAATGTATGCCAATCTGCCAGGGAGGATTGATCGAGAAGAAATCTCTTTTGCCGAGTTTGGTAAGTGCAAAATTTTTTTCTATATGACAAAAGAAAAAGATGAACTTTGCAGGAACTTTATTGATCATGTCAATGAAGACATGTGCCTTACCTTAGGGCAGGCTGCCCTGCCATGTCCAACACGTGAAATTCTTGTTCAGGCAATCAAATATCCAGAGAGAGATCCAGTGGGCACAGAGCTCCTGAGAAAATACGCGGAGCAAACGCATATGATCGCTGAAGACGCTCTTGGACTCTCGATTACAGGACATAGTTGGTACATGAACCTCAACTTAAACTGGGAAGCCCTGAAAATCCATCAGGATCGTTTTGTCGAGCAGTATGCATTCATGGAAAAAGAGAGTCTTAACCCATCTGATTGGACTCTTGTTCAGGACCTCACTCTTATTGATTGGCAGATGGCAGAAAATACCCTTGCAGGAACTATGGTTCAAGATGGGGAAAATGGAGACAGATATATCCTTGTTGTCTTTCCGAAAGAAGTTGTAGGAACTTTTTACACAGAAAACGCTGTATTAACATCTCGAGACAAAAAGCAATTCTATCCAGGGCACATTACTATGCCACCTCATTCAACGATTGCTCCCATGGATTATGTAGCTGGCTGCACCTGTGGATCAGCAAAGGGTAAACGAATGAGTACTATAACAAGAGGGATTGCAAAACGAGATGAAGTTGATCAACTTATTGAAGTAACCCAACAGATCGATATTAATCGAAGACAAGTTGAAATGGAGGGCTCCAAAATCAATTATGTGTATTCGGATGGAGCTGTTATCAAAAGCCTTTTGAATAAAGCCCACTCTCTAAACAGGAATCATGGGATGTTTTTCAATGATATCCAGAACATTCAAATCGAGTCTGTTCCCATTAAAGATAATTCCTATATTTCTGACGACATCCGTGAACAATTTCACATTGACAATCAAAAAGTTGCTAAGATCTACCTCCTAACTAAACGAGATGGAGGATTTTCTTCATTAGGAGAACTAGGCTTTGACTTCCCCGATCAGTGTCGCATCATTGCTGTAAACTTCTCTTCTGTTCCAGATGGATACCGCCATTTCCATCTGGCCCAAGATTGGACACACAGCGGTCGTCCTTGGATTCAGCTTTATGATTTGCCCCCCGGCATGGCAATGGAAATTCCTCCAAAGCTCTTTAAAAAGCTCAGTCTAACTCCGGCAGAAGAATTGCTCTACCGGTCTGAAGTTTCTGATCGAAATGATCCGACTTTTTCCAAAACAATGCCTGCATTTAAATCACAAATTGCATTGTTTGTCTTTGAAGATCTGCAAGATGTTGTTTCCAAAGCCGTTCATACTCCCGCAGAATATGGCACACAGCAAAGTCTATTTCTAACTTGGTCAGATGACTCAGCAAAGAGTGGAATGCCCTATTCCAAGGTCATTCTTGAGGTTATCTGTGCTTTGTCAGATAAATTCCCTACAAAGCTACTTTACAATGAAAAAGGTGATAAAGAAAGGATTTCGATGATGGTCCGAGAATTATCCAAAGATCTTCCTCAATTAGAGCTAATCCATGCCCCCACTTCCACAATATGGATCCGCGATACGGGTCCTTGTTTTGTAAAGATGCCAAGTGGAGATTTAGAAACTAGGAGTTTCCAATTCAATGAGTGGGGGTATGGTAGTTCTAATTCTTCTGAGGAAAATGATTGGGACTACTCTATTTCTCGACGTCTTGCAAAAACCCTTGGTCTCAATGACCATCCAGTGGAAATGATTTCTGAAGGAGGAAATCGTATTTCAGATGGCAAAGGAACTGTCATCATTGTTGAAGAGGTTGAAATGCGTCGGAATCCTGGCAAAACAAAAAGAGAAATTGAAAAAATTCTCCAAGAATCCATCGGAGCACAAAAGGTAATCTGGCTTCCTCAGGGTCTTTGTGAAGATGAGATGACTACTTTGGAAAAATTACCAAATGAAAAAGGGATACCAACTTATTATACTCCCCTGACACCGGGTGGGCATATCGACGAATTTTGTCGCTTTGCTTCGGAGAACACCCTTTTCCTTGCTGAAGTTCCACAGTCAGAAAAGCATCCCCTTTCTGAAGAAAATGCCAAACGGCTACACGCCTGTTATGAAGTCCTCTCCAGAGAAAGAACATTTCAAGGCAAAAACTTTACGATAATACGGGTTCCTACAGGTCCCCTCTTGTTCGATCGATTTTGTCCAGGGGATACTTTTTTTTCCCACTATCAATCTCTTGGAATTGACCCAGATGATAAAGATACTATCCCGAATTATCCGGTTATCCTATCGACAAGCTACCTGAACTTCCTTGCCCTTAATGACACCGTACTTGTGCCCCAATATGCTCATGAAACAAGCTCACTAGAACTCAAAGAAAGAGATAAACAAGTGATGGAGATTTTTTCAAAAGCGTTTCCTTCACGCACCTTAATTGGGATCGATCCAACAAATATAAACCTAGCCGGAGGAGGCTTACATTGCATGACACTCAACCTACCCAAATAGCAACAAAACCGGGTGGGACTTCTCCAAAAAGAGAGGTCTCTTCGGAATTCATTGAATTTGTTCGAAGCTATCATTTGGCTGGAAAACCAAGCTTCTTAATTCCGACAAAATCAATTTCCCCTGAGGCTGCAACAGCTGGGAAGCTCTTCCATGAGCTTTCTAATCGCCAGCTCTTAAGACCTCAATCATTTAAGACTTTTTTTGTAAGTTCGCAATACGAAGCCTTTTTTGGAACTGTCAAGATTATGAGAGCAAATATGAAAAAACAACGTCGCACCATCGGCGTTTTTGAGATGAGCGATCACTATGCTTTTTTATGCAATCCATTTGGCTGTGAAGAGACCGCAATATTAGCTCCAGGGGTCGTTTTTTTTCGAGATGTTGAAAAGATGAAAAAGGCTCTGCAAACTCAACAAATTCATGCTATCATTGTTCATATACAGTCAAGAAAACATTTTGAAATTGCAGCAGAACTTTTCAAAGCTGCTTCGACTGTATGCGTTCTCTCGGCATTGAGCCGAGATCCTGAATTGGAGGCCAATGCTGACTTTTCCTATATATTTGGGCAAGGCCCAGACATCTTTATCTACAGTGAGAGCTTTACCAACTGGCAAATTCCATTTGGTTGTTTCTCCATGAACGATCGTTCGTTTCAACCCTGGAATACTATTCAAGACTGCTTGATACATTCTTCTACTTATAGTGGAAACATGATCGCCCTAGCCTATGCTATCCATTGTATATATCGAAGATTTCCTACCCTGCCACATTCCTCTTACCCTTCATTCAAAGATGTAATTTTGGGGTTTCAGAAATATGTTAACCCAAAAGCAGCAATTTTATATGAAACACTCAACCTTGCACCTAATGTTGTCAAAGCAAAAGGGTCTTGGTTTGATGTAGAAAGGAAAACGGGTTCAGTCGAAAAAGTGCTCGATTGTCTAGGTAATAGTGGGTGCAGTAATCGAGGTCACAATTCCGAAAATCTGATTGAAAAGGTTATAGATGGCAAAGTTCACTCAAAAGATTCAATCGAAAGACTTCAAAACCTGCTCTATAAATTGACAGGTCTTTCTCAAATGAGCATGACAACAAGTGGAGCCCGAGCCGTCGATCTAGCTCTTGCCATGGCAAATCAGCAATTGGGAATGCCTCTTCGTGTCGTCTCTTTTACAAACAATTATGCTGGGAAGACATTAGGAGCACTTAGTGTCACTTTCTATGATGGCTACAAAAAAGACTTCCGCCCTCTCTATCCAGAAGTCTATTTTGTTGATCCCTTTTCGAAAAACGCTGAGGAGATCTTAGATCATCTAATCGAAGAAAAAGAAATTAATTTTGCTTGGTTTGAACTCCTACAAGGTGACTCTCTAAATACAATTCCCCAAACTCTCATCAATCGTTTGAAGATTCACCAGGAAAGGAAGAGGATCCTAATTGGTGTAGATGAGATTTTAACAGGTTGTTTCCGAACTGGATCCTTCTTGCTAAGTGAGCAATTTCATCTTAAGCCAGACTTTATTACCTTATCTAAGGGGTTAACTGACCTATCTTTTCCATTTGCGTGTGTCTGCTACTCAGAAACATTATCTGCCCATCCTTCAATGGAAACTCTAAAAATCCAGAATGCTAACACCTTTGGTGCTGCAGTTGGCCTCAATGTAATAGAACAAGCTCTAGCAAAGGATTTGGGTCACGAAGTCAAAAAGAGGAGTGATCAATTAAAATTTGACCTTGAGAGAATCTGTAGTAAATCAAAGTGGATTCGATCCGTTAAGGGAAAGGGGCTACTCCTATATCTCGAGCCCGACGAACGGGCTTTTCCTATTTCCATTTTTGGGAAGGACCTTTTTGGTTTTTTCCTCTCAAGCTACTTAATCAATCAATCCAACATTTTTTTACTAAATTGTCGAGTTACACCTGCCCTGAACCTTGGGGATAAAGAGTCGGCGTTCTTAATTTCTCAACTCGAGAAGTCATTGTCTCAGCTTACCACATGGAGGCTCTTGAGATTTGTCAGTTTGTCCATTTTTATGATCTACTTGAAGGCATCGAAATATGATATCTTGAGATTCTTCCGAAGGTTAAAATTTTGATGTAACTTTCCCCATTTGACAAATGAAAAAGCATGTTGAAATACAGTTGGTAAGTTCGATTATTTGCTGGCTGTCAAGAGTGTGCGTGTTTCTTCCGAAGTGCTTTGAGGAAAATTGAAGCTGCTTACTAGCTGCCGAACCCGTATGTCTGGATCACCTGTGCAGGGCATATTCCAAATACAGAAACACTTCCAGGGTTGCAAGCTCTTGACTTTCTCCACGATCCGAGTATTACTTAGCCCTTGATAGGGTTGACTCAATCGCTGGTTCGCTGCTTTAATGGCTTCAACACGTCTCAATGCGTTTTGAGAATTGAGTCCATGTAAAACATCATTTTCTGAAAGGGTACTCAAATCTCTGTATGGCAGAAAAGCTAGCGATCGATTGTTTTCAAAAAGATCAAATGCACGATTTTTTAGAAGTCTCGATTGGGTTGCTTTGATTCCATTGATGCATGTTTTAAATGCCTCTTCAATAGAGAACTCTTCCGCTAAAACATCAACCTTCAGAGACCAAGATTCAACATGACCTACGTTTAATTTTATAGCCTTATCTAGATGTTGGATTGCTTCTTTGCGATTGGGGACTAATGCAGTGTATGTTTTCCAGGTCCCGGGGTAAGTTATTGCTACACCATGACGCCCTGTATAAATGGGTTCTCGGATCCTAAAAGTTTCTCTATGCAGAGTATTTAAGCTGCACTTAGCCAGTAAAAAACACAAAGTAGCTTTATCCGCATCCTCTAATCCGATCGTATCTAAAAGAATAGTCGCTTTTTGAGCAGTCTCAGCATATCTCCCTTGAGAAAAAAGAGAGTCAAGCACAGTATATTGTTGTTGAAAAGTAGGGGCGATCATCTTAGAGACTATGGTGATTTCTCGATCGCTAAGATTATATTAAAGCTAATTTAATTCAAAGAAAAGTTATTGGAGTAGCCCCCAAAAAAGTGGACCACTATCCCGCTAACTTCGTTTTCTCTATAAACGCTCTCGGTGAGAGCATTTTAAGCGCCTTATGTGGCGCTCTTTCATTGTAATCTTCGAACCATTCATCCAGCTTTTCCATCACAACTTTAGCATTTGAGATGTCATTTGGCCATACATAGTCCCTCTTGAACGTTTTGACGAACGCTTCTGAGATCCCATTGCTCTCTGGACTATAAGCCGGCGTTGTGCGGATTTCTAAGCCCAGATCTATCCCGAACCGGACAGTTTCTTTGGCTGTATAGCAGCTTCCATTTTCCGATAGCCATTGGATCGGAGTAGCTAATCGGTTTTGGCCTGTTCTATACTCCACGCTTTCCAACATCAGATCTCTGATGGCCTCACCATCGATTCGGATGGTTGAGGCCACATATCTCAGAACCTCTCTGTCACATGCATCGATCGAGAACGCTACATGCACTTGCTCTCCATTGAGGCATTGAACGCTAAAGCTGTCTGAACACCAGCGGATGTTACTTACGATGGTTGCTATTTTCCCCGTATGAGCTCTTTTCTCTCTGACTTGAGGCTTCTTTAACAAGAGTTTATGTTGCTTCATGATTCGATAGATCCTCTTGTGGTTCACAAGAGGATCTCCTTTGCTTTTGAGGGAGTGATTGACCATTCCTGCCACCCTTCTATATCCATAAGTGGGTCTTTGAGCTAAGATCGCTTTGATTTCACCCACTAGTTTTTGGTCTTCTTTTTTGTAGATCTTAGGTCGCTGTTGCTTCTTCTTAGCAAGACCTGATCGAAAGACTTGCAGCGCTTCGGAGATAGCTCTCATTGAGTACCTCCCTTCTTCGACCAAGCTTGTCGCGAGATGAGTTTTTTTTCCTGTGCCAACCTAAGTGCATCCTGGAGGATCTCATTCTCTAACGTTTTTTTGCCAAGAAGTCTTTCAAGTTCTCGGATCTGCTTTTGCAGCGCCTTGAGTTGGCTCTTAGGAACCACTCCATTGCTGCTATTGACCGCTTCCAAGCTTCCTTCTTCCATAAGCCTTCTCGATGTAAAGAGCTGGCTAGGACTTATATCATACTTGCGAGCTATAAGGGAAACACTCATCCCGGGCAGGTATGTTTGCTCAACGATAGCTTTTTTGTCCTCAGCACTCCATCGTCTGCGTCTTTCTGTTGAGGTGATCACCTCAATTTGGTTGGATCTAGTCATAAACCTAGTCTTACTCCTATGTGTTAGAAGTCAGACAGGGTGGTCCACTTTAAATGGGGAGCACTCCAGTTATGAAGTTGTTTGGGTATACTCGGCGATGTTAAGCTTAGATGGGCCCTGTTGAATAAATCAGATAACTGACTAACCATTCCCTTTTCACTCTTCTCGTATCATCCAACTTTTCTCAACATTTCGTTCATCATCAACGCTTTTAGGTGGCCTTCAACCTTCTGAGTGGGCATTTTTCTCGAATAGAACTGTCCCCCATACAGGGTTTTCAGTCTTGAAAACCCCGTTTCTACTAGGGCTCTTTTAGAGTACCCTGTCAACTTTCCCCACAGGCTTAGTCCTACCTCATCTGACCCTAACCCTTTCCTTTCACTGATCGCTTGGTTTCTTTCTTCCATACCCGGTAGCGCATCGTCCATTTTTTCTTGGGGGGATAAGGGCTCTGGCTCCTTTTTTAGCAATTGCTTCCCTGCACTGTCTTGTGTCATAAGCTCCGTCGGCTAGATACGAAGTTGCTGACTTTGGGCATTTTGCAATGATTTTTGCTCCTGCGGTGCAATCGGCTACTGAAGACTCTGTGACCTCAAGATCAATGGTTTCCTGCGAGATTGCATCAACAGCAATATGGATCTTGATCCATTTTCTTCGCTTGGATTTTCCATGCATCTTCACTTTCCATTCTCCTTATCCGTAGACCTTGATTCCTGAGGAGTCGATCAAAATTACTTTGGGTCTTTTTGATGAGAGCTTAGGTAAGAGAGCCTCCATACTGGAGGCTCTCTTACAAATGAGTGAGTATGTAGGAAGTAAGATCCCCGATTCAAGTAGGGGAAGGATAGATTTTCCAAAACCCTCTAAGCTTCGGTAGGTGAGTCGGTACTGAATTTTTAAGATGAGCAAGAGTTGGATAAGAGGGTCGGCAAAACTCTTAGGACGTCCTCGTGATTTTTTCTTCTGACAAAA
>Ga0180437_10003991_pt1 | contig 21405 bp, 21 predicted proteins | sample SS_ome_4_FD_132410 | JGI IMG/M metagenome (GOLD analysis project Ga0180437, IMG submission 132410) | Hypersaline lake sediment archaeal communities from the Salton Sea, California, USA - SS_3_D_1 metaG | ecosystem: Environmental > Aquatic > Non-marine Saline and Alkaline > Hypersaline >...
GATGAATTGGAGGCTTTATGAGTTCAGGAGGCGGAAACGTTTTAGAGAGAGTAACTAGACCTGTTGGAGGGTTACTAGAAGATATTGGTGTGAGTGATGAATCTACTAGAGGATTGTTAACTGGTGGTATAACCGGAGGACTAGCAAATCCTTCTCTTGCCATACCAGGAGCATTAGCTGGACAACAGACTGGACAAAGAATTGAAGAAGCCAGAGCGCAAGCGGAGCAAGAACAAGAATCTGGAAGACAGCAGTTCAACGAAGAGATCTTCTCACTTGCAGAAAGTCTTCAAGGAAAAATAGCTGCTCAACCTGAGTTCGACTTTGAGTCGCTAGAGTTTATTGGCAGCGACCCAAGAGAGGATAGGCTTAGACGTTTAGTACAAGCATTCACTCAAAGGTCTGATGAGGTTTTCACTCAAAGGTTTGAGCCTGGTATATCACAAACTAGATTATCACTTGTGGAGTAATTATGGATAAGTTAGCCGAATTTGTAAAAAAGAGTCACGCAAAGTTAAAAGGTGACAGACACAACTGGGATAGCCATTGGCAAGAAGCTCTTGACCTAATTATCCCAAGGAAAAGAAATGTGTTCACACACAGAACACAACCACCCGGAGAGAAGAGACAAACAAGAGTGTATGACTCATCAGCTATTCAAGCTAACATGATTATGGCTTCTGCTCTTCAAGGGATGTTAACAAACCCATCTACACAATGGTTTGGGTTAGAGACAGGAATCGATGAGATCGATAGAAGAGATGATGTTAAAGAGTGGCTACAAAAAGCAACAAGAGAAATGATCTCTATCTTTAATGCCAGTAACTTCCAAACAGAAGTCCACGAGGTTTATCTTGACCTTGGTGGGATTGGGACAGCTGCTCTTCGTATAGAAGAAGACGACGAGTTTATCGTTCGCTTTCATGCTAGACCAATTTATGAACACTATATTAAAGAAGACTTTAGAGGACTAGTGAATGGTATCTCTAGAGAATACAAACTTGAATCAAGACAGATCCAAGAGAAATTCGACTTCAAGAAGGCTGCTAAAAGACTAGAGCCTATGGAACAATTCAAGCTTGATAAGTTTGAAGAGGATCCTCTAAAAGAATGGAACATTATTCAATATGTGTTCCCAAGAAAAGAGTTTGATCAAGATCTACTTACTGCAAGAAACAAACGCTTCAAGTACATCTCGGTCCACGTAGTAGAAGACCTAAACATCGCTATCGACGTACAAGGTTTCAAAGAGTTTCCTTATGTTGTTCCTAGATGGACAAAGACATCAGGTGAAGCATACGGTAGGGGACCAGGTATCCAAGCATTACCAGATATTAAAATGCTTAACGAAGTTATGAAGGTTCAAATTAGAGCAGCCCAAAAGACTGTTGATCCTCCACTACAAGTACCAGATGATGGTATGAGTTTACCAATCAGGGTTACACCCGGTGGACTTAACTACTACAGAGCAGGGACGGCAGATAGAATTGTTCCTCTAGATACAGGGGCAAAGCTCAACACTGGTGATGTATTTATGGAAGAGATCCGTAAGCGTATCAGAGAAGCTTTCTTCATTGATCAGTTGCAGTTACTAGAAGGACCACAGATGACGGCTACTGAAGTTCTACAAAGAACAGAAGAGAAGCTACGACTACTAGGTCCAGTCCTTGGTAGACTACATTTTGAATTCTTAAAACCACTCATCGATAGAATGATAGGGATCATGGGAAGAAGAGGACTATTACCTCCTAACCCGCCACAAGAGCTTAAAGAGTTAGATCTAAAAGTTCGTTTCAGTTCGATGATTGCTAGGTCGCAACGCGCAAGTGAAGCAGACAATATCTCAAGAGTTATCAACATTATGGCTCCAGTTATCCAAGCTCAGCCAGAAATAATGGACAACATAGACGGAGATGGTATGCTTGACTTCATTGGTGACATCTTCAACGTTCCTCATGAAATCTTCAGGAAGGACAGAGAAGTGGCTCAATTAAGACAGAGTAGACAACAACAACAGCTAGAGGCAGCGGAACTAGAAAGACAGAAACTTCAAAGTGAGTCTGCTAGAAATCTAGGTGTTCAAATAGGTACGGGAGAGTAGAACGATGGGTAGATCGGGAAAGAAGGTAGAGACAGAAGTCTCGAATATTAGCTATCTAAAAGAAGTGTTCGAAACAGAACGCGGAAGGAATTGCTTGTACGACCTGTGCAAGAAATTTCACTATTTCAGTTCCTCTTATCAAGGTGATGTTAACGATATGCTGTTCAGAGAAGGTGAACGGAATGTGATCAATTACATCATGACAATGCTAAAACAAAACCCAGCAAAAATACTGGATGAATTTCGTAGACGACAACAGGAGGAAATGGAGTATGAAAATTAATTTTTGGAAATTTCTGGTACACTTATTACATGATAATCGGGGAAGTGTATCACTTACAGGAGGAGATGCCGGAGCTAGTGCAGGAGATGGAGCTGGCGATAGTGGACTACCTGCTGGAGCAGATGGGGGACAAACCGCAGTTGTTGATGAAAACGTCGATCCTGCCGGTGGTGTCGCCGACGGACCAGCTGTACTTTCTAATCTGTCGGAAGAAATAAGACAGGATCCAAGCCTAAAAGTTTTTATGGATGACAAAGGTAACGTAAACTACGAAAACCTGGTCAAGTCATACGTTCATGCACAAAAGAAGATGGGTGAGAAAGGAGTTAAACTCCCTGACAACCATTCTACAGACGAGGAATGGGCTAACTTTTACAATATGGTTAGACCATCTGAAATCGACAAATATGAGTTAAACAATAGTCTTAACGAAGGGGTATCATTAGATGAAGAATTATTCACAGGTTTTAGAGAAACTGCGCATAGAGCTGGACTCTCTCAGAAACAAGCTCAGGGTATTCTTGACTGGTTTAATGGAGTTAGCGCAGAGAGTCAGGCAACTATCTCCAGCCAAAAAGAAGAAGGATATCAAAAAGAAGTAGAAGCTTTGAAGGCAGATTGGGGAGAAGGCTTCCAAAGAGAAGTTGGACTTGCCAGCCGAGCCTTAAAAGAGTTTGCTGATGAAGATACAGTTAAGTACCTAAAGGACTCAGGTCTTGATGGTAACGTCAAATTAATACGTCTTTTCAACAAAATTGGTCATGGACTTGTCGAAGATAAGTTCGATAACGAGTCTCACGGTACATTCGGCGTCACAAAAGAGGATGCTCAACGCAAGATGGCGGCAATTTACGCTGATCAATCTCATGCCTACTGGGACAAGGAACATCCTTCGCACAAATTTGCAGTCGAAGAAATGATGAAATTACAAGAAGCTACACTTAGATAGTATTGACAAAAATCGGCACAGTGATATCCTATTGTGAAGTATTCCTTGGGACAATCGCTCTGCCGATCCTTTTTTAGTGGAAGCTAGGAAAGACCCCTTGTTGGACAATCTTACCGAAAACAATTTGAAATTTTATTTTACTAACCTTTGGAGGATATTATGTCTCAACAAATCCCTACGGCACACGTAAAGCAATATAGCGCTAACGTGTTCCATTTATCACAACAGAAAGGTTCTAGACTTCGTGCTTTCGTAAGACAAGAAAGTTTAAACGGAAAGTCTGGTTTCTTTGATAGAATCGGGCAAGCTGTTGCTCAAAAGAAAGTATCTCGTCACAGTGATACTCCACAAATCGACACTCCACATAGTAGACGTAGAGTCACTATGGTGGACTACGAATATGCTGATCTAGTTGATGATCAAGATAAAATTCGTACAATTTTTGATCCAACGAACCCATATGCTCAAGCAGCTGTTTGGGGTCTTGGACGTGCTATGGATGATGAAATCATCTCTGGTGCTTTAGGTACTGCTTTTGGTGGTGAAGAAGGATCAGTTTCTGTTTCTCTTCCTAACTCTCAAAAAGTAGCTGCTCACGATGGTGCTACTGCTACAGGTGTTAACCTTAACGTTAGAACTCTTCGTAGAATCAAAGAGAAATTCGATGCAAACGATGTTGATGAGTCTATCCGTAAATACGGTGCTATCACATCTTCACAACTTCAAGCTCTACTTGCTGAAACTGAAACTACTAGTTCAGACTTCAACACTGTTAAGGCTTTAGTACAAGGTGACATCGACATGTTCATGGGCTTCAAGTTTATCAGAACTGAAAGACTTGGACGTTCAAGCTCTAACATCACTTATGATGTAGCTGATGGTTCTGTTGGTGCAGGTGCTGGTACTATTACAGCTGCTAACTCTCGTCGTTGTATCTTCTGGGCACAAGACGGTGTTCTTCTTGCAGTTGGTATGGATATCAAAGTTGATATCGGTCCAAGACGTGATAAATCAATGGCTACTCAGGTATACGCCGCTTTATCTCTTGGTGCTACCAGAATGGAAGAGGAAAAAGTAGTTGAGTGTCTTTGCTCTGAATAATAACTTGGGGTAATCCCTAATTAGTGAGGTATTAAAATGGCAACATTAAATGCAACAAACTACCAAGCTTCAAGGGTTGATGAACCCGCAAGCAAGGTTAGTGTTAAAGAACAACACGGACGATTGAGAAGACTTTACGACTCAATCACTTTATCAGCTGAATTAGCGTTAAACGACGTTATCAAAGCTGGTGTACTTCCTTCGGGAGCTAAAATCATGGACGCTAGACTTATCTTCCCTAACGATGGTACTTCTGGTCAACTTGACTTTGGATGGGCTTCTAACGGAAGTGATGCCGCTGATCAAGACGGTCTTTTCGCAGGCGCTACTGAAGGTGACTTCGGTGCAGGTGCTATCGACGCTAAGATGCTTGGAACAGCTGCTGGTTACAACATGGAGTTCGCTGCTGAAACAGAGCTAGAACTATTCTGTGTTGAAGCTTCTACAGCTTCTAACGGTAATCTTTTACAATGGGAAGTAATCTACTTAGTAGATTAATTCATACCGTATCTACTCTGACCCTCTGGTTAACGCCGGGGGGTCTTTTTATATTGAGGTTTAGATGGCAGCAACCAACGAAGATATTTGTAATTCGGCGTTAGCTAAACTAGGAGCCGAAGAGATAACAAGTCTGAGTGATAACACACGCCGGGCTAAACTCTGTAACAGACAATTTACCAAGATAAGAGACAGACTTCTTAGATCTCACCCTTGGAACTTTGCAATCAAGAGAGCTTCTTTGACTGCAAATGGTAACACTCCTGCGTTTGAGTACGAGCAAGAGTTCGACTTACCGGCTGACTATCTTAGGGGAGTTAGAGAAGAATACAAAGATACTGACTGGAAAATTGAAGGTCAAAAACTTTTAGCAAATCAAGAAACAATTAATTTAGTATATATAGCTCAGATAACGGATCCCACAGAGTTCGATCCAAGTTTCGATGAGCTTCTAGCTACACAACTAGCTTACGAACTAGCTTACCCGATGGTTCAAAGCAGCTCGTTGAAACAGTTAATGAAAGAAGAGTTAGATGAACTTAAACGTGATGTTAGATCATTCGACGCTCAAGAGGGGTTCCCAGAAGAATTGGAAGCAAATGAGTTCCTTATAGCGAGGCAGTAGTGAGTAAATTCAATAAAGGACAAACTTCTTTTTCAGCTGGTGAAGTTAGCGATAAATTCAAAGGTCGTACTGACCTAGAAGAATATTCACAAGCCTGTGACCGATTGGAAAATTTTGTCGTTCAAAGGCAGGGTGGTGTTGTAAAAAGACCTGGCTCTAGGTACATCTCCGACTTAGTAGCCGTACAGTTTGAGGGGGACAGGATCGTCCCTTTCTCATTTTCTAAAACGGAGAGCTATATATTAGTATTCAATTCGCTTACTGCTTCATTAACTCCTGCAAGGATATTCAAATCTGATGGGACAGAAGCTACAGTGGACTTTACCGACTTTATATCTGTTGGGACTATCTCTGGATACGATCCTAAAAACTGGAAGTACGCTCAGTCAGGTGACATACTTGTACTAACGTATTCTGAACCAGGGAGTGCAGGTGAATCATCTTCTACAGAAATTACTTCAACTACTGGAATTGCTCCAGTTATGTTGTTTAGAACTGATCCTGATACTTTTTCTCTCGTATCTTTTAGCGATCCTAATTTTTTAACTAGGATCCCCAGCGTCGGTAAGGTTAACCCGGCAATCAATAGACCTTATCTAGATCCAAACACAGATCCAGATCTTAGAATGTATATTGATAACGTAAGCGTCGGAACAGGAAGACTTCTATCCATAGTGGATAGTAACAACGATCCTGTACCTTTCTTTAAATTCGGACACACGTTCGGACCTACTGGGACACTCGATAGGGTGGGAGCTTTTTTTAAACTATCCGACGGTACTAGAACAGGTGTTGTATATGGTGAAGGTTGGTTCAGTGATAAACTACAGGTGTCAGGTGACATTGATATAGCTACAGATGTAGTTACTTCAACAGGTCATGACTACCGTACTAGAGATAGAATTAGATTGAACCAAACAGGGGCACCAGGAACTACTGATCCCGTTATTTCGGGACATCCTCTCACATCTGATGGGTATGGCATTTTCTACTGTCGGGCTTTAACAGCTAATACGTTAGCTTTCTATACAACGCTGGCTGACGCTGACGCTGATACAAACAGAATCGACTTTACTGATGCAGGTGATAGGGGAATAAGGCTTCAGGCGTATGAGATGTCTGATATCAACGTTACAGTTGAAGTGGAGCTTCCAGCTGCCTTTATAAACGCAACAGGGGCTACAGATGACTGGCAGGAATCAGCATGGTCAGGAGAGCAAGGGTTCCCTAGAAGTGTAGCGTTCCACGAACAAAGACTTTTCTTTGGTGGAACATTCAAGCAGCCTGATACCATTTGGGGCAGTCAAGTAGGAAATATTTTCAACTTTATGGCTAGGAGACTAGACCAAGATACAACTACTCCAACTACAAACACAACTACTCCGGCTCCAAGGTCGGGACAACCTTTCGTATTAAGCGGGGATGTCCTTCCTACAGATCCGGTAGGCTTCACGATAGCGTCGAAGCAAGCAAATATTATACAATGGCTAGAGAGCCAGAACGCTCTACTAGTTGGATCACTGGGATCGGAGTACACCATTACTGGTGGAGATTCTATAATTTCAAACGAAGCAATCTTCGTAAAAAAGCAGACAGACTATGGATCAAACAATGTGGAAGCTGTTTCTGTTGGGAATAGCACTTTATTTGTTAGTAGAGATGGTCGTCGAGTTCGTAATTTTAAGTTTAATAGAGATAACGGTTCCTATATATCTCTCAACCTTAATCTCTTAGCTGAACACATTGTCTTTAGGGGCTTTGACGGAGCAGCCTCTTCTACTCTAAAGAATGTAGAGTTTGTAGAAATGCACTATCAACCAAGTAGAGATACTGTGTGGTGCCTTACTTCAAACGACGAACTTGTAGCACTAACTTTATCTAGAGAAGCAAACATAACAGCGTGGCACTATCACAGCACACGCTCAGGTGATAAAATTAAATCTCTTGCAGTGATCCCATCAAGCAATGGTACATATGATGAGCTTTGGGTAATTGCAGAGAGAAGTATTAACGGGTCTACCGTTAGATATTTAGAAAAAATGGGTGACGATTTCGAGCATGATGTATTGAATAATACCTCATCCGACGACGACGATACTCCTTGGTACAGCGACAGCGCACTCAAGGTTACACTTGGATCAATGACTAATATTGTTACAGGTCTATCTCACCTTGAAGGCGAAACAGTTGATGCTCTAGCGGGGGACACAATCGACAAGGGGTTGGTTGTAGCTGGAGGTCAAATTACACTAAGCAGTTCCTATCCTGCAGGAACTGTAGTCGTTGTAGGTCTTCGTTACCTATCTCGTCTAAGAACATTAGACGTAGAGGCAGGAGGTGACTTTGGAACAAGTCAAGGGGCTAGACAGAGAGTTGATCAACTTAGAGTTAGGCTGTATAAATCTCAAGGCGGATCTTATGGAAACGCCAATCAAACAACTTTATTCGACTTAGAGTATGAAGATAACAACGTAGTGACAGAGATAAGACGACTAGACTTTGAAATAAGTCCAGACATGGACAATCAAATTCTTATCGAACATGACGATCCTGTTCCTTTCAATATAGTAAACATAGTACATAGAGGAGTCTCGTATGATTGATATCAAGAGCTTCTCCTGCGACCACCTAGAGGTGTTTGAGCCAAAGGGTCAGTTTGAAGATCTACATAGAGATATGGAGAGGAATTTACTAGATATTAGTAAAACCATTTTGACCATATTTTTTGGTAGTCGTGTATTAGCTATTGTTGGTGTCACTAAGTTTAGAGAAGGCGTTGGGGAAGTTTGGTTACTACCAAGCGTACATGTAGATGAGCATAAGATAAGTTTTTACAAAACTGTTAAATCTCTTATTTATAATTTTGTATTCCCTAAAATGAACTTCCATAGACTAGAGATAGCTATATTAAAAGGGTGGGAAAAAGGAATGAAGTGGGCAAAATCACTAGGCTTTAAAGAGAGTCATACGTGTGAAGCTTACGATACTCACATGCGAGATCATGTGATCTTTTATAGGATAGAACAATGGCAGAAGGCGCAGCGGTAGCATCAATTGTCGGTACTGGGTTTAGTGTTTTCGGACAACTGAAACAGGCTAAGGCTCAGAAAGAAGCAGCCGAAGCTCAGGGAAGGGCTAAACAAGCACAGGCTTTTGAATTATTAAGAAGATCAGAATTTAACATCGACCAGCTCCAAGAAGAAGCTGAGCGGTTCAAGGCTAAACAAAGAACAGCCTTCGCTGCCAGTGGTGTAGATGTAGGTTCAGGAGTATCCTTGGTGCAATTGGAGCAATTAAATAGAGACCTAGTAGAGGAAGTGCAAGTACAAAGAGAGGAAGCTCTATTCAAAGCAAGAGCGTTAGAAGCAGGAGCTGATGTAGATACCCGACTTGCTGGGGATATAGAGAGGGCAGGTAACCTTAGTGCTTTCGGGACAACACTAGCTGGAGCAGGTAGTGTACTAGGAAGGAGTAAATAATGGCTAAAATACCTACCTCTGCATTTAATACAAGAATAAGTCTAGATGTACCTAGAACACCTACGAGGTCTATAGCTTCAGCAGGAATAGTTGAGCAGGCACAGACTAAGGCTTTAACGGGAGCAGCCGAATTTGCCGAAGGTATCGCAAAAAGAAGAGCGCTCTCTGAGAGAGATGCGTTCAGTGATAAAAACTCGATTGACTTTGCTTTAGACTCTCAGAACATTATAGACAAAAACAAGCAATCCTTTTCTGGCGAGAATACTAAGGGTTTAACTGAAGCTACTCGTTTAGAGATGGAAGAGAACCTAAACAAAAGATTGTCAGAGGCTCCAAGTTCCGATGCGGGCAGAGCCTTCGAAAGACAGGCTAAATCACAGATGCAGGGTAGACTTACTCGACTACAGGCTTTTGAAAACCAGAAGATATCTGAGTTCAACAGACAATCAGTAAGGGACACTACTTCTAATATTGCTTATTCTCAGTTCCAGGCTCCAGACCCAATCGAAGCTGAAAACCTTTTAAGACTTCATACACAAAATATTGATAAGAAAGTAGGAAATGACTTTACTGCACAGGAAGGGGCTTTGCTTAAGGCAGAGGCTAGACTGAAGGTAGCTTCAGGAACCATCTTCGCTATGATGAGAAATGGAGAACACCAGAAGGCAGCTGAGTTAGTACAGAAGAATTACCTTGGAGCATTTGACGAGAAGAGTGCTGAGAAGATGCTTAAGACTATTCAAGGAAAAGCAGTTAAAGCCACTAACGATGAGATAAGACTTCTTAAGGAAACAGAAAGGCTTCAGAAGAAAGAGTTTAAGGATAACGAAGAAAAGCTACTACAGCAATTATATATAAAGGCAGCTAGCGGAGAAAACGTAGAGGCTGAAATAATTGAGAGAGTTAGGAATAAGGAGATCTCACCTGGTAAGTTAACGTGGATAAGAAGAGAGATCATGAGTCCTAACCAGAGAGAGACTGATGATAAGGCTACATTTAATATAACTCAACGGCTTACTACCGGAGAAGATATTGATGAGATCAGAGAAGACGTTATTAATGCTACAAACTCGGGACAGATGTCCACTAAGAATGGCGCTAAAATGCTTAAAACAATTGAGCAGAGAAAGAAACGTTTAGTATCAAATCCTTTAGATAGACGTAAGTTAAAGCTTGCTGATCAGATGTTGAAAGGAGCCTTCCCTACAAAAACACCTATAGGAGGAGTTAAAATACCTGAAGCTGAACAGGAGCTAGTAGAGTTAATAGTAAAAAGAGATCAGATGGTTGAACAAGGTGCAGATCCTATTCAAGCTACTCGAGCTTTAATTAAACAAGCTCTAAGCCAAAGGACGGATAAAATACCTGTTGTACCTAGTAATTTACAAGATGACCCTTCTTTAAATGATAAGTCTATTAGACGTATTATTAGAGATAAACTTAAGAGAAAAGAAATTAACAAACAGCAAGCTGTTAAATATTTAGAAAGACACAAAGCCATGATAGAAGAGTCTAAAGTTAAAGACGAACTAGATGTTGATACTTTGTTACAATTAAGAGGCACAAATGGTCAATTTAACCGATAAGACAGTAAGGAACTCTCCCACTTTACAGGAGTATGGGAATAAAAGAGAACTAGCAAATAGCGAAGACGCTTATCTTGCGGACGCTTTTGCCGATCTAGAGGATGATAACCAGACAGGCGTTACTGACTCTCAGGTAGAGACTGATCAAAGACAAAACAGAAACGACGAAGCGAATTTCATGAAGCATATAGCAGAGATACCTCCAGCTATTGGACAAGGTTTAATGAAATCGGTCCAAGAAACAGGAAACCTCGCTATTGATATGGCAGACTGGGTGGACGACAAAATAGGTTCAGGAGAGCTGATAGATCCAGACGACAGAATTTCTTTTGCCGACAACCCAAGAAATGTATATCAGCCTGAAACAAGTACAGGAAAGGTTGTATCAGGAATTTCAAACTTCCTATTCCCTTTTGGAGCAGCCTCTAAGGTAGCTAAAGGTATTAAAGTAACAGGTAAGATAGCTAGAATAGCTAAAGCAGGTACGATTGGAGCAGCCGTTGACTTTGCTGCTTTTGATCCGCACGAACAAAGGTTGTCTAATTTAATGCAGAAAAACCCTGAACTAGCTAACCCAATTAGCCAATTTCTTGCTGCGGACAAGGACGATACAGCTGCAGAGGGAAGGTTCAAGAACGCTCTTGAGGGAATAGTTCTAGGGATTGGATCAGATGTTCTTATCGAAGGTCTTACTAAAGGTATTAAGGCTGTTAGAGGGAATCGTATCGCTAAAAATACTATAGATGACAGTGATAAACTAATGAAGAAGGCTGAAGAAGCTGAAATCGATATTACGGGCGACGATGCTCCAGCTGAGTTAGAGAAATTACAGAAAGAAATTAAAGCGGAAGAGATTGGAATTGATCCAGATCTCGAAGCTAAATTTGAAGACGCTTTTGATGCGACTAAGCCGGACGAAGACTTTGCTGGTAATATTAATCTAAATAAAATTAGATCGAGTGAAGATGTAAAGAAAATCATATCTACTACTGCTGAAGCTTTTAAAGGTGAAATAGATGAGGCTCGTAGGGGTGTCATCAAAGACCAAGAAGTTAGGGCATTAGCCACGGATCTAGGTTTATCAAGTGAAGATCTACTTTCTAGAGGCGTAGGCGAAGCGTTCAACGCTGAACAGTTAATAGCAGCTAGACGACTTCTTAATACTTCTGCTGATACAGTATTTGATTTATCGGAAAAGGCTTTTAAGGAAGGGGCAGATGAAGTTGACTCAGCGACTTTCCTAGTAGCATGGCAGAGGCATAAAGAAATACAGTCTCAGGTCTCTGGTGCAGTAGCTGAAGCTGGTAGAGCCTTAAGATCACAACAGTTTGAAGTAGGTAAATTAGGTTCAAAACAGAAGGCTAGGTATCTAGAAGATATGATGAAATCTCTCGGCGGCGAAGCTGGAGTTAAAGAGATTGCTGGGAGAATAAAAGAATTAAAAGAGTTAGGCGGTACTAAGGCATTAGCCGATGTAGCTAGACGCTCTAACGGCAGGTTCATAAAAGATGCTGTGTTTGAAACATGGATCAATAGTTTATTATCAGGTCCGAAAACACATCTAACCAATATCCTATCCAACAGCACGGTCCTAGCAGGGAGTGTCGTTGAAACAGGTTTTGCTAGAGCATCCTCGATAGCTTTTGGTGCGAAAGACTCGGTACAGGAAGGGGAAGTATATGCTCAAATATCTGGTCTTTTTGCTGGCTTTACTGATGGGATGCGTTTGGCTGGAAAAACTATCAGGGAAGGTGTTCCCGCTAGTGCAGCCACTAAATTAGATGAAGCTCCTCTACCAACATTATCAGCTGACAGTTTAACGTCACAGTTTCCAAAGTTAGATAATTTACTAAGAGAGCAAGATGGGTCTCTCAATACATTAGGTAAAGGGGTAGATCTTTTAGCTAATGTAAATAGGTTACCATCACGGTTTCTTCTTGCAGAAGATGAGTTCTTTAAAGCTGTAAATATGAGAATGAGAGTTCATCAGATGGCGACTAGAAATGGTCGTATCAGACAAGCAGCTGAAGGTCTTTCAGATACTGAAACTAAGAAGGTCATAGCAGACCTAATTGATAACCCTGGAGCAGACATAACAGCTGATTCTGTAGAGTTTGCAAAGGTAAACACATTCACAAATGACTTAGTTCCTGGGAGCTTTAGCTCCAAACTTAGTGATATTATAAAAACAGAAGTAGGTGATACAGGTATTGCTCCATTAAGAGTGGTTATGCCTTTCGTTAGAACTCCTATAAATCTATTGGAGTTTGCTCTAGATAGAACACCACTTAAATTTAACAAACTACGTACGGATCTTAGGGCAGGTGGAGCTAGACGAGATATGGCAGTAGGACGGATGGGCTTAGGGATGGGTTTCCTTGGAACATTAGGGTTCTTTGGAGCCAACGGTCTAGTAACCGGAGGTGGTCCTGCTAACAATAAGGCTAATAAGTTCATGAGATCTTCTGGGTGGCAGGCCTACTCAATTAAGATAGGAGATACCTATGTTGCTTACGACAAGCTAGACCCTTTTGGACAAGTCCTCGGGATGGCTGCAGATATGGGTACAATCTTCAATGAAGGTCTTAACGACAACAGGCAAGACAGCTTAGATCTATTAGCTACAGGTGTAGGAATAGTGGCTGAAAACATGACTCCAGAGTTTATGACTGAAAACTTGGAGAGGTTCTTAGAGATGTTCTCTCCTGGTAGGGACAGAGAACGTGCGGTCAAGGATTTCGCAGCTAATACAGCCAGTGGGTTGCTGCCCCTTTCTGGGTTTTTCAGAAACATGGCTCAGCTTGCTGATCCTACCAGAAGAGAAACTAGACCGGATCCTAATGTTGAATTTCCAGTTTTTGAAGAAATTAAGAATAAAGTAATGGGTAATATACCGGGACTATCTAGTACCCTCCCTCCAAAGAGAAATATGTTTGGAGATGAGATTGAGATCCCCGGTCCAATAAACCCAATCTCTATAACTAAAAAGAAAAATGACCCAGTCATTGATCGAATGGTTGAACTTGGTATGAACTCAGTACTAAGGAATAAGGAACCTCTACCGGGCGAAACTCACCTTGTAGTCGATATGCCTCAAAAGTTTGTTAAAAAACGCTTTGCAGGTAAGGACGTAACGATCAGGTTAGATGCTGATCAATATGATAGGTTTGTTATGTTATCAGCTGGTAAAGATCTTAAGTCAGTAAACCAGACATTAAAACAAGCTCTCGCTTCAGAGATGAAAACCAAACAACTAACCAATGCACTTGGTGGGACTGAAGAGTCTGAGCGTTTAGCTTTTAAAAAGATAATTAGTCAGTATAGAAAGCTTGCTAGACAGCAGCTTCTATCTGAAGATAAGACCATATTTGATGAAATGATGGAAGAGTCGGCTAACAGGCGTGATGCTTTTAATCCGACAAATTTCAGGTAAACTTAAGTATGCACTAGAATAACCCAAAAGGAGTTGAGGCATGGGCAGACAATCAATAGAAGGATTTTCGTATCAAGGGGCACTCGAGGATTTCGATACCCTAACCAAACTAGCAAGAAAACGTTTCGTAACGGTAATGCCACTTGGAACAAACAGGTCGGCACTAGACGTTATCACGAACGGTCTATTCGTTTCCGGCGCAGGGAACAGGGTAGTGGAGGTAGGATCTACTGACTCACTAGTCGTTCTAACCGCTCACGGTGCGTTCGAAGGCGACGTTATCAGACTAAACACAACAGCCAATACGATCTCTCAGCAAGAGATTGCGATCAAGGAAATCGTAGATGCTAACAGTTTCCTCTTGGAAGGACGGCTCGATGCTGATCTAACTGCAGGGGATACATTCGATATTATGAGGGGTGTCTCTCAGACGTTTACTTCATCAGGTGGTATCACTACCGGACCTATCCAGTTCACACTGGATGGAACAGACGTAACAGTCAACGAAGACACAGTTACTCCTGCTAACAACAGACCTCTACCAGTCAAACTTACTGGTGTAACAGGTGACATCAACATCACAGCAGGTGATCTAAACGTACAACTACAACATACAGGAGCTACTCCTGATAGTGTCCAGATCGGTGACGGCACAGAGATCCTACTCATCAATGCAGATGGATCACTCAACGCTACAGTTATAGCTACTGACCTAGACATCAGAGACCTAGCGGCTTCACAGGACAACGTTGCCATCTCGGATGGTACAGATACCCTAGCAATCAACGCTGACGGCTCGATCAACACAACAATATCAGCGACGGACCTCGATATACGAGATCTCTCACAGGCGCAAGACTCCGTTGCTATCGGCGATGGTACAGACATCGTTGCTATATCAGCTGCAGGTGCTATGAGCGTAGAGTCTACTGATCTAGACATCAGAGACCTAGCGGCTTCACAGGACAACGTAGCTATATCAGATGGTATAAATACCCTTGCTGTAAATGGTGGCGGTAGTATCAACGTAGTAGCTACTGCAACAGACTTGGACATCAGAGACCTAGCACAAGGTCAGGATAGTGTAGCCATAGGTGACGGTACAGACATCGTCGCTGTATCGGCAGCAGGAGCCTTGAGTGTTGAGGCTACGGACCTTGATGTAAGGGACTTAGCAGCTTCTCAGGACAACGTCGCTATAAGCGATGGTACAGATACCCTAGCGGTAAACGCTGATGGAAGTATCAACGTTGTAGCAAGCTCTTCTCCTGCAGTAGGGTCAAGACAGTTTATTAGAAACGACTACAGCGGGACTAACGTTACTACTGGTGCTTTCGTAGAACTAACAGCTGCACTAACTCAGGCAATGAGTCAGGCTGAAATCTTCGATAGCTCAGGACAGACGCTAGAGATAGCTACTGGATCAGGTGGTTCAGAGGTTGTTCGCTTCAGAGTTTTCCCTGGTGGTAACGGATTTGTACCACTAGACAATACTATATTTGCGGCTGCAGAAAGGGTCAGTATAAGAGCTGTCTCTGCTAACGCTACCGCAGGTGAGATTAACATTAACTTCTACGCATAGTAGAACTAACCAAGGGTTACTTAATGGGATCGCCTACGATTTTTAAAGGGGCTAATGTAAAGCAGCTCAAAGACAATTTAGAATTTTTTACTGAAAGGACAGGTGACTACGTAAGAGAGTACACCAACTCAACCGTTGATCCAACATCAGTCGCTACTGCAGGAAACGCTGGCTCTATCCTTAGAGATCAGTCCGGTAACCTGTATGTAAAGCAGGATGATGGGACTACTACTAACTGGCGTGAAGTACACAAGGATAACGAAAACATTCTTGCTGTAAACGCAGACTGGGTAGCAGACTCATTCTTCTCTACTGGTAACAACGCCACCTTCGATAACGGGGGTGTATTACAGGGAGCATACGCTTCATCTTCTGTAGCCGCTGACATTATCAACGGCATACGGTCCTGGAAGCTAACACTCAATGCTGGTGCAGGCGTATCGAACAATGACTTTGTTGTAGCCGCTGCTCAGACTATCCCTCAAGGGTATAGAGGAAGACAGCTCTCGTTCCGCGTACAGTACAAATATGACGGAGCTAATGGCGATATCAATATGGTTGTTAAGGATGATACAAACAACGCCATAATAGAGACAGTTTCTCTGGATAGCTTCGATAATACAGACAACACAGCTAAAGAGGTAGAGATCAGATACTTCTGCCCTAGTGACTGTGCTTCTATTAAAGTAGGTTTTCAGGTAGCGACACACGCTACGGGATCCGAGGAGTTTATCTGGGACGACGTGATTTTACCATTATCTTCACCTATCCTTGCAGATCTAGAGGATATTCAAGTTATTAGATTGAACACAGGTAATGGACACGGCTCTACTAACACAGTTATCAGAAGGTTCGGTACTTTAGTATCTAACGAAGGACCAGAGATAGTAGAGTATACTGACTCAACTACCCTTGGAGGCTCTCTCACTGCAAAAGAAGAATGTGAAGTTGAGATACACTACGGAGAGCAATTTGGAGGGGATGGTCACTTTGGTATCTCCCTTAACTCAACACAGTTAACAACTAGTATCCTTTCAATCACTCAAGCTGATAGGATAATGGGAGGGTCTCATAGGAACACTTTAGAAGATAGCATTTCAGGAAGTGTTATCCTTCAGCCTGGAGATGTTCTTAGGGCACATACTCAAGGTAGTGCAGACTCGGGAACACCTGATAGAGTTCACCTGATACTTAAAGCTAAAAGAAAAAAGAAAGCAGTTGTTCTTAATACTAAGAGTAGCGCTCCTTCTAGTGTTCAACTTACGTCTAACCAATCTATTGCCACAGCTACTTTTACTAAAATTAGTTTAGATAACATAGTAAAAGATGATGAGAATAACTTTGATACAACAAATAACTATTATGTCGCTCCAAGAAGCGGATGGTTTAATGTTAGTGCGGGAGCTAAGTTCTCAGGGACTGGTGGATCAATTAGATACTTCCTACTACTCTTGGTGGATGGCGCTACTAGTATTGGTAACCAGCAAGAAAACGATAACACTGGTAACGGTAGAAACTTAGATTTCAATAAGGACATCTATCTAAACGCTGGTCAGACTTTAGAGCTACAAGCTAGACAAGATTCTGGTGCTAACATGAATGTTGAAGGTGGTCTGAATACTTATATGACAGTACACGCTATCGACAAAGATGCTATTGCAGTGATCCCTCTTGGTGACACTGTTTTCATAAAAGAAGTCCAAGCGTCGGGTGTAAACGGATCAGGAACTACAGCTGCTACATATGTAACCAGAGTTATCAATACGTTAGAAGGTAACACATCTTTAGCCTCTCTTTCGGCTAATCAGATAACACTTCAGCCAGGGACTTATGACGTAGATATTAGTGGTAATTGTTATCGCGGTTCATTTCACAGGGCGAAGCTTCGGAACATTACATCAGGCTCAGATGATATCTTAGGAACGACAGAATTTTCTGCTAACGTAGATCAAGTACAAAACGTATCTAGAATACTAGGTAGAATTACTATAACAGCTCCGACAGTTTTTGAAGTACAACATAGAGCAAGTGTAACTCAAGCTAACGGGTTCGGTTTAGCTGCTGCTTTTGGTGATAACGAGACCTACCTTACTGGTAGCATAACAAAGGTTAAATAATGGCTTTATATCAAGGGAAAGATCTAGCAACATGGACATCTGAAATAAACGCTCATACCGTAGACTCGGCGATTCGAGAACTGATTGAGTATATGATACCCGGAGCAAAGTATGCTTTCTCCGACTCACCGGATTCTTACGGCAACCTAGAGATGATCAATAAACCTTCTCAGTCAGTGTTCGATGATGAACTGGTAGACTGGAAGGTAGCTGAGATTGCTCGGATCACGGCTATCATAGCAGAGCTTGATCGTATCGAGGCACTCGAAACGAGGCTCGCGGCTGTTGATCTAGACAGGGCAGTAGCACTAGAAGGGCTACAGTCTACGTGGGGGAATAAAGAATTACTTAAAAAAGAAATCCTAGACAATAACAACGAGGCTTTACTTGCAAGTTTAGAAACTCATACAGCTGCTATCGCGGCTGAGAAGACTAAAATTGCTGGTATTGAAGCGGCTCTTCTAGCTGTTGAAGGCGGTAAGCGGATCGTAGCATACATGAACGCTTTGAACTACGCTAAAGGATTGACTACTGCTCAGGTTAAGACTGTATTACAGGACGCTGACCTAAGCTTAATTAAATCCTTACTGGAAAGTGGCAGTCTTGTTACTGCAAAAGAAGAGATAGAGGCGTACACGCCGGACGGAACGCTTGTAACTCAAGGAGATAAGGACGCTATTATAGCAGAGCTCACAGCTATGGGGGTATAGATGAGATCAGAGATTAGGTTCACATTGTTTTTAATAAGCTTGGGAGCCTCCCTTGTAGCTTATGCACACGTCACCTTTGCAACAAAGGGTGAAGCTAAAAATATAAGAGAACTCTTGCATACTATCGATGCTAGGGTTTATGATATCCATACAAAATTATTTACCAAGGAGTAAGAAATGGATTTTAAATTATTACTTGATGACCTAAAGTCAAAGGGTCTAGACATGGGCGAGGATGTAGCTAAGGAATTAGTTATCTCTGTATTCGATTGGTTAAGCGCTGAAGTAGCTAAGACTGACAACAAAGTAGATGATCTTCTACTTGCTGTTTTACCAGTTGTTAGACCTATGCTTATGGATCTTATCGACAAGATCGATGGTGAAGAAGGATAGTGAAAGAATTGCTACCGACTATTTTAGGTATTGTTTTTGAAGGAATGAAAACCTGGTCTGAGGAAAGGCGGACCAGGTTCCTTAAGAAACACCACGATCTCTTGGAGGCGCTGAAGGATGCTGAAAATAAAACTTATCCAAACTACAATGATGCTGATATTGATATTATCAACGAACGCTTGCGCATCTTCTTGGAAGCGTACTGGAGTGAGCTACGAAAAAATGACGTGGCGGGTGTGCAGCAAGGAAAAGGATAAGCCTGAACTTCACCATAAAGGTTTCTGCTATGTTGATAAAGAATGTAAGCGGGTTATTTTTAGGAAGAAGTGCAGAAATAGACAGTTATTCTGTGCGTGGGGCGATCTAGATTGTATGGAAAAATATAAACTATTCCTCAAAAAGCTCCGCTAATTTCTCTCTAAAATTCTCTGGGTAAACGAAGTCTGCTATTCCTCCAGCTCTTCGAATTTTTTCAATATTATGCCATTGGAGCTTCGTTCTGCCAGCAAGCTTAAGTCCTGGTTTTGTTTTATAATATACCTCAGATTTTGAACGTTTGAGTTCCCAAGCAAAAAACCTACCACTTCGAGTGCATCCGACAATGTCTGGTATTCCCCTAATTGCCGCGGCTTCTTTAACGAAAAAGTACAGACCTGAAACACCTTTAAGCTTCTTGATCACTTTTTTCTTGAAGTCGCTCTCTAAGGGTTTCGTTTTCCTCTTGGAGTCTCTCCGCTTTCCTGCGGTTCGCATCAGCTTCAACGATAAGTCGTCCATTTTCCCTCTGGTACAGGTTTAAGTCGTCCTCTAGTCTAAAGATAACATGAACCCACATTTGTTCATAGAATAACTTTAAGGCTTCCAAAGAGTTTTGACACTTAGTAAAGTCTGTATCATTCAGTACTCTATCCATAATAGCGTAGTCTACTTCATGTATCTTAGGAGCAGCTTGATCTATCTTCTCTATGATATCTTTCATGTGACCTTTAGTTGTTTTCACTAGTGAACCTCCATCCAGTTTTTACCTATTCTGTATTCCCCATCCAGGGGTATATTGAGTTTGAAATATTCTCCTGCTTTAACGATAGAGTCAACCATTCCTTCACCTATCATTTCACAGTGACTCATAGGTAAGTTAGTTACAACTTCCCATTCGTCATGAATGTTAAGCACCTGTTGGCACTCCCAGTTAGTTTCCCAGAATATAATATTAGCTTTCTTCATAACGACAGCTCCTCCACCTTGGAGAAGAGTATTAAGTGCTTTATGGTTTGATCTTATATGTAAGTGTCTACCATCTAAAGACCGCAAGTATTTATTCTTATCAGCCTGATTCTGAACATCTCTTATGAGATCTCTTAGACCTTCTACTTTAGACAGAAAGCTTTCACGAAGCGCCGATCCAATCTTTCTATTACCTGTTTCATCTTTGGTCCCAGTAACAATTGAGCCGAGCTTAGCATTACCAGCGCCATAGATAAATGCATAAATAAATGTTTTAGCCTGGTCCCTCGTTTCGAGTTCAGCGGCTCGTTGATTCGCCTCATGTATGTCACCAGTAAGGATTTCTTTTGTATATTTTCCTCCGTCGTATCGTGATAAATAGTGAGCAAGCATACGCAGCTCGAGTCCCGAAGCATCAGCCCCGATCATATGTCCTCTTCCTGCATGGAATAAGGATCTACATTCCTTTCCTAGATACTTCCTTACGGAAGGTACTTGAGATAAATTAGGATTAGAATGGGTACAGCGACCTGTGACAGCGCCATTAGTAATAACATGTCCGTGTATCCGTCCATTTTTAACCAGTTTCGTCCAAGCATTTCTACCTGTCTTTAGGTATCCTTGGATTTTAATTCGCTCAAATAGGTCTCCAAACTCTGATGCTTCAGGATATTTGAGTCCTCTAAGCACTTCGTCATCCACCTTTGGGTTTCCTTTGTCGGTAAAAACATTAGGTTCCCATCCGTACTTTTGTTTAAAGAATTGCACAACCTGAGATCGGCTTCCAGGGTTAGGGTCATCGAAGGAAATTTTATTGTAAGAACATCCTCTTCTACGTCCCAGTTTACGATCATTTCTCTTAGGTACGACAACGCCTCCGCGTCTAATTCGTACTTGTAAGTAGGAGGAAAGTTTTCGTTTGAGATCATCGATATCCTTTCCAACTCTTCCTGCGAGTTCTTCTGCGGTTTTGGTGTCGAAAAGTATTCCATTAGTTTCTTGAATATGGATAAGTTTTTGAAATTCATGTTCTATCTCAATAGCTTCCTTGCTATAGTTCTTACTTACTAGTTTATCATAAAGTTTAGCTGTAACTAAGGCATCTTGTTTACAGTACTCGCCCATTTCAGACGTGTACTCGTCCCACGGACCGTGGAAGTCGCCTTTATATTCACCGAGCCGATGTCCCCATGATTCCAGGGAGTGTTTCCCGTAGAACTTAGGTTGTATTTCTCTATTGGAGATATCTATGTCAAATAGATTTGTGTAAATTAACCTCGATACATTGAGAGTATCGAATACTTTTCCCTGCCATTTAAACCCA
>Ga0180437_10003992_pt1 | contig 21399 bp, 17 predicted proteins | sample SS_ome_4_FD_132410 | JGI IMG/M metagenome (GOLD analysis project Ga0180437, IMG submission 132410) | Hypersaline lake sediment archaeal communities from the Salton Sea, California, USA - SS_3_D_1 metaG | ecosystem: Environmental > Aquatic > Non-marine Saline and Alkaline > Hypersaline >...
AGATCTTTCGCCTGGTGGATAACGACATCAAACGCATGGGCTATGAGAAATCCCTAAATTCGGGGGTCGTGTTCACAGGGGGAACGGCCCTGCTGGATGGATTGGAAGAAGTGGCCGAAGGTGTTTTCGACCTTCCGGTGCGTCGGGGGGATCCGGGCGGAATCGGCGGCCTGGTGGACCGCGTCAACACTCCGGACTTCGCCACCGCGGTGGGGCTCATCCTCTACGGCTTCAATCAATGGCAGGTCAAAGGGGTCCGCAAGGATAAAAAGAAGAATTTCTGGTCCAAAGTCAAGGACTGGTTGAAAGAAACCTAGTATATCGGGAGGACAATATGAGTGAGGAATTTCGCAGTAAGCTCAAGTTTCATTTGGTGGATGAAACAAACAAAGGGGCCAAGATCAAGGTGATCGGCCTGGGTGGCGGCGGCGGCAATGCCGTCAACCGCATGATCGACGCCCGCATCGCGGGAGTGGATTTCATCGCGGTGAACACCGATCTCCAGGCCTTGGATAACAACAAGGCCGGCACCAAGATCCAGATCGGCAACCAACTCACCAAGGGCCTGGGATCCGGCGGGCGGCCGGATATGGGGCGACAGGCCGCCATGGAGGACACCGAAAAGCTGCTCGAGCTCATCGAAGGAGCCGATATGGTGTTCCTGACGGCGGGATTGGGGGGCGGCACCGGGACGGGCGCCACTCCGGTCTTCGCCAATCTAGCCTCGGAACTGGATATTCTGGCCATCGCCATCGTAACCCTCCCCTTCGGTTTCGAAGGCAAAATCCGCATGAAGCAGGCGGTGGATGGCTTGGAGGAACTGAAGACCGCGGTCGACACCGTCATCTCCATCCCCAACGAGAGGCTGCTGGAGACCGTCAACCTGGACACATCCATCCAGGATGCCTTCCGGATGGCCGACGACATACTGCGCCAGGCGGTTCAGGGAATCTCAGACCTCATCACTCGTCCGGGCCTGATCAATCTCGATTTCGCCGATGTGAAATCGATCATGAAGGGCATGGGCATGGCCTTTATGGGAACCGGGATCGCATCCGGAGAGAACCGGGCCGTCGACGCCGCCCAGAAGGCGATCTCTTCTCCGCTGCTGGTGGATACCTCCATCGCCGGCGCCCACGGCGTGCTCATCAACATCACGGGCAGCAAAGACATCCGCCTGCATGAGGTCTCCAAGGCATCGGAGCTCATCTACACCCAAGCCCATCCGGAAGCCAACATCATATTCGGGACCGTCATCGATGAATCTCTCAAGGAGATGGTCAAGGTCACGGTCATCGCCACCGGATTCGACCAAGCGGCCCAGCAGGAGACCATCAAGCCCCAGGATCTGGTGTCCCACCCCCGTTACCAAAACCAGCCGGCCTTTCCCGTCCAGCCAAAGACGCCTCCCTATGTGTTCGAGCCCAAGGGAAACGAGCCCATGTGGGATAAGATGGAACGGCCATCCTGGGAGAAACAGTGGGACTCCTATGAGACCCCCTCCTTTATCCGCCGAAACAAGAGTGCGGCCATGAGGAAAACACCCCGTGGAATCGGCTGATCTGATCGTCTCCGGATGCGGCCAGTTGGTCACCTGCCGCGGTCGCGGTCCGGGTCCCGTACGCAAATCGGACCTCCGTGACCTGGGGGTCATCGAGCGAGGCTGCATCGCCTCGCACAAGGGACGCATCGTATTCGTGGGCGGAGAATTGGAGTGCCGGGCGCGCATCCGGCTGGAGCCGGAAGGAGCCTTCCTGCATGCCGGCGGACTGCTGGGACTTCCCGGGCTGGTGGATCCCCACACTCATCTTCCCTTCGCCGGCAGCCGGGAAGATGAATTCCAATTGCGGCTGGCCGGCGCCACCTACCGGGAACTGGCGGCCAAAGGCATGGGCATCCAGAGCACGGTGGACGCCACCCGCTCAATTTCCAAGCCGGATCTCGTCGGCCTCTGTATCCAGCGCCTGGACAGCATGCTGCGGCACGGCACCACGACGGTGGAAGCCAAAAGCGGCTACGGGCTGAACCTGGACGACGAGATCAAGCAACTGGAATCCCTTGCAGCCGCGGACCGGAGACATCCGATCGACATCGTCAAGACCTTTTTGGGGGCGCATGAAGTGCCCCGCGAATATAAAGCCAGAAAACAGGAATACATGGACTTCCTCATTCAGACCATCCTCCCGGAGGTCAAAGCGAACAACCTGGCGGAATTCTTCGATGTCTTCTGCGAAGAGGGCGTCTACGGCATCGAGGAGTCCCGCAGGCTCATCCGGGCCGCCAAACAGGCCGGGCTCAAGATCAAGCTTCACGCCGACGAGTTCGTGCCGTTGGGCGGCGCCCAATTGGCCGTAAATGAGGGGGCCGTATCCGCAGAGCACCTGATCGCCATAACCGAGGACGGCATCCTCGCCATGGCCCAAAGCCCCGTAACCGCCATTATCCTCCCCGGTGTCCCGTTTTTCCTCATGCAGGATCAAAAAGCCCCGGCCCGGCGTCTGATCGACGCTGGTGCAGTGGTGGCTCTGGCCACGGACTTCAATCCCGGAAGCTCCATGACCGAGTCGCAGATATTCATCCTGCAACTGGCGGTGTTTTCCCTCCATATGTTTATCGAAGAGGCCATATATGCCGTTACCCTCAATGCCGCCTACGGCATCGACCGTCACAGAGAAGTCGGCAGCCTGGAGGTCGGTAAAAAGATGGACCTGGTGCTCTGCGACGCCCCCAATTATGCCTATCTGGTTTACCATTTCGGGATCAATCCCGTGGTGCACGTCATCAAAGACGGCAGGATCGTTATCCGCGACCGGCAGCGGATTAGCCTGCAGTGAGCTCGGCTGCAGGAGCCGGCAGCGAGAGCACGCGCCTTGGATGGTGCGGCGAACCTCACCAAGGGGGGCCGGTCCGACCGGCCCCTCCCTCCCCCCTCCGCATTCGAGGACGGCATTCCCCTCCAACCGGTTTCGGGCGCCCGTGAATACTCACATGAGAGGAGCTGACGGAAGCCTATCCGATACCGTTCCGGTCCGGATCGGAGTTTGACCGGGAACATTTGTTGTGATATATCCGTAATAATAATATAGGGGAATCACACCCGAGGAGCACGATATGAGAAAAAGATGTTTACTACTCTTCAGCGGCCTGATGCTCCTGCCGATGGGCGTGTTGGCGTCATTGAACAAACACATCGTCGATTACCGCATCCAGGCCGGGCTGATGCCCGAGACCAGGACCGTCGAGGGCCGGCAGATCCTGACCTGGCTGAACGATGCCTCGGTCCCGGTCGGGGAACTCCAGTTCCACCTCTACCTGAACGCCTTCAAGAACAGCCGCTCGACCTTTATGAAAGAGAGCGGCGGCATTCACCGCGGCTTCAAGCTGGGGGAAGACAACTGGGGATACATCGAGGTGGAGAGCTTGAAGGTCGTAGAGGGTCCAGACCTTACCCTCCGCATGGAATTCATCCAGCCGGACGACGACAATCCCGAGGATCAGACCGTGATGCGGGTTGAGCTGCCCGAGCCCGTGGGCCCGCAGGAAAGGATCGCGCTCGAGATCGTTTTCCGGTCCAAGCTGCCGCAGGTCTTCGCCCGCTCGGGGTTCCATGGCGATTTCTATATGGTGGCCCAATGGTTCCCCAAGCTGGGCGTCAACCAGGAAGGGACCTGGAACTGTCATCAATACCATGAGAACAGCGAATTTTTCGCGGACTTCGGCGTGTATGAAGTCGAGATCACGGTCCCGGAAGAGTATGTGGTGGGAGCCACCGGTCTGCGAACCAAAGAGGTGAAGAATGGCGACGGCACCGTGAGCTACACCCACTATCAGGAAGATGTGCACGATTTCGCCTGGACCGCCTGCCCGGACTTCGTGGAGTTCCGCGAGCCGTTTTCACTCCCGGATATCGGGGTCGACACCGAACTCATCCTGCTGGTCCACCGTCAGCATCTCAATCTGAAGGATCGCTACCTGGACGCCCTGAAAAAAGGGGTGGAATTCTACAGCCGCTCCTACGGACCCTATCCCTACCGGACCGTGACCCTGGTGGATCCTCCCATAAAGGGCATGGGGGCGGGGGGCATGGAATATCCCACGCTCTTCACCTCCATGGGCGTGAGTTTCATTCCCCGGGGGGTACGCATGCCCGAGATGGTCACCATCCACGAGTTCGGGCACGGGTACTGGTACGGGATCGTAGGATCCAACGAATTCGAGGAAGCATGGTTGGACGAGGGGATAAACTCATACTCCGAGATGAAAGCCATGGATCGATACTACGGGTCAGACCGGGCGATGCTGGATCTGGGCCCCATCAAGATCGGCGACGCGGAATACCAGCGGGCGGGGGTCATTGCCACTACCGCCTGGGATCCCATCGTGACCAGAAGCTGGGAATTCATCAGCGGCGGAAGCTACGGCATAAGCGTGTACGCCAAGGCCGCCATCACCCTCAAAACCCTGGAAAACTGGCTGGGGGGGAGCGTCATGGACGAGATCATGAAGACCTATTACGCGCGCTGGAGGTTCCGCCATCCGGTCACCGACGACTTCATCGCCGTGGCGGAGGAGGTCAGCGGCCAGGACCTAGACTGGTTCTTCGATCAATTTCTCAAGACCGCCGGTTCGCTCGATTACGCCGTCGCGAGCATCAGATCGCGGGAGATTCTGGAGCCGGCGGGGTTTTATAAGGGAGAATTCATCCCGTCCGAAAGGGACGAGGACCGGCAGGAAAAAGACGCGGATAAGACCTACCGCAGCGAGGTGGTGGTCCACCGGAAGGCGGAGCTCCATTTCCCCCAGGAAATCCTGGTGGTGTTCGAAGACGGGGAGGAAATCCGCGAACGATGGGACGGGCGGGACCGGTGGAAACGGTTCGTCTATCAGCGGCCGGCCGAGCTGAAGGCGGCGCACATCGATCCGGACTACAAGATTCTCCTCGATATCGACTTTTTCAACAATTCCCGCGTGATAAAACCCAATAAGGCTTCCCCACTCAAGTATGCGCTGGGATTGGTGCTCAAGTTTCAAGAGCTGCTCACCTGTGTCGGGTTCTGAGGGAGGAGGGACGAGATGCACATCTTAAAGAGTTATTTCACCGGGCTTAGACAAGCCGGCGGGCGTGGAAAAATGGTGGCGCTGCTTTGGATCTTCAATCTGCTGTTTGCGGCGGTGGTGTACAGGCTGGCCGCGGCATTTTTTTCTCAGGCATTCGGCTCCAGCGCGGTTGCCGAAGACCTCCTGCACGGATTCGACACCGCCCTTTTTCTGGAAATGCTGGTGCACAACCCAGGACCCCAGGCTCTGGTGTTTAAGGCCATGGTCTTCCTCGGCTTCCTGTATTTTTGGGTCTCGCTCTTCCTGACCGGCGGGATCCTGCAGGTTCTGTCGGCTCCTGCCCGGCCCGAGGGCGATGCGTCACCCGCCCAAAGATTCGCCTCCCGCTTTTTCCAGGGCGCCGGCAAATTCTTCGGACGCTTCTTCCGGTTGGCCCTCTACTCGCTCATCCTGTGGGTAGGCCTGGCGGTCTTTCAGTTTCTGCTGTACACCGCCGCCAAGCCCCTGACCGGAGGGGGGACCGACGAGAAGATGATGGTCATCATGTTCTGGGTCTGGGTGGGGTCGGGATTGGTGCTGTACTTTTTCATCAGCATGGTCCTGGACTATGCCCGGATTTCGATCGTGCTGTCGGACACCCGCCGCGTGCTGCGCGCGCTGTTCAGGGCCCTGGGATTCGTGTTAAAAAGACTGCTCCGGACCTCAACTCTATATGCGATGCTGCTCCTCACCGGCCTGGCAATTTTCCTGTTGTATTGGGCCATCCACAGCATGATCCCGACTCATTCGTTGGCCTCGATCTGGCTGGCTTTTGCGATCGGTCAGATTTTCATCCTGAGCCGGGGCTGGCTCAAGATCGCCTTCCAGGCCGCCCAACTGGAATTCTATCGAACCCGAGGGACACTCGATATCACGGCATAGAATCCGAAGCTCTTAACAAATTTTTAACAAACCCTTGACAATCCGCTGACAACTCAAAAGCGTCAAAAACGCAATATGGAGACAAGCCGTCCGCAGGTCAACTGCCGGCCAGCCTCCCGGGGCTTGAAGGACTCGGTCAATGGCCGGACGGACGGCCAAATCAAAGCAAGGAGACAAGCATGAGGAAAACAGCATGGATGGTGATTCTGGCCCTTTTCCTGGTGCCGGCCCTGGCCAGCCAGGCCTTGGCATGGGGCTCCGCGACGCACGCCTACATCATGGAACAGGTGAGTACGGCCGTGTACCAATTGAGGATGCAAGAGGTCTACGGGGCCATGGTGCCCGACCTCTTCAACTACCTGTTCGGGGTGCCCTTCCAGGGCTGGCTGCACGATACCGCCCACGCCACCTGGGCCCCTCCCGATGACAGCGGGATCATGGCCCTGTGGGCGCGGGCCGAGGAGGCCGATCAGAAGGCCGTAGCCGCCGGATTCGCCGGCCACAACAACCTGTGGGGAGCAGATTCCACAGCCCACCACCTGGGGATTCCGGGGGCCGTCTATCCCAATGGGTACGTCATCCAAAAAGCCCTGATTCTCGATGGATTCATTTACCTCACTCCCGGTGACTTGGGTGATTTCTACCGCAGCATTCCCGACGCCACCCGCTGGGAGATCTGCCATAACATCGTGGAGGCGGCGGGCGACATCCTGGTTATGGGCTGGGACCCCACGATCGGCGGCAAGATCCAGGCGGCGGCCATGTCGCGCATCCCGGAGTTCCCCAGCATGCTGGCACGCGCCTATGCCCGCGGCCTGGCCGATCTGACCGGCGGACAATATTCCTGGGCCCAGAAGTTAATCCGGAATTTGGAGCGCGAATTCCGCATGATGATGGTGGGATACGGCGCAGCACTCAGCCAGGATCAGGCCACAGCAATCTATTTACTGGCTCAGGACATGGCCCGCCTGGCCGAAGCCTACCTGGGCGAGCTTCCATCCGGAATAGGGCAGGAGGAGATCACGGCCTTCATTCAGGAAGCCATGATCGCCTGCATCTATTCCGGATTACTGGCCGATTACCAGGCCCAGATCGATGCCACCGTCGCCTTCGTCGCCGCGCAACTGCCGGCCCACGGCATCGTCTACTGAGCTTATCCTTCCAATTTGGGGCCCGGATCCGGATTCGGGCCCTTTTTATGCGCCCTTCGTGCCTCCTCATCATTGTGTCCCGGCTCACGCAACTTCCCTAAAACATCGGCGATAACATGCCCACACGGGCTCGCTACCCGTTCAGCGATGACACTCCGGCCGGAAATACAGCAAGATAAAGATTCTGCCGCCTTCAGCGGTTTTGCTCCCGGGTAAGGCCGTTTTCCAGCCGGATGAGTCTTGCGTGTCGAGGGCCGTATGGTCATAATGGTGCACTGAAGGCATTGCAAGGGAGTCGCGTATGAATATGAAGATGTTGGCCGTAAATGCCGCCCTTTTCCTGGTTGTGACGGCCGCATGCCAAAAGCGGGAACCGGCGGATCTGGTGGTCTTAAACGGCAGGGTGGCGACCGTGGATGAGGCGTTCTCCATCCGGGAAGCCGTGGCGGTGAGGGAGGATACCATCGTCTTTGTAGGAAGCTCGGCCGATGCACTCGCCTACTGCGGTGACGGGACTCGAGTCATCGATGCTTCGGGCCTGCTGGCGCTTCCGGGATTGATCGACTCCCATGCCCATCTCCATGACCTGGGGGACGAACTCGCTTATCTGAATATCACCGGCACCGGGAGTTATGCGGAGATCATTGAGAAAGTGGTCGAGAGGCTAAAGGACGCCAAAAGCGGCGAGTGGATTGTCGGCGGACGCTGGGACCAGAACGACTGGGAAGACACCCGATTTCCGGAGCATGATCAGCTCAGTTCCTTGTCCCCCGACAATCCCGTTTACCTCACGCGGGTGGACGGCAACGCCGCCTTTGCCAATCATAAGGCTCTTGAGATCGCCGGCATAAACAAGGATACTCCCCAGCCTGAAGGCGGCGTCATCCACCGCAAACCGAACGGCGAGCCCACCGGGGTGCTCATCAACCGGGCGATGAACCTGGTCAAGCGACATATCCCTTCTGCCACCGAGACACAGAAGCGCTTCCGATTCATGGAGGCCGTGGAACGCTGTTTGGCGGTCGGCTTGACCGGCGTGCATGAGGCGGGAGTGGGCCCGGGTGAAATCGCCCTCTATAAACAGCTCATCGATTCGGGCGACCTCCCCCTCAGGATCTATGCCATGTTGGGCGAGCAGGAGGTCCCTGCCTTGGAAGGTGAACTCGTTCCCTATTTCCAGAAACACAGGATCGAACAGTACGGCGGAAATTTGCTGTCGGTGCGCAGCATCAAGCTCTATTTCGACGGGGCTCTCGGCTCACGCGGGGCGGCCTTTTTCGAGCCCTATGCCGACGATCCGGGAAACACCGGACTGCTGCGCATCACGCCCGCCTACATCACCCGGGTGGCACGGGCCGCGCTGCAGGCGGGAATGGGCGTCAACACCCATTGCATAGGCATCCGCGGAAACCGCCTCTGTCTGGAGGCCTATGCCGACGCCTTGGCGGGACATTCCGCCAAAGACCACCGATTCCGCATCGAGCATGCTCAGATCGTCCGGCCGGAGGATGTGCAAAGATTCGTCGAGCTCGGCGTCATCCCAGCCATGCGGCCCACCCACTGCACATCAGACATGGGCTTTGTGCAGGAGCGGGTGGGAGAAGAACGGGCGGCCGGGGCATATGCCTGGCGGTGGTTTCTGGATGCGGGTTTGATCATCCCCGGCGGATCCGACTTCCCGGTCGAATCCCCCGATCCCCTGCTCGGCCTTTACGCCGCCGTGACCCGGAAGAGCCCGGGCGGCCAACCACCGGGCGGGTGGAATCCCGAACAATGCATGACTATCGAAGAAGCTGTCAGGAGCTTCACCATCTGGGCCGCCTATGCCGCCTTTCAAGAGCATATCCTGGGATCCATCGAACCAGGAAAGCTGGCGGATTTCACCATCTTCGATCGAGATTTCCTCGCGGGCGATGCGGAGGACATCCTGAATTCGCGCGTCGTCTACACGGTGGTGGGAGGGAAGATTCGCTATCAAAATGATTAGGCCGAAAAGCAAATTTCCGCCCTCCCGACAGCTGTTTATGAGAATCAGGCGGATCAATCACGCCGGGGGGAGATAAAGAAGTCGGATATCAAATTCGATTCTTTCGATGCCCCCCTTTCTCATCCCGTTGGATGTGATTCATGGCCCCGATGCCGAGCGAGTCTTGAAAGACGGAGGGCGTGTCACAGCCCGGGACGGCCGCCTTTCACAGGGATGAGAAGGCCAGCCGGCATACTCATGGGAAGTTGACCGCAAGGATTGGCTTTGAAGCGAGATCTTAATCCAGCGGCTTGATCTCGAGCCTCCGAAAATAGACCTTATTGCCCTTGCCCCAGCTGGACCCGGGGTGGACCTGGATGCCCACGAAACCGCTCGCGGGAACCCGCGCCTTACCAGCGACCGGTCGGTCCACAAAATCCACCATGTCGGTGCCGTTGAGCCACACCTGAATGTGGGCCGGCTGGCCTTGGATGCGGACCCGTACGGTGTTGAATTCATCCGCCTTCCAGAGGTCTTTTCCTTCGGGTTGATGGACCAGAAATCCCCCGGCACCGGGACAGTAAATGGCCGCCACTTCACCGTCGGGACGGTAATCGATCGTGACCTGATAAGAGAGCACGTCCGGCTGGACACGGAGAAAGAGTCCGGAATCGATGGGATAGTCGGCCTTGACTTCGGCCAGCAGCTCGAAATCATCAAACATCGCCTCGGTCACCAACAGACCTCCCTCCCCTTCCGGATACTGGTCCCCCACTATAACGCCGTCCTGCACCTCCCATTTGCCGGCCTCCCCGCTGTATTCCGTCAGTTTCCGCCATCCGCTGAGGCTGTGCCCATCGAATAACGAGACGAATCCTTCTTTCTCCTGCGATGCCGCTTTTCCGGATTCGGCTTCCTGCCAACCCGAACACACACCCAGGCCCAAGACAGCGAGGATAAACGCTAGTCTTCGCATCCCAACCTCCCTCTACTTTTATCAGAGACCGTCATTTCTTTTGCCTACGGTCCCGCACCAAGAACTCTCTCATCCGAGAATCTTTACCGGTTGCCATTCTCAACCCAGCGACCCTATTTCCTTCTCCACCTTGTGCAGGATCTCACCGGACTCAACCAGCGCCTTCATGCGGTTGTGGTCCGGATAAAGCGGCCGGTCGAGGTCCAAAAAATCCACATGCCGGCGGATGACCCGCCGTGCGGCATCGACGCCGCGGCCGTACACATACGGTTTCTTTTCGATGATCTCCCTCATGTCCAAGGCCTGAGCCGCGGCCATGAATTCGATGCCCAACACCCCGAAGGCGTTATCCAGGATCTGCCGGTTCTTGAGGGCCGTGTTCATCCCCATGGACACGAAGTCTTCCTGATCGGCCGCCGCCGGGATGGATTGGATGCTGGCCGGCATGGAGAGGATCCTCTGTTCCACGATCTGCATGTCCGCGGTATACTGGCTCAGCATCATTCCCGAGAACATGCCGGCGCCTTTGGTCAAAAAGGGCGGGAGCCCCACGCTCAGGGCAGGGTTGTTAAGGCGGTTCATGCGGCGTTCCGAAAGCACGCTCACCATGGTGACGGCGACACCCACCATGTCCATGGGCAGGGCAATCGGAGTCCCCTGGAAATTCGCCCCGGTGAGCTGGAGGTTCTCCTCGGGAAAGAACAGCGGATTGTCTCCCACCCCGTTGAGCTCTATGGCGACCTGTTGGCGAGCCCAGGCTACGGCATCATGGGCTGCCCCGATCACCTGCGGGGTGGAGCGCATGGAGTAGGCATCCTGGACCTTGACCTTGAGCCGGCCCTCCGCCAGGTCTCCCCCCTTGATCAGCTTCTGCAGAGCTCGGGACGTCCGTATCGCGCCCGGGAATCCCCGTGCCTCGTGCAGCTTGGGATGGTACGGCATCATGTTCGCCTTGAGAGCCTCCAAGGACATCGCGGCGGCGATTTCGGCCTGTCTCAGCCATTTGTCGGTGTCGAAAAGCATCAGGGCGGCCATTGCGGTGATCACGTTTGATCCATTGATGGCGGCCAGGCCGTCGCGGGCCTTGAGTCCCGGAACGGGAATCCCCGCCTTTTCCATGGCGGTCTTCCCTTCATACCGCTTTCCCTGATAATACGCCTCCCCTTCCCCCAGGAGCAGGAGTGCGATCTGGGACATGGGTGCCAGGTCGCCGCACGCGCCCACCGATCCCTTGGTGCAAACCTGCGGCGTGACTCCTCGATTGAGCATTTCGAGCAGGGTCAGGGTGATCTGGAGGCGGCACCCGGAGTTGCCGTGGGCATGCACATTTATCCGGCTCAACATGGCGGCCCGGACCACTTCGATGGGCAACGGTTCCCCGATCCCCGCAGCGTGGTTGTAGATCAAATAGCGTTGAAAATCCTGGATCTGTCCATCGTCCAGCACGATCTCCGAAAACTCTCCGATTCCGGTATTGACACCGTACATGATCTCCCGGGCCTCGATCTTTTTTTCCAGCATGGCCCGGCATGCCGAAATCCTTGCCACGGCCTCCGGCTTCAGCTCGACTCTTTCCCCCTCCCGGGCCACACGGACCACATCCTCGATGCTTAAGCTCGAGCCATCGATCAGCAAGGCCATCGGCTACTCCTCGCTCAACGTATCGGTCTGAGAAATACCATTCTAATGAAATGCAGGGACAATAGGAAGGCTTTCTGTTTAAAGATGAGGCGTGATCAAAATTGCTTACCCCCGATAGCCCGGTCCATCGCGGACCGTCGGAGGGACAGCCGGTTCAGTCGAGCAGGTTCTGAAACTGCGAAATCAGCTGCTCTTTGGGCCTGAACCCCACCACCCGGTCTTTTTCCTCGCCGGCTTTGAAGGCCAGCATGGAGGGGATCGCCATGATGCCGAATTTGGACGCGGTTTGCTGGTTCTCATCGGTGTTCAACTTGACAAACTTGATCTTGTCGCTCATTTTCTCGGCAATCTCTTCCAGCACCGGGCCGACCATACGGCAGGGTCCGCACCAGGGGGCCCAAAAATCCACCACCACCGGGATATCGGACTCCAGTACCTCATTTTGAAAATTGCTGTCATTGACTTCTTGGATATTGCTCATGCCGGTCTCCTTTTCAATATATTATGGTTTCATTATATAAGAATTTACTTATATGTCAAGTGGAATTTTACCCTACAGGTACTTGTCCAGGTTGCGGTACTGCACGGCTTCGCTGACGTGTCCGACGTTCAGGGCCTGCGCACCCTCCAGATCGGCGATGGTCCGGGCGACTTTCAAGACGCGATGATAGGCCCGGGCGCTGAAACCCAGCTTGTCCACCGCGGTTTGGAGCAGGTGACGCACCTGACCCGATATCGGACAGCAGCGCCGGACCTGCCGGTTATTCATATGCGCGTTGCAGGTGATCTTGCCTCCCTCAAACCGCTCCAACTGCCGCTTGCGGGCGAGCAGCACCCGCTCGCGAATGTCCCGACTGCCTTCCGACTCCCGGCCATCGATCATGTCTTTGAACTCCACCCGAGGCACATCGATATGGATATCGATCCGATCCAGCAGGGGCCGAGACAGTCGGGCGTAGCTGGCGAACCGCCTCCTTTCGGAGAACACGTGCTCGATCGACGACGTCCCGGTCACCGCGTCTTCACACCTTTGTGTTGCCTTTTTGCCATATTACTTTAAAAGCCAATAAACCAATCTTTAGGGAGAAATACCCTGATTTTCTAGTGACGTGGGGAGATCATATTAAAGCCCGAAGGCTAGATATGAGGCTAACTAAACGCGCTCTTTCCCTCAAGTTTAATGTTGACGACGTCACAATCTACCTTTGGGAAAATAACAAGATTAGTCCGTCAATTTCCCAGATTCCAAAGATTATTGAGTTCTTGGGCCACGATCCGTTCGAAAAAGAAACGGAAAATTTGGGAGATAAGATTCGGGAATTCCGGAGGATTCATGGATTATCTCAAAAGAAGCTGGCCAGACAATTGGGAGTCGATCAAACGACGATTGGCAGTTGGGAGAGTGGAGAACATCAGCCAACGAAAAAACTTTCTGATAAAATTGGATCTAATTTTAGATTCCTTTTTTCAAAATCATAGGATTTTTAAAGATGTCTTTCAAAAAGCATTCAAATCCGCCATAATACCTAACTTCACACTTTTGTGATAACCTATTATGTAGCTCCTCGCTCATAATCGATTTGTATTGCTACGGCTCCATCTGCAGATATTGCCGGGCCAAAAACAAGTGCTTCTCCCTGTTTAAGTTGTGGAAGAAGTCTACGAACCCCAGATCCCGCAATTGCTTCTAAATAATCGAGACCAGTCTGATCTACATTCCGAAACGCAATTATATTTTCACATTGAGAGAGTGCACTTTTTGCAACAACAGCAGTACGCTGAGATACAAGGATTACGGTAAGCCCATATTTTCGTATTTGCATCATCGTGATGCCAAACTTATATGCACTATCACGACCTGGGGCTTGAAATCCTAAACCTGTAGGTTCTGGAATAAATTGATGCGCTTCATCAAGAACAAGGACACGGCGATGGAGGCTGCCCCGTGTGTATTCTTGAAGAGCCGACGAGACCACCCTTTCAAGAAACCCAAACGCAAAATCAGCTGCAACTTGATCTGGGGGTGCTTCAATTACGCATAGCCCAGGCACGTGCCAATCACAATCCTCATCATATCTTGGAAGTCTTCTTCTTCCAATGTATTCACCGGTTTGATCAAGGACTACAACCCTTCGATCATTCGCGAGGGTCCGTGCAATTCTAACTGCAAGGGACGTCTTGCCCATCTTGGTCATGCCGAGAATAGCTAAGTGTCCTTCACAAGCCGCACGCCAATCAAGAAATACGGGTATATTTGTTCCTATAACCTGGCCAAGTCGGAGAAAGCCATCTGGAATTTCATATCCAGGTCCCGAGTCAGCACTTGGCTTAACGACTGCAGCGCCAGGGCAAGGCACCCATCTATGCCGCTCCAATCGTAACGTGCGTTGATTGAGGTATCCAAGTTGGTTAGCTTCAGCTCGGACAATAAGGTGTGAGTCTTTTTTCGCAGAAAGTATCCTCACCTCAGCTGCCGCTACTTGGTAAAGCACATACTCTCCCTCAGCCCGCCCAACTGAAACGACGTCGCCTATCTCAAGGTTCTTTATTGGTGCAAAACACAAAGAATTTTCTGTTGAACCAATATCTACTGCTCCCAGCACTGAACTTTCACGCTGATCATGACCCACTATTTTGATAAAACTACTCGTTCTGATCGCTTCGCAAGCTTCCAGAGAAGGTACCAAAACCTGCCCCCAAACATCATTCTCGCGCTGTATCCGGCCGATTAGCACGCTTTCGATCTTTCTCTGCCCGTGTAACAGAAGTAAGCTGCTTCCCAATGGCGGCAATGTTGGAGAGCTAATCAATAACCGTGAAGGCCCAATCATTCCCTCTAACTTTATCGATGCTGGAGTTCCGCTGACTGTTGCCCATGCATTCTGCCAATTTATTCTTGATATCAACATTATTAAAGCCCAAGTCCCTCCCAGAATCCAGAACCTATGACTAAGTTTTAAGTCGAATTCTAGGAGCGCAAGCCAAAAAATTGCCGAGTAAATAACTCTCGCAGTTAGAGGTCGAATAAGGACATTTGCAGATCGCCCGAACTGAGCCAAAATACCTTCACTTCTTCTCGCACCAAGACTTAGCGCGATAACAGACAAGAATATGCTAAAAAGAAAACCAAAAGCGAGCATCGTCCAGCCCGAGCCTACTATATTTTTTTTCGCTATGAAAAACAGGAACATACCAATTATCGAATTTGCCAAAACATCTGCAGGCCGCGGATAGAACGGCTCGAGCAGCTGGGGATTTACAACAATAGAGAGGAGGCCAGCAAAAAACCAAATCTCGCCCGAATAAATCTTTCCCGTTGCTAGCCATGTCCCACATCCTAAGAGAAAAAGCTGAGTTGCAAGAATTCCCAGTCGCCAGCGTATATTCATAATATTCTCCCTTACTTTATTTCCTGAAGTCTACTTTGTTATCTCAATCCCAAAATAATATTCAACACCTCTGTATTTAAATGTGAAATCGAATTTATGGTATTTTTGAATTATGCGCCCTGGGATACCTTTATAAATAAAATCCAAGATTTTTCTTTTCGTTTCCAATTCGCTGTCATCCATTGTTACTTATTCTTCATCCTCTTCAACGCTTGGATTATCACATTCGCCACAGCCTCCCGCTTAACTTTTTTTTCAGCCTCATTGACGGGCTGATACTGAACTTTAACCTTATATCCCCGCACCCGCGCTTCCTCTGATGCCGCCTCAGCCGCTTCTTTTTCGAGGTAAAAGAATATATCTTCAGGATGAAAGAACACTACTTTTTCCATTTCGACCTGGCTTAGATTCTTTTCAGCCAATACCCGAACACTTTCAAGCGTCTTACGGTCAGGTGAACACAGTACAATTTTATGATATCCTGAGGACAAACATTTTTTTATATTTTTTAGCTCTTGATCATCAGTCGAAGTGATTGATATCTCGCAAGCAATCTTGCGTCCGTTTCGCTCTAGGCTGACGTCCACTTTACCTGATCCACCGAGTACTGGGAGTTCGATATTCGCCCTATATCCCTTATCTTCAGCGATTTTCTTTATGAGATTCTGAAGATATCGATGCTGAGACAAAGTCTTGTCCTTTTGCGGTGGGGCTCCGTTTTTTTTCGGAACTTCAATAGAATCAACTTCAATTACCCCTTCCCTGGCTCGAAAGTTGTCTTTGTGCTTTGGTTTTGCAGGTGCTGGCTCTTTTCGGTATGAGGTCTCTTTTTTCGCTGGTTTGGTTTTCTCTCTTAGCTCCGCTTCTCTTGCCTCACATTCAGATGCAAGCTTTTCCCGCTCTACAAGGTATTTCCGGCCAAAAGGCATTGCTTTGAACCATTTCTCAAATGGATCGTGTGTCTGGCCTAATATTTTAGCAAAGATTTCTTCAGTATTATCAATATAGACGGTCGTAATCGGAATCACCCCGCCTTTGACCTTGTGCTTTATATAACAGATTCTCGGCTCTAAGGTCTGCAGCTCTTTGATATATTGCTCCCATTCTTCGCCCAAGCTCCAGTAAACAGGTCTCAGTTTGCTGATGGTTTTAACCTTTTTGCCTGAATATTCAAAGGCTTCCTTTGCAAGAAGCTGAGCATCTTGACGATTCATTCTGAAGTATACCTGAATGCCAGCGTTGCCGAGGATCAGACTTCTAAGCTCTGTAGGGATCTGCCCCAGACTCTGGTGGGCCATGATCAAAGAAAGCCCGTATTTCCGAGCTTCAGAAAGAATGATAGAGAAAGAATCATTCGCAAAATTCTGAAACTCATCAATGTAGAGACAAAAGGGGACTCGCTTTTTTTGTGGGAGGTCAGACCTTGAAAAAGCAGCCATCTGAATTTTGGCCATAAGTAGCGAGCCGAGTAGATTTGCCGAGTCTTTGAGCTTTCCTTTATCAAGCTTTATAAGAAGAATTTTTCGACCGTCTATTATCTCTCGCAGATTGAAAGAACTCTTGTTCGATGAGAAGACCTGTCTTATTCGTTCATCCGCAAGGAAGGCATTAATTTTGTTCATTACAGGTTCAATCCAGGTTATTTGACTTCTATCTGTAAGAGCGTTAAATCTTTGGAAATATTCAAGAGCAAGAGGATGATTAATCTTCGTTAATATGCCTTCCCTGTAATTTCGATGTCTTAAAAAGAGTGGAAGATCGGCTAAAGTCAGGCTAGCCTCAGCAAGAGAGATGAGCGTATTCCGCATCAGATCTTCCATTCTCACTCCCCAGGAGTCTTTCCAAATTTTTTTAAAAGAGCCAACAAGTTCGTTTACCTGTTCGGCCGTTGTCATATTAGCCATCTTCTCTAGGGGATTAAACGTAACTGTAAAATCTGGATCAGTGGGTTCGATGAGAATCACCCGTTCTGAGATAATCCCTTTTTGATCTCTGAACTGAAGGGCTAAAAAACCTTTGATGTCTTCAATTAAGTCACCATGGGGATCGATGACTCCAAAGCCATTTTCCTTCGTAATGTCCTGCTGGATCAAAAACTCAAGAAATTTCGTTTTCCCAGTTCCCGTTGCGCCTACTACATAGAAATGGGTGGCCCTGTCTGCCTCAGCTATCTTGGCCATTTGATATTTATCTTTATTTTCTGACCAGTACCAGCCAAGATCTAAGGTAGAAGCTGGCTCTTCGCTTTGCGTTCTAGTCTTAAACTCCATTTCTTTTAGAGCTCCTGAATTTTCAATCTAAGCAAACTTTTATTTTATTAGTTGCGAACTCTACGAGATCCCCAAAAATCCTCTTGTCCTCCTTTCTATGGTTGATGGGTCTTGATTTAAATCAATCATCAGCTTGTCTACTGCCTTAAGAAGCGAATGGAAGACCATTGAAGCAAATGAATATAGATTCTGCAGTTTGAAAGGATCAATGGAAAATGATAAGGCCCTATCAGACACTCCTTTTGTGAGAATGCCTGAGAGGGCCCTCTTAATAAAACCTGGTTCGCAGGTTAAAAACCAATTCACAGCAAGACCGATTCCAAAATCATTGGCTCCGATGAATATTCGATAGTCTCTGTGACTACCATACATCACCATTAGGTAATCTCTTTTTATTCCCAGAAGTCCCTTTAGAAAGCTAGGTCGTATTTTGACTCTCTCAATTCTTATTCCTTGAACATATGAATCTTGAATAGACTTCTCTGTATCCCTGAAGACTTTCTCAGTGTTACCTTGGCCATTTTCAATTATTACAGACCAACGGTCTATGATACGTCCATCCCGTAAGGTCACTGCCCCAGGCATTTTATTCTATCCAATCGGTATATTTTACTTTCCGAATGATTTCTCTCCACTTCATTTCCATAGATCTTTATCTACTTTCATGCTATCTCGAAGCTGCGGGAAAAAGGGTTTAAATAGAAAAAACAAGACTTTAAAATGGAAAATCACTATTCTTTTTAAAATTGAAAAAATAAATTCGGGATATCCTTTGAGGAATCCTTTGGCGAAGTAAATACCAAACAGAAGAATCAACAATACCATTATTAGGCTTGCCATTTTAAACCTCCTGGCTAATCCGTAACTACAGCAGAGGAAGCTTGTGTCACAGGTTGTGGAATCGTAGCAGGAAGTGCGTGGATTAGCGACATATAAAATTTGACGAAGCGTCGCCGTCTTGCTGGTTCAATCACAAAAAAATCGACGTTTTTTTCTCCTACGGTGGCGACCGCAAAATCTCTATCATTCCCTAGCACTCTTGGCAGTTCAGCATCAAGAGCCAGTTGCATTATCTCCTTCCATTTGTTTTCAGCCCTCTTTTCTTTTACTAAAAGGGGATATTTCTTTCTCCCCCAAAAGAAGCTTAACTCCCCGCCCTGGAAGCCTCGCTGATCTCCAACCAAGATTTCAAGTCGCTCGACACTATGTTCAGATACTCTTTTCCTGAGAGAATGGAGAAGGTCTTCATTGAGGAGATTTTTTCTTATATTCATCGAGCTTTGCGGTGAAATAAATGAACTCAATTCATTTATCAATCTTACAGATGAGGTTCTTGCCTCCGAGTTCCCGACATCGATCGAGCCTGACAGCCCAACAACAGGTCCATTATTCCCAAGACCTCGGGCAAGGAGCTGCCATTGCGCTGGTAACATATATTTTTCAAGAATATCAGCCATTGGTTTGATTTGATCTATCGAAAGCAAAATGACGTCAGGACTAAATTTCTTCAACGCATCCTGACAAGTTTCTTTCAAACCAATTGCCAAATAGCCCTTATTTTTCCAAATATTAGCCAACTGCAAAGCTCTGTTCTCTTTGGGATCAGCAATCACCAGTTCATTAGATCCTTTGATCTTTGGAAACGGGATTAAAGCAGAATCCGTCAAAGCTCTACCACCTCGATGTCCTCCTGCTATAAATATTGTTTTGTTTATATTCATCGATTTCGCCCCCTTTTTAATAGTCTCCGAAATCCCACAATTCAGAAATCCTTGTCTTTACCGCCCATTTTTCAGAGATTGCCTGCCATAATTTTATTAATTTTCCATAGTTTTCCGGTGTCATCACAGCTGTTCCTTCGGGCGTGTGGGGATGAACTCCAAAAATGCGCATTTCTGTTGAACTCGGGAAATTAGGCGTTATGCCTTTCGAGTCAAGCCATTGTGCAAACTCTTCGGGCGATGGCACTCTCCTCTCGAAATTATACGATTCATTCACTTCTCTCATATCCGATGCGACGACAAGTAGTGTTTTTCCAATGTCTGGAATACGTAGCCAGCACCTATAAATCGCTTCCACAATTGCAGAGCCCATATTATTAGACAGACTACTTGTCTTTTCGGAGACCTTCTGGAAGAAAGCATCTCTCCATGCTTTTTTATTTATAGAGACTGGTCCTGGGAATCTATTTGGATAGGATTCTGAAATAAGGAGCTGGGTAGAGTCAAAGCTATTGCCGATTATATGGACTTCAAAAATTCCGCCTCCAGCCTCATCAGCCCTTTCTACCCAAACGTGTACCGCTTCTTGAATATTTTCCTTCGAACAAGCAAATTCATTCGCGCTACTGCTCCGGTCACAGATTATAAAAAGGTTGAAACCGGTTTGGGCTTCTACGGTTCGGCAGCCGAAAAGAGAAAATAGTAAAAGGGCTAGGAGCGGTAGAGCTATGGAGAGTAATTTTAAAAGTTTTGTGAGTCTTAGCTGCCTTTTCTGCCAATTTTCCCAAAAGTTACAAGCTATTTTTGTCGCAGCCAGATACGCTTCTATACCTCTAAGCTTGATTTCCCACTTTTCCCTGAAGCTCCGTTCCTCTGCTTTGGATCTCTGATAATTGACGGAATACTGGTTACTGATATTTTCTAGCTCACTTATTTTCCGAGCTCGATTTTTCATTGATTTTTCAAAGATATTCGCGCGGAGGGTTTCAAGGTCGTCGAGTCTTCTAGAGCAACTTATTACTTCTCCAATTTTTTTCCTGGGGATTTCACAACTTAACTTAAAGGACGCTGCACAAAGCGAAAGGCCAAAAGCTAGAGCAGAATAAATGAGTGGCGATACCAAACTGTTGTTTGAAGCCATTTGAAGTGCAGCAATTTGCTGAGCCCGTAAGATCCCTACCCCAAATGCAAGAAGGGAGAGAGAGCCTATCAATAAGCCTTGTAGAAATCCTTTGGAAGACAAAACCTGCTCGCCGAGCCTCACAAACATGAGGAAGATCCCGATGCTTACAAAAAGAGAAAAAAATACCAACTGAGGAAATCTAAGGGCATTTTCTCCTATTTTAAGAGGATCAAGGCCGAAAAAGTCTGAGACAAGATAAAAAAGCATTGCTATTTCTCCTGTGGCGATTACAAAGAATGGCCACATTTTTCTATGGACTTCATTTCTTAAGAAATACATATCGCGTGAACTTTTAATTAGACTTTCTTTTGCTTCTCTGACATCTCTTAGGAACTCAATTGCTTCTCTTGCTTCAATCTCAAAATTTGAGATCTCCTCCTGGATTTGCAGAGCCTTTCTTTGAAATTCATCAGAGAATATATCGCCATGCTTTTTACGAAAAATTAGTTCGTCTGACTGCTCATCTTCTTTTTGGAGTTCAGTTCTCACGGTGTCACCATCAGGCTGAATTGACAAAAAAAGGGGAGGATCTCCCTTGGGCGCATTTTTCATCAATATCTTGTATTTTGCCTCTAGAAATTCCGTTAGCGGGATGCGACTTCTCACAGCTATGAATGCGTCAAAGTAAATTTTTAAATTAGTAATGAGTGTCACTCTTCCTCCTATGCCCAAATATCCGAGGCTTTCTAATGCACATCCCCTTTCTCCTTCTGAGAAATAATGTTGAAAGCAATGATGATTTCAAATGCTATATGGCATAGTTGATCTGAATATAGGTTTCCTCATCCTAATTTAAGTCTCTTCATTTGTTGTTAGTTACCCTTATCTGCTGAGTGCGCAAACTAATAATATAACAAAAGGTAAAATTTGAATGGGAAATCGCTTTTTTGTGCGCATTTATAATGATGAAATCACAAGTGTGATATAATACCGACGGGAAAAAGATTAAATATAAATCTAGGGAGCTTGCCAATATATTGGTATGCACTTGTGCTGTGGCTTTAGATTTAATAAAACCTGTGCTAGTGTAATGTATCATAAATAACTTGACTAATTAGAATCTTCTTGCTATCATGGGCTAGTCCGGAAGGAGGCAGCCCATGAGAACAGGAAGACCAAGAAA
>Ga0180437_10003995_pt1 | contig 21382 bp, 12 predicted proteins | sample SS_ome_4_FD_132410 | JGI IMG/M metagenome (GOLD analysis project Ga0180437, IMG submission 132410) | Hypersaline lake sediment archaeal communities from the Salton Sea, California, USA - SS_3_D_1 metaG | ecosystem: Environmental > Aquatic > Non-marine Saline and Alkaline > Hypersaline >...
AGGAGCAGGAGAAAGAAAAGAAGAAAAAAGAACAGGAGAAGGCCAAAGAGGGAGAAAAGATAAAGAAGCAAGAAGAACATGCTGTAGAAGAGGAACGAGCGAAAGAAGGGGAACAAGCGATGGAAGAGCAACAGATGAAAGAAGGGGAGCATGCTGTTGAGGAAGAACTGGAAAAGATGAAAGAACAAATGAGAGAAGAGGAGCTGGTTATTGAAGAGGAATTAGCCATACAGGAGGCACAGGAAGAGGTGAAGAAGATAAAAGAGACGCTGAGGGAATTGAGCGTGGAAGTGAGTGAAGTCAATGTGGATATTGAACCAATAGTATTGCAGGAAAAAATTCTTTCGGAGGAGCAGGAGGAGAGAATAAGGAAGATGCTTGAGGAATTAAAGATAAAAATAAGTGAAGTCAAAGTGAAAGTCGAAGCAATACAATGTCAGGAAAAAACTCTCTCTGCCGAGGAAAAGGAGGAATTAAGAAAGAAGTTAAAGGAATTGAGTGTCAAGATCAGTGCAATGGATAAAGAATTAGCTCACAAGATCAGAGTAAATGTTACCAAAGGATTAAAATTAGCTTACCCAATCAGAGTTGATGCGACAAAGGATTTAAAATTAGCTCACAAAATCGGAATTGATAGAACATGGGATCTAAAATTAGCTCACGAATTCAAATTTGACAAAGCAATGGATCTAAAATTAAAGCCCGGAGTCAGAATTGATTTAGAACGAGATTTCGAAGTTGACGAAGAGGGGAAAGTTACGGTCAAAGTGAGACCTGTGGTTGTCGTTAAAGTCACTCCAAAATTTCCAAAGGAAGCCAAGGAAAAGGGAATCTATGGGGAAGTTGAGGTGGAAGGGAGAACAGACAAAGAGGGAAATGTCATAAGTGTAAAGGTCTTAAAGAGTGCCCATAAGCTGCTAGATGAAGCCGTTATTGCCGCAGTCAAGCAATGGAAATATGAGTTGCCTGAATACAAGGGAAAGCCGTACGCCATCACCTTTGTTGTGACGGTCCGTTTTAATCTTAAAGATAAAGACGGGAATTCATGGACTGTATCAATCGATAGCTAAGAGTCAGATTGCAATTTCTAAGATTATTTCAGAATAGGAAAGGAAGGAGAGGCAATTTCTTTTTGAGAAATCGTTTTTCCTTTTTTATATAATCCCTGCATTAAGTACAAATATCGTTTAACAAATATGAAAAGAATTTCGAATGTTAGTGTATTCTTTGTAATATTATTTTTAATAGCGGTTAATAGCCAGGCCCAGGAAATATTTGATGCAATACGCAAAGGAGAAATGGCGAAGGTAAAAAAACTTGTAGAAAAAGATCCGGAGTTGGTTAAAGCAAGAAATGCCCGTCAGTCAACTCCGCTGCATGTGGCGGTGGATGTGAATAATGAGCCAATAGCCAGATATTTATTAGAAAAAGGAGCTGACCCCAATTCGGTAAATGCAAATAAATGGGCGCCTCTTTTTTATGCCAAAGAAAAAGAAATCGCCAAGCTTCTTGTCGAAAAGGGGGCAGATATAAATTTAAATGCTTCAAACGGTACTGCGCTTAGCTGGTTGCTGCTCTACAGGAGAAAAGAAGTGGCAGAATACCTTCTTGAAAAGGGAGTGATACTGCCTGAAATTGGAACAAGTCAAAGTATCGGATTGTTGATACAATCATTAAAAAGCGGGAGTATTAAATTTCTGGAAAAGTATATCGAACAGGGATTCGATCCGCGTTATGAAAGTGGAGAAAAAAACAATTTACTCCACTATGCCTCAGAAAGCAATTCCGTTGAATTGATCGATAAACTGATGAGTTTGGAAATACCTGTAAATGAATCGAATATATTCGGTTTGACCCCGTTGCACATAGCGGCATTAAAAGGGAACACTGAGGCTGTTGAGCTGTTTGTACAAAAAGGTCTGGATATAAATGTGCGCACGAATGATGGTAAAACTCCTTATAACCTTGCTGTTGAAGAAAAAAAAGAGGAAACGGCAGAGTATTTGAGGTCGATAGGAGCAGATCAAAGTCCCCAAAGATTCCCGGTCTTAAGAGGTGAATATATGGGACAGCCTAAACCGGGCAAAAAAGCGGTTCCATTTGCGCTCGGAATTGTGACAAGTCAGCATGGCTCAATAGTATTGACACCCGATGGAAATGAAATGTATTGGAGTATAAATAAAAAACCAGGAGAAGTATTGCTTATAAGCACAAAAAAGAAAAATGGAAAATGGACAAAGCCGGACATATGGAAGAAAGATATTGATGTGCCATTTGTTTCTCCGGATGGAAATAAATTATTTTGCACACAATGGAATACCCAAACAAAATGGGGGATCAAAACAATAATATCTGAAATGGATAAAACTCCATCAGGATGGTCAGAGCCCAAACCCTTGCCTGATGTAATAAACTCAGTACCGGGAATACACTGGCAGGTATCAGTTGACAGAAAGGGAAATCTTTATTTTGGCGCACGTTTGAATGGAGCCATCCATAATATGAGAATATATTATTCTGAATATAATAATGGAGAATACAGCGAACCTAAAATTTTAGAAAGCCTGAAAGATGTGAACGCACATTCGCCCTACATTTCGCCGGATGGAAGTTATTTAATAATATCCAAGCCAGAGGGATTAAATATTTTATTTAAAAGAAGAGATGGTTCCTGGACGGATGGAACAGACCTTTCTGATTATACAGGAATTGAAGGGGGAAAATGTCCAATAGTCACACATGACAGGAAGTATTTATTTTTCATTTCTGGCACTTCCTACTGGGTAGATGCCTCGTTTATTGAGGAACTGAGAAAGAAAGAGTTGAAAGAATATTAAATAATACCGATTTTAACGTCTATATTAAGGTAGAAAAGGGGCCTGTCCCTAGTCTCCATTCCCTCTTATTTTCATTTATTCCAGAAGTTTTTGCTTTGCGTTGACACCCATTTATTCTAATTTGACTCTTTTTTCGTTAATTGGTATTCTTTTGCCGAGAAATTAAGGGATAATGACGTATGAAATGCCCTGAATGTCAAGCCGATAATCCTGAGACTCAGCGCTTCTGTGGCGAGTGCGGGACACAAATCATCCCCTCAGAAGATGACTCAGTCTCTCTCACCAAAACACTCGAAACTCCCCAGGAAGAGCTGACCACAGGCTCGACTTTCGCCGACCGCTACCAGATCATCGAGGAGCTGGGCAGGGGCGGAATGGGCCATGTCTACAAAGTCATGGATACAAAGGTCAAAGAGAAAGTCGCGCTTAAACTTCTGAAGCCAGAGATTGCAGCGGATAAGAAAACCATAGAGCGCTTCAGTAATGAGCTTAAATTCGCCCGCAAGATCAGGCATAAGAATGTCTGCCAGATGTTCGACCTCAACGAGGAAAAAGGTATTCATTACATCACCATGGAGTATGTGCCCGGCGAAGACCTGAGGAGCATGATAAGGATGTCAGGGCAGTTGAGCATAGGAACAGCTGTGAATATCGCCAAGCAGATATGCGAAGGATTGACCGAAGCGCACAAGATTGGAGTTATTCATCGTGATCTCAAGCCTCAAAACATCATGATCGACAGAGACGGGATTGCCAGAATCATGGACTTTGGGATAGCCCGTTCCATCAGAGGAAAGGGGATCACTGGCGCTGGAGTGATGGTCGGAACGCCGGAGTACATGTCACCCGAACAGGTCGAGGGGAAAGAAGTCGACGAGCGGTCGGATATCTATTCGCTCGGCGTCATTTTGTACGAGATGACGACGGGAAAGGTCCCTTTTGAAGGGGATACGCCTTTTACCATCGGCGTGAAACACAAGAGCGAAGCGCCCCAAGATCCCCGGGAATTGAATTCTCATATTCCGGAAGACCTCAGCGGACTGATTCTGAAATGCATGGAGAAGGAAAAGGATAATCGTTATCAAAGCTCTGGGGAAGTGCGAGCTGAACTTGAATTGATCGAGAAGGGCATTCCCACGACAGAGCGGAAGGTCCCTCCCAGAAAACCGATTACTTCAAAAGAGATCACTGTTTCGTTTAACTTAAGAAAGCTCTTCATCCCCGTAATAGTTCTTCTCGCCGCCGTTATTGCTTTGATCGTTATCTGGCAGGTTTTGAGGTCCAAAGAACCGGTTGCTGCGTCCAAGATAGAGAATTCCATCGCAGTGATCAGCTTTGAGAACCAGACAGGTGATGCGGCTTATGATTACCTGCAAAAGGCCATTCCCAATCTCCTCATTACCAGTCTTGAGCAAACGGGTGGATTGTATGTGATGACGTGGGAGAGGATGCATGACCTGCTTGCCCAGATGGGAAAAAGGGATGCGGAGAATATCGATAGGGATCTGGGTTTTAGACTGTGCCGTATGGAAGGAATTGAGACCATTATTACGGGGAGTTTTATCAAAACGGGCAACATGTATGCGACTGTTGTTAATGTCCTGGATGGAGAGAGCAAGAAACTCCTCAAAAGCGCGGATTCAAGAGGAGAAGGGCCGGATAGCATCCTGAAAACGCAGATCGATGAACTGAGCGATCAGATTTTTGAGTGGATTGTTGCAGCCAGGCCGCAAATAGAACCCCAGGAAATACCTATAGCGGATGTCACTACATCTTCAATGGAGGCTTACAAGCATTTTATGAGCGGAGTTGAGTATTTTCAAAGATTTTATCATGAGGACGCTCGAAAGGATTTCGAGAAAGCGGTTGAGATCGACCCGAACTTTGCGACTGCCTATTACTTCCTTTCAAGTGCGTATGACACCTTAGTCAATAGTGAAGCAAGGGATAGGGCCATCGAAAAAGCCAAATCTCTTTCCCAGAATGCAACAGATAAAGAGAGACTGTTTATAGAATCACGTTATGCTCAATATGTAGAGCGAGATATAGGAAAAGCAGGCAACATCCTTAAACAGATTACAGAGAAATATCCAAGAGAGAAAATGGCTTATTATTATCTTGGCGTTTTCTTCAGGAGGGCTGGGAATTATAAAGGGGCAATTGAGAAGCATCTCAAAGTTTTGGAATTGGATCCTGAATTTGGAGAATCCCATAATGATCTCGGCTATGCCTTTATCTCTTTGGCAGACTATGAGAAGGCCGTAGAGCATTTTAAGGAGTACCTGGCTCTCAATCCCAATGATGCGAATCCGCACGATTCGATAGCTGACGCATATTTTCTTATGGGCAGGCTGGATGAAGCCATTTCGCACTATGAAGATGCGGTCAGAATAAAGCCTGATTTCCCGGTTTCCTATTTCAAGCTCGGATACATATATGCCATACAGGAAGATACAGCTGAAGCCGTAAGATGGTTTGACAAATCTATCGAGATGGCCACTTCGCCGGGGTTAAGAGCATTTGGAAATTTATTCAAAGGATTTTATCTTCATTCACTTGGCCGTATCGAGGAGGCATTTATCGAGCTCCGGAGAGCAGAGGAAATGGCGCAAGAAACAGGAAGCGAAGAAGCTAAAGCTTCGCTGATGTTGACCAAAACAGCTATTCACTTGGATAGAGGAGAATTTGAGTTAGCCAGGGAAAATAATGAGGGGTGGGCCGATAGAGTTAAAAAAATGCAACCTGTATTCGCACCTGCTTTAAAAGCGAGATTCCACCTTCTTTCCGGACTGATCGATTTAAAAGAGAAAAAAATGGATTCAGCAAAGAGTCAGTTGACTGAGGCGAGAAGGCAGATTTTTTTGACTCCTTCTCAGCGCGAAAGTATAACTCTTTCTTCAAATATTCTTGAAGCAGAGATAGGACTTGCCGAAGGCAACTTCGATAAGGCTCTTGGCGCTTTAGATGAGAATTCACTCGCGCGATCTGTACCCCCTGCTCTTCAGTATGTTATGGATGTGATAAGTTATAATATTCCGTCATTAAAAGATGTCTTGGCCCGGGCGTATCAGCAGAAGGGGGATTTAGATAAAGCCATCGCCGAATATGAGCGGCTGATCACATTCGATCCCAACACCAGTGCGCGATATCTTGTTCATCCTCTCTATCACTACAGGCTGGCCAGGTTATACGAGGAGAGAGGCTGGAAGGGAAAAGCCATCGATCAGTATGAGAAGTTTCTTGACCTCTGGAAGGATGCGGACGCAGGCACAGCCCAGGTTATTGATGCGACAAAACGGCTGACCGCCTTAAAATAAAACAGAAGGGGACGTTCCCTAAGGTACCACCTTAGAACAAAATAAATAATTGGGGACAGTCCCCAATTTTATGATTCAAACTTCGACGTATTCTATAACTAAGATCCTTCGATTCTTTATTTCACTCGGGCTAGTAGTTGACTGATTTTTTCGGCAACAGGACTTGCTCCACGGTCGTAGTTGGAAAGAACAGCGACGACATATCCTCTATCGAGAAAGATATCAAGGTTTGCATTAATTCCCGGGAATCCTCCACTGTGACCGACAACTTTACCGTTTGCTCCCTCTGCAATCCTGAATCCGTATCCGTAGCTTTCGCCCATGTGATCCTTCCAGAGGATCTTCAGTGAATCTGCAGAAACAAGTTTTCCTGTCTGGATGGCTTTGGCAAACCGGTGGAGATCTCTGACCGTAGAGAATCCACCACCAGCAGGCCCCCCTTTGATTACATGTTTAAATAAGTTGTTCTGCCATCTGTATTTGCTTTTCCGGTCAGGGCTGTAGCCGATTGCCAGGTTTTCAACTGGATAGTCCATCTCGTAACAATCAGTGTTTATCATGCCAGCAGGCTTATATATGTTTTCACGGATGTAGTCGAAGTAACTCTGACCGGTGGCGCTTTCGATCACAACACCTAGGAGAAACATCCCGGTATTACTGTATCTGAAGCGCTTTCCGGGTTCGAATGCGAGCTTTTCATCTTTCACCAGGGGCTTGTAATCATCCAGTTTGCGAAAAAGAGCACGTGAGCTTTTTACATAGGTCTCGTTGAAGTAACTGCCCAGTCCTGAAGAGTGTGTGAGGAGATGATGAATCGTGATTTTCGAAGTTATCTCTTTTGGAAGCCAGGATTCATCCACATATTGGCTTATCGTGTCCTGATAGGTGAGTAGGCCTTTTTCGACAAGCTGGGCAATGGCAGTGGCCGTGAACATCTTGTTCATCGAACCAAGGTTAAATTTTGTTTCTATATTGTTAGGTACATGGAAGCGTTTACTGGCCTCGCCGCAGGCATATTCCAGAAGAACTTTATCGCCCTTGGCAATGAGCAAGGTTCCTGAAAAAACATCCTTTTCACACATTCGAGGAAGCATGTCTTTGATTGTCTGAATGAATTGCTTTTCAGAGAGAGAGGTCTCCTTCACATTCGATGGAGTGCGCGCCACGTTGAATTGAAGCCCTGCAATCAGGAAATCATCTGATCCGTCGAAACCAATGACGAAAGCACGCCAGCTATCAAAAAGGCGGTCTTTGAGGATCACTACGGTCTCTTCCGTGCGTTCAGGTACATAGGTGCGGATGCTGTGAAAATCAACTCCTCCGGTTTGGTGGCTAAAGTCAAAAAAAACGTCGATGTGCTGTTCCATAGACGCAAATTTTTGGAACCTTTCAGTAAATGCTTCTTCAACAAAGCGACGGATTTGGGCGGGATCATTTGAATTCACAGCAGCGATCAAGGAGCGGATTCGCTCTCCCTTTTTGCCTCCGGGCATGACCGGTTCATCCTTATAGCTGATTTCTCCTTGAATTTGTGCAGATAAAACCTGGAATGAAAATAAAAATAAAATGGCAATGACTAAGTTTTTACGGATCATGAATCTCCTCCTTTACTGGTCAAAGTGAAAAAGGAATGAATAGCATTTATGTTAATAAAAAAAGGTCAATTCATTCTATTATAACGATAAACACATGAAAAAGTTGCGGATTCATCAGGAAGAGCGATTTGTTCGACTCTCTGCGTAAAATTGGGGATTGTACCCAACTTAATGGAATGTCAAAAGTAGAGAAGAGGTCTTACTTACCTCAAATAAGTCCGTGCCCCGGCATAATTCTTCAAGAAATAGCTATTTGAAAGGGATTCGGCACGGACGCGTTTGTTTTTTCCCGGGGCATGAATGAACTGGTTATTGCCTGTGTAGATCCCCACATGAGAGACTCTTCTTCCTCGTTTCGTCGCAAAGAACACCAGGTCGCCTTTCTGCAGCCTGCTTTTACTCACAGGGGTTCCGGTTTTGTATTGTGCTCTGGAGGAATGGGGAAGGATCAGACCGTTAATTCTGTAGACCGTCATGGTCAGGCCGCTGCAGTCAAATCCCTCGCTCGGTGAGGCGCCTCCCCAGGCATAAGGAATACCGAGAAATCCTCTTGCAGTGGTCACGATTTCGTTCCGGAGATACTGTCTACCCAACTTTCTCTCTTTGGCAACTGCATACTCTTCAGGAGCAACGATGTAGTATTCATCTATGATTCCTGCCCTTAAGAGGCGTTGAGCTTTTTTTTCAGCCGCTTTTCGTGAGCGGAAATCGCCGAATCGAACCTTGTATAACCCTGATGGATGAGCAAAGTAATAGGCATCGAGTCCCTTCCTTCGTAAAGATTTGTTCAGCTTGATGGCGTTGTCCACAGCGGAGAACGCGCCGACCTGGATGGCGTACCCCATCCGCTGCAGTTCCCGCTTGGGGATTTTTGGTTTGGCCGGACGGGAGACCTGGAAAGTTGTGCAGGCGGATGCCGCCAGGATCAGAGAGAGAGTAATCGCATAGGGCCATCTCCAGGTGGGCCTGATGGTCCTTACTTCCATTTAGGGCCTTTTCCTCCGAGTCGTTTCTGGTCGTTAGGCGCCATCGAGATTCCTTTTCCTCCATTAAAATTTGTAGCATACCTCAGATAGATAGTCAAAATGGCTTCCTTAGCTTTAAGAGAATTGAGAAAACCGGAGATAGTTGTTCACGCTAATAACTCAGTAACATTTTTATAATGTCATTGCGAACGGAGGGAAGCAATCTCATCGAAAGAAATATATTTTTCTCTAAGAGGTTGCTACGTCGCTTCGTTCCTCGCAATGACAGGCGAGTGAAATTGCCACGCTTTTGCCCGCAATGACAGTTTACACTTCAATATAATTACCAAAAAGAGCTACCTCATTCCTGAGTATAAACACCTTTCCCCAATTATTGTGGTAAAGTCTGTCGCCCAGCCAAAACCGCTGGTCAAAAATGTGCATTTTCAGGAAAAGCTACTATTTCTTATAAATTCTGAATTTGACCAGAAGAGCGGGTCCGATAAACAGATCCCCGAGAAGAGCCATGATGACAGCAAGGCTGGCGAGTATCCCGAAATCAAAGAGAATTCTGGTTTCAGAAAGGAGATGGATGAGGAATCCCAGAGCAAGAATGACTGACGTAAAGCACAGCGCCGGGCCCACTTTTTGAAGCGCCTGTTTCATAGCCGCTTTTCTCTCCCCGCATTTCTGGAATTCGTATTTGAAATGGGTGAAGTAATGGATCGTGTCATCGACCACGATTCCGATGGCGATGGAAGCGATGATGGCTGTCGCAATATTGAGGTTAAACCCGGCATAACCCATCAGTCCCAGTACGAATACGATGGGAAAGATGTTGGGTATGATGCTGAGCAGGCCTCCTCTGAATCCGAAGAGGAGAAACATGAATCCCAGTATGACCAAAAAAGCCAGGCCAAAACTATAGATCTGCGTCATCGTTATGCGTTCGGTAACCTCGTGAACAAGGTTATCGAATCCTGTGATATCCACCTTGAACGAACTGAAGTTTTTATCCGCGTAAGCCACAATTGTCTCTATCAGGTTTTTCCTCTCTTCTTCTTTCATCTGGTTTGTTCTCATGGAGATCCGGACCATTTCGTAGTCGATAGTGGTGAAGTCTTCGATTTCTGTGCCGCCTGACATTTCATACAAAAGTAGACTTTGGGCAACGGCTTCCCTTGTTTCGGGAATGCGAAAAAATTCCGGCTGGTCACTGTTGAGCGCCCGGTTAATCAGCTTGAGGAAAGTCACGATGGAATAGGATACCGGAACGTTAGGGTGGTCTTCTGCCATTTCCTGTAGATTTTCTATTCGTCTTAATACATCAGGGTCCTTGAAGGAGTCTTGTTCCCCACTGAGAACCACTTCGATACTGGATATACCGCTCAGTTTTTCATCCAAAAATTCCGCATCTTTCCTCAAGCTGGTGTTCTTTTTGAGATATTCCACCATCGAAGGCTCAACCCGTATTTTTGTGATTCCGATTCCCATGATTAAGATAACAAGGAAACTGGCAAGGAGTGTCCATCGAGGATGTTTGAGGTTGAACTCTCCAATCTCTCTCATCACATCCGTTTTATGGCGCCTGGTTTTTGCTGGATTGAATTTTGTCTGAGTGAGCTGCAGTCCAACCGGGACCAGAATCATGGAGAGGATAAAGGCGCTCATTATTCCGAAACTGGCGAAGATTCCCAGGCTTCTGATGGCCGGGATGCGGCTGACGACCAGAGAGCCAAATCCGACCGCTGTTGTGAGCGAAGTAAAGAAACATGGCTTTCCGGCTCTTTTATAGGATTCCAGTAGAGCCTGCTTTATATTCGCCTGCAAGGGAAGTTCTGAGCGGTAGTGTGAAATCAGATGGACTGAATTGGCTATTCCTATGACTGTTAACAGGGCAAAAAGCGTGGTTGATACTGGGGTTATCGGCGAGTCAATTATTCCTTTAAGACCGAGTGTCCAAATCAGGGCGAGAAATACGGTGATAATCGGAAAAATGATAGAGGAAAGGCGTCTGAAAATGATCAACAGCACCAGCCCTGTCAGAAGCATGGACAAAGGAAAAAATATACTGATATCCCTTTCCATGATCAGCTGAATCTCCGTATCGGTGATTATGCTGCCCCCGAGGTAGAATGTCCTGCCGGTTTTTTCCTGCTCTCTGTTCAAGATTTCTTTAATGCGGACAGTTACCTCTTCAGAGATCGCACTCAAAGGCTTTTCTGCATCGCTGGGAAGGTAGAGTTTTAAGACAATGCCGATCGTTCTCTCATCGTTGGAGATCAGATTTCCTCTGAAGAAAGGATTCAGGTCGATCCTTTGTTTCAGGTAGGAGAATTCGGCTTCTGTCGTTGGGATTTTTTGGATGAGCGGTTTGATCTCCAATCCCAGCTCAGTTCCGACTATGTCTTCCACTGAAGTCAAGCTTGAAATATCAGTCACGTAGTGAACGCGCTCTAATTCCTGTGACAGTGTTGAAAGATATTCGATTTCTGACTCACTGAATAGATTGTCGGACTCGTAAGATATGACTACAAATTCACTGCCAATGAAGTTTTCTTTCAGATTTTTATAGGCCTTGTGCACCGGGTCTTCACTCGGGAACCAGGTTGTCTCGTCGTCTTCCATCCTCAATTCTGGCAGGCGCAGAAAAAAGAGAACAGATACTCCGACGATGACAAGAATCAGAATGATTTTATGCTTGAGTATAAACTCTCCAAATTTTTTCATTAGGGGACGTTCCTTGAAATGACACCCTAGAAAAGGCTTGAAGTAAGATTATACAAGAAAAGAAACCATTCCCCAAAGCGATATCTTTGTCTGTGAAATAGAGGAGTCATTCCTAATTGTTTGACGGGATGGCCGTGTCTTGCTGGCAATAACATCTACCCTAGATGGCCACACTCCCTTTATCTATTGCACTAATACAGTAAAAAATGTCATTGCGACCGGAGTGAAGCAATCTCAAAAAGAGAAATGAGTTTTTCCCTGTGGAAATTGCCACACTTTGCTCCAAATGGCACAAATCCAAAAATGTCATTCTCCTTTCAGTTATTCGCAATGACACGGCTATTTTCAATTTTTTTTATCTCCATCATTATTGGCAAAAGCATTTACAAATTAATGAGAATGAACAGCAGGCTTTTTTTGACAGGAAAACCCCTCTTTGGTATAAGCAAAGAAAGGACTTTTGTCGAAAAAATGATTGTATTAGATCGTTGTTTCCGGAAAGCGTCTCGCTTTTTCTTGGCGGGCATGATTATTCTTCTGTTTTTGATCTCAACTGCTTGTGAGACGCCCAAATCGCGCACTCAAAAAAGAAAGAAATCCGTGGAAAGCGGCCTGCACAAAGCCGTTGTGTTCAAAGGCCAGAAACCGGAAAGAATGATGCTGGAAGACCGCATGAGTTATTACAGAGTGCCTGGAGTGAGCATGGCAGTCATCTATCAGTACCAGATCGATTGGACGGAGGCATATGGAGTCAAAGAAACTGGACGATCTGAGGATGTGACAACACACTCCCTTTTTCAGGCAGCCTCGCTCAGTCAGCCGGTCACGGCTCTCGCTGCACTCCGTTTCGTTGATGAGGGACGGATAACTTTGGATTCCAATGTGAATGAATTCCTGAGTTCCTGGAAACTTCCTGGAAACAGAGTTACAGGTGAAAATAAAGTCACAATCCGCACGTTGTTGAGCCACTGCGCAGGATTGATTCCTCATGAATTCAGAGGGTATCCTCAATCCGAACCTCTACCCACGCTCAGACAAATTCTTGACGGTCAAAAACCTGCTAATTCTCCAGCAGCTCGCGTCTATGCTGTCCCCGGCACCCAGTATTCCTATTCCGAATTGGGATATGCCGTGCTCCAGCAGCTTTTAATTGACCTGGAAGAGAAGCCTTTTCCTCAGATTATGAGAGAAAGTGTGCTGCAACCTCTCGGGATGGAAAGAAGCACGTTCGAGTACCCGTTGCCTGCAGGAGTGAAAGAAATGGCCATGACAGGTCACCTTCATCAGGGTGAACCTCTTGAGGGAAAATGGTTTCGCTATCCTGAGATGGCCGCTGCAGGGATGTGGACAACTCCCACTGACCTCGCTCTTTTTTTAATAGATGTTATGAAAACAGCCAGAGGCGAGTCCCGGGAAGTTGTTTCTCCTGAGTTGGCACGTGCGATGCTCACCCCTCAACTAGATATTCAAGGATGCGGATTTTTGATTGAGGATGCCGGTGACAACCTCTTCTTCCATCTAAAAGGGAGGAATGAAGGATTTGAATGTTTTATGGTCGCCTATCCTGTAAGAGGGGAAGGGGCGGTAGTCATGACAAACAGCGCGAACGGCTCCTATCTCATCGAGGAGATACTGCGAGGAATATCGGCGGCCTATGAATGGCCCCATTTTCAACCTGAAGAGAAAACTATCTACAGGCTTGACACTTCGGTTTACGCTCAGTATGTCGGAAAATACGAGGTTAATCCTGAGTATATTCTGGATGTGGCGCATGAAGACTACTACCTGGTTGTTACTCCCCCCGGTCAGGCTCCCACGCGGTTTTTCGCTCAGGGACTCTCTGTCTTTTTCTCCACAGATCCCTATGTCGTGATCCGTTTTGAAAAAGATGATGAAGACAGAGTCACCGGATTAATACTGAGGCAGCGCGGCCAATCCACTCGAGCCAGGAAGATTGAATAATTGGGGTCAGTCTCCAAATTTCGAGTTCACTCCGGACCATCGAGCAGTACTTATCACCGGGATAGAATTCTTATCCCAGAATTTTTTTAAGAGTTGGCTCCTTGGGGAACATCCCTTTTTTTCTATTTTGTATTTTAGTCTTCCTGTTTTCAGTCGATTAAGAGACCAGGTGAAACATTTCTTTAAATGATGGTATAATTCAAAATCTTTCAAGGTAAAAAAAGATGCGTGAATTTTTCAAAAGGCTTACCACTCTGGGGAGTATTGTTCTCATGATATTTTTATTATTCAGCGGGGTAGCTTGTCGAAGACACAAGGAAGCAGTGGATTGGCAAAATGAGCTTGAATACGAACCGAGCGAGATTTTTCCTATAAAGATAGGCAAATACGGCTATCCTTATGTTCAGGTGATTATCAATGGACAGGAATTGGAAATGGCTTTCGATACAGGAAACATGTCTGGATTGCTTGTGGCACCGGAGACCGCGGGTCAACTTGGCCTTTCTTCTGTTGGAGAGAGTACACACTATGATTCATCAGGAGACGTAATCGGGACATCCCGTGTATTCAGAGTTCCGGAGTTAGTTGTTTTCGGCAAGGTCTGGACTAAAGAGCAAGCTCACGAGCATGCGGGGAGTGGACTCGTTGGGCTGATCGGACCTCGGTATGTGTATGGTAAACGGTTTACTCTTGATTATCAGAATAAAATAATTGCAGTGTCAGCGTCTCCATTTCCAAGGATTGAACAGGAAAATATCGTCTTCCCTCTCTTCCAGTCAAAAGACCATACAGGTATGATTGTGATCAGAGGAGAGTTGAATGAGTATCCAGTCCTTATTCAGATTGACACAGGTAAGAGTCGGACTTGTGTAGATCCTGCATTGGTTGACAAAATGAATTTACCTGAGGCAGCAAGGGGATACCGGATCGATAAAATTCAACTCGGCCCGCACTCGTTCATGGTCACTTCAGCGAAGAAGGTTAGCTTCAGGGGAATCAGCGGAGGCCTTCCCGAACCAATTCTGCTGGGAATAGGTTCCGATATCCTCTCACAAGTCGTTTTGAGTGTGGATTATTCGAAACAGATCGTGATTATCAGCAGATAAAACCACATAAATGAGCATAAATGAGCAAACGGAGTAATGTGTTTAATATGGCCTATCTTCCCGTTTGCGATGAATTATCAAATTGAAGAATCTGGAGGGAGATATGAAGCGGCTTTATTTTTTTGCGATAGCACTAATAATTTTATTCGCCTGCGCCCCACAACAGGGGCAGGAAAAGGATTCATCACTTCTCACTCTAGAGCGGATCTACAGCTCCGATGAATTCAGGAGTGAGCGCTTTGGTCCGGCACGCTGGTTGAAAGAAAGAAACGGCTACACCACTCTTGAACGGTCAAAATCAAATAAGGAGGGTCGAGACATTGTCCTTTATGACGCTGAGTCTGGCGAACGGGAAATATTGGTGCCTGCCAGCCGGCTCATCCCAAAAGAAGAGAAGGAGCCTCTTTCCATATCTAATTATGATTGGTCTTCGGACGGAAAGAAGCTTCTCATCTTCACCAACACCAAACGTGTCTGGCGGCAGAACACGCGGGGAGATTACTGGGTTTTGGATTTAAACGAATGGAGTTTGCATAAGCTCGGAGGAGATGCCGAGCCTTCAACGCTCATGTTTGCCAAGTTTTCCCCTGATGGAAATCGAGTCGGATACGTCATTAAAAACAATGTCTATGTGGAGGACTTAAAAAATAACCAGATAACGCAGCTCACACAGGATGGCTCCGAGACCATCATCAACGGCACCTTTGACTGGGTGTATGAAGAGGAATTTGGCCTGAGGGATGGCTGGCGGTGGAGTCCGGATGGAAAATGGATCGCCTACTGGCAGCTTGATGCAGAAGGTATAAAGACGTTTTACCTCATCAACAATACCGATTCCCTTTACCCGAAGCTCACACCGCTTCAGTACCCCAAAGTGGGGGAGACCAACTCTTCGAGCCGCATCGGAGTGGTGAGTGCTGGAGGAGGGGAGACACGCTGGTTTGAATTGGAAGGAAACCCGAGGAATCATTACATTGCGCGGATGGACTGGGCAGCGAATTCGGAGGAAATCATTTTTCAGCGCTTGAACCGGCTTCAAAACACCATCTGGTTGATGATGGGCCATGTCAAGAGTGGTAAGGTGAGAACGATTCTGACCGAGCGAGATGAGGCCTGGGTGGAAGTGGTCGATGACCTGCACTGGTTGGATGACGGGAAGTCTTTCACCTGGGTGAGCGAACGGGATGGCTGGAGTCATGTCTATCTTGCCTCCAGAGATGGAAAAGAAGTGAAGTGTTTGACTCGCGGGGAATTTGATGTGGCCAGCATGCAGAGCATCGATGAAGAGGAAGGCTGGATTTATTTCATTGCTTCACCGGATAATCCGACACAGCGCTATCTTTTCCGTATGCCTTTAGATGAAGCAGGAGAGGCTGAGCGAATCACTCCCATTGATCAAAAAGGGAATCACAGCTACCGGATTTCCCCGGATTCGCGCTGGGCCTTTCATACTTTTTCCACGTTTGATGAGCCTTCAGTGACCGAGCTAGTGCGTCTGCCTGAGCATGAAGTGGTCCGCACTCTGGTGGAAAATTCGAATCTAAGGAAGAAGGTTCAGGCTCTTAAAAGACAACCTGTCGAGTTTTTCCGAGTGGATATTGGGAAGGGCGTTTTGCTTGACGGCTGGTGCATGAAGCCACATGATTTTGATCGGAACAAGCGCTATCCGGTGCTCTTTTATGTCTACGGAGAACCGGCAGGAAGCACGGTCGGGGATAGATGGGGTGGAAACCGTTATCTGTGGCATCTGATGCTGACCCAGCAAGGCTATGTGGTTATGAGTGTGGATAACCGAGGGACTCGCGTGCCCCGCGGACGGGAGTGGCGAAAGTGTATTTATCGCCAGATCGGAATATTGGCATCGGCTGACCAGGCAGCTGCATTGCGGGCCATTATCAAGCGCTGGTCCTGGGTGGATTCCAGCCGCATTGGGATCTGGGGATGGAGCGGAGGGGGCTCGATGAGCCTCAACGCCATATTTCGTTACCCTGACCTGTATAAGATGGCCATGGCTATAGCCTTTGTCAGCAACCAGCGCTACTATGATACGATCTATCAGGAGAGATACATGGGACTCCCGGAGGATAATGAGGAAGGCTTCAAGAACGGCTCACCCATCACCTATGCCCATCAGCTTGAAGGGAACCTGCTTCTCATTCACGGTACAGGAGATGACAATGTCCATTACCAGAACTTCGAGGCCCTGGTGAATGAGCTGATCAAGCATAACAAGCATTTCACGATGATGTCCTACCCTAACCGGTCGCATGGCATATTCGAGGGAGAAAACACCACCCGCCATCTGTATGAGCTCCTGACAAGGTATTTGAAAGAAAATTTGTAGGGGAAGATCTCCTAGAGATCTCTATTTCTTTTTATTAGGAGCCTGGATGAAGCGAGGAGGAGGGATCCAGTAGTGCATGTTTTCTGATTCTATAAGTGACATAGACAATGTTGCACGAATCAAATAAGGCTCGCTGGCTGAGCCATAGAATATGTATCTTAAAGTAGAACCTTTGTTCTGTTTGAAACTGAATATTTCTTTTTCTGCACCGAAAAGATTTTCATAAACCTTAATGGCCAGATGGTCATCAAACCTAAACATCACATTAATCCGGAAGCCGCTGGCTATGAAGTTCTTTGAATAGTTTTTTTTATCGGTCGAGTTGATTTTTATATTCCATTCTTTTATTAATGTTTCCTCGGTTTCATAAGAAATTGAGTCTTTGTTCTTCTTTTCGCCATAAGATAATTTACAGACGGAAAAGAAAAGATGGTATTCTCTGCATTCTTTTTTTGTCAGGCAAAATCCGTTCGAGCATATTAGTATGAGAGTGACAATCACCAGCACATGTTTTTTCATTTCAATCACCTCATCTTAATTTCCACTCTAGATACAACTTAAAGCACGGATTATTCCATATTGTTTACAGATTAATTAGAGAGAAAGGAAGGGATGACCTGTGAAGGAGGCAATGCTTCCAGGGGTATCCTTATGACAGAAGGAAGGATTGAGTCCAAAATTTAATTCATGAAATTGCCCCGCTTTGCCCGCAATGACAACTAACTTGTGAGATTTCCGTGAAGGCTCGAGATAGCTATCTACTTATAAAATTGCCGGGTCTCTTCTTTACTCGCAATGACAGAAAGGTAGATTTTTTTTATTTGTTCTCTGTTATGAGGTGGTACCTTGGGGAACGTCCCCGTTTGTTGCTATTTCAGTCTTTTCTTTAAAAGATAAGTGACAAACGATTTCCCGTTAATCTTCGTGTATTTGAAATCCACATCGTCGCCGAAAAATACGTCGTCAAAATTCACGGGTTCGTAAAACTTCGTGTATTTGAAATCGACATTTCCCTTGAATTGAGTGTTCTCAAAAGTAACCCCTTCAGGAAATTTAGCGTATTTGAAATTTGCGAACCGCTGGAATGTGGTTTTGTCAAAATAGACGGGCTCAGGGAATTTCGTGTACTTGAAATTGGCATCCCCATGGAAAGTCGAACCTGAAAAGCTGACATCTGTTGAGAATTTCGTGTACTTGAAATTGGCGGCCTCGTAGAAACTCGAACTTGAAAAGCTGACATCTGTTGAGAATTTCGTGTACTTGAAGAGAGCTTCTTTATTATACTCTGTGTTCTTGAAGTTGGCGTCACTCTCAAATTTCACATACTTGAATGCAGATTGGCCCTGGAAATCACATCCCTGAAAATCCACGTCTTGATAGAAAATGGCGTTGTACGTTTCATTTTCATCTTCATCATGGATATAAGCAAGCACATCCCCCTTGAAAACACAGTTGACAAATGATACAGGGGACCTCACATGACACCAGTAGGTTAAAGTGGAACCTTTACTCCAAAATCTGTTATTCTTGGATTTTTTATCCAGCGTCACATCTTTGATGGACGTAAAGTCCAGGTCACCCACGATTTCAGCATTTTTGTACTGGACAGCTTTGCCCGCATTGATCTGGTCGATGATCTGGCTTGCTTTGACCCGAGATTGGGCAAAAGTCAAACTCGGGATTAAGAGCAAAGTGGTGATGAATAGGATTGTAAAGGTTTTAATGGTTTTCATAGATACCTCCTCGTTCTCTCGACTCCTCCTTTTATTTTTTGTAAAAGATATGCCATTTTACCTGTAGAGAAGTCCTTTTAGTAAATATACGAAATTAACAATAGAATTGTTTACAAATGAAAAATATTATGCTGGCTGTAGACAGAAGATGAAATGGGGGGGTATTGATTCAATTTTTCACTTTGGATCGCATCATGAATAGAAGTTTATTCTCGAGGGATTGGACGTTCCTCTCCAACTGTTGCAGGTGATCCTGAATGCCGCATTAATACGTGTTCACATCGACCGAGATTGTCACTGGATCTTTGTCATTTCACCGTGAGACAACGCATACTCGTGTTCAAAATCTATCTGCTCCTTCAGCTTTTCCGTTCGGAATCTGTGGACTGGATCACGGCTGTGACGCAGAAGGAGTTCCTCGATGGCTTCAGCCAGCGTAAAATTGCGCGCTTGGATGGCTGAATCCGCAAAATAAAACAGTCTATCGATATAGATGTCGACTGCCTTGGGCACTTTTTCAATATGCTCCAGGAGATTGCGAATCTGGGCTTCCTGCCCATGTTGAATGGGTGCTCCACCTCCTCGTACATATATGGCCCTAAATGTTCGAGTCACATAGAGGTACTGCACTTCGTAGGTCTCAGGATAAGCTTTGGCCAGATTTTCTAACAGACGCCGCCTTTCATCAGTATCTTCTGTGGTCAAGGCCTGCGAGACAGTGGTGCGAAACGCAGGCTGGCGGAGTAATAACTCCACAATTTGTTGGTCTTCACTCGGCTCTCCGTCCTCAAAGGAAGCGAGTTCTTCGAATGTGGTGTAGAGTGCTGACCAGTCCTGCAACTCCATCATGATGGAGGCACGCGCTTTTAGAATCTTAATGTGTTCAAATTCTGCAAGGTTCTCTCTGTTAGCCAGGTCTTGCAGCAGTGCCAGGGCTTTCTCCTGCTGATTCAGTTTTTGCAAACAGAGAGCTGCCTGATAGCCCCATCGAACCTCATTACTTGTCTCAAACAGTTTTTTATAAAGGTCATAGGCTTTATCGTAGTGCCTTCGATTCCAGAGTCGCCGGGCTCTCTTTTCTATATCGGGATTCCGCTCTCCCAGTTTGGGGCAGCATTCTTTGCTGTAAGCTCCCCAATAAGCCGCATCATAGTAATTTCCTGCTCGCACCCTGGTCTCAACATCCACTTCCACATTCTCGAGAAATTGTTTCCACTCGGTGTCCAGCTGAGATATATCTTTTCCGAACACACGTTCATAATCCGGTCTTTTCTGGAACTCCTTGAATTTGTCCATTCCATAGGTGTAAATCAAGAAGCCGATAAATGAAGCTGCCGAATCATAGGCGATTATTTCTTCTACTTTCCAGAAGCCAAAAAATGACATGAAGTCAACAGCTGATGGAAGCTTGCCCGATTTTAAGGCACCTGCATGATACCTGTGCGCATCGGGTAGCCAGACCAGCTCTTCTTGGTAAGCCTGGGCCAGTCCTTCCACGATTCCTCGGTTAAACCACACTGTGAACTTTGGATGGAAGCCAGCTTGATGAAGGGCATGCACCAGTTCATGATAGAATGTGCTTGTCGTCGCTGTGGAATAAACAGTGCAGATCATATTGATTGAGGCGTGAGCCGACCCAATTCCTGTTAAACGTTTCAGATGGCTGTAGTCCTCAAAAAGGTAGACTTCCACAGGTTTTTCGGGAGATGTATTCCAGTGAGTGGATAAACGATGCCAGTACCATTCCGCATCGCTGGCGATGGCCCTGATGCTGTCCTCCGCATTTCCTCCCGGAGCAAAGAAAAACTTGAAGTGTTCTGTTCTGTGGACTTCGGGCAGCTCGCTGTGAAGGGCAGCGCGTCCCCAGCCCAATCCGATATAACTGCCTAAAAATAAAGCTGATGCGAGAACAAGGGCGCCGCTGAGAATGCCCTTGCGGCGGAAATGCTGCAGTTCTTGCTGGTATCCTGAACCTCCGGTTGGCCATTTTCGGCCGAACCGCCACAGGCCTAAATGCCAGAGGCAGTAAGCGAAAAGTACGACGAACAGGCGTTGATAGAAATGAATCTCCGGAATGGCCATCCCGACACGCTGGTCAAACGCCAGGGGAGCACCAATGATGAAATCGACGCCGCGCGCACCTTTTATGAACTGCAGAAGGTCCTGAGCAATAGATAATATAATGACCAACAAAACCAGCCCCCCAGACTTGAGCCAGCCCCAGCCGCGCATGCCGACCAGAATTCCTCCCACTCCGGCCCAGGCTGCTACTGGCAGCCAGGTGACCCAGAAAAAGGGGACACCTCTATGGAATAAGCAATCCCAGGAAACAATGTTGGCGATATACATCACTCCCATTGTGAGCAGGCCCATGACTAAGATTCCAGTCAGCAACATTCGCATTGCACCGCGCATATGCTCGGTTGGCGACAAACCTTGGGACTTCTTGGCCACTTTTTTTACTGCCCAACGGGCCAAAAAGAAAAGCACGATTCCGGTCACTAAGGCGTACAGTTGGGTGAATTCATGGGTGAGGATGTGGAAAGGAGTGGTTAACTGGCCTATCAGGGGAAACAGAAGACCGACCACTGCACACAAGACAAGGATAACCCACCACGGGGAGGGGATGGCTTTTATTCCTCCTTCTTTTTTAAATTGTCTGAATTTCTCTGGTATTCCGATGCTTTTCCAGAGTTTCACGAAAGTTGGAAATCTGGTTATTTGCCTGGAGAACTTGGATTTATTCTTAGAAGTTCCTTTTTTTGTGATGAGATTGTTATCCATCGTTCAACC
>Ga0180437_10003998_pt1 | contig 21379 bp, 12 predicted proteins | sample SS_ome_4_FD_132410 | JGI IMG/M metagenome (GOLD analysis project Ga0180437, IMG submission 132410) | Hypersaline lake sediment archaeal communities from the Salton Sea, California, USA - SS_3_D_1 metaG | ecosystem: Environmental > Aquatic > Non-marine Saline and Alkaline > Hypersaline >...
GCCGGAAATATCTTCCACACGCCAGAAATGTTTCGGGTATTTGAACAAGCCAAGGGGCACCAGCCAACCTTGTGGGCAGCTTTTGATGATAGCAATCGCCCCCTGGCTCTCCTGCCGTCAGTACAAATCACGCTGATGGACGGTCTGTGGCGAGGGTTCACCACCCGCGCCATTGCCTATGGGGGTGTACTATGGGCCCCCAACTCTGAGGGTAAGGAAGCATTGGCAACGCTCCTGCAGACTTATAATCGGGAAGGGAAGGGTAGTGCTCTCTTCACCGAGTTACGCAACCTGTCGGACCTGAGCGTTCTACAACCGGTGTTGAATGATAGCGATTTTGCTTACGAAGATCATTTGAACTACCTGGTTGACCTGGATCGTCCGCCGGAGGCGGTACTGCAGAGCATTGGCCCGCGTACACGTAAGAAGATACGGCGCGCACTCAGACAGGGTGAGGTGATGATTGAAGAGGTTGAGCGGCCTGAGCAGGTGGCGCTCTGTTATGAACTGCTGCAAAAGACTTATGCTGCTGCTCAAGTCTATTTGGCGGACCGATCTCTGTTTGAAGCGGCCTTTGATGTGTTGCATCCTCGGGGTATGGTCAAATTCCTGTTGGCCCGGATAGGCGATGCCTATGTCGCCGCTTCGGTAGAGTTGATTTACAAAGACACGATTTATGGCTGGTATGGGGGCATGGACCGCGACTACAGCGATTACATTCCCAACGAGTTGCTGCTGTGGTACATTTTTCAGTGGGGCGCAGAAAACGGCTACAAAGTGTACGATTTTGGCGGCGCAGGCAAGCCGGACGAGGAATATGGCGTACGTGATTTCAAGGCCAAGTTCGGCGGGGAACTGGTCTGCTATGGGCGTAACACTTGTGTCCACGCGCCCGGGTTGTTACGGTTGAGCAAGCTGGGGTACAGCTTGATGCGCAGGTGGCTATAATCGTTACAGGCAGATTGCTGTCGGGATGCCAAATCGCCAAATGACCCCAATCTGACGAAACCACAGCGTGTCCCCCAGTGTGAAACAGGTTTGGCACACTATTTGAAGAAAGGCAGAGGCCACGAGATGAAGTCACCAAGCTTTTCTGTGCTTATTCCGGATGGTGAGAGCGATTTTGCCCTTTTTGTCATCCATGGCTTCATTGGCTTTCCACAAGTCAAGCTATACGTTTTGTCGAACCAGCATTGGGCGCCGACTCGTTTCTCGCGCTATTGCCACAAATATATTTTCAAAAAATCTAGCGCCGATGCTGGTGAGCGATTTGACATCATAGCTGATGTGGTCAGGCAGCATGACATTGATGTTATCCTTCCAGTCGAAATGGAATGGATAGCCCCTCAAGATGCCAGGCGACATGCTCTTTCAGAGCTGGCAGCTATCGTTCCTGTGTTAGACTTCAAGTCCTTCGAAGTAGCGAACAGCAAATGGCTGCTATTCGAATTGATGCAGGAGTATGGGATCCCGACCCCACCGACAGTTCTATGTACCCTCAATAGCGACTTTGAGCAGCAAGTAAATCATCTAGAGTTCCCTGCGCTTCTCAAGCCCGTTACAGCCTGGGGGGGGGAAGGCATCCGACGTTTCGACAACATGTCTCAACTGTACGAGTTTCTGGAGCAGTGTGACGGTGAAAAGATTGAAAACAGGTACATCGTCCAGAGTTTTTTGTCAGGTTATGTGATCGGCCTCAACATCTTGTGCCGAGAGGGACAGTTGCTGGCTTGTACGGTGCAACGAGGGTTTATACCTAATCCCCAGAGATATGCCGCGGCGGCAGCCATCCAATTCATTGAACGCGAAGACGTGTTGGAAATCGGCGAGAAACTTGTTTCAGCCCTCAAGTATAGCGGTATGGCCAACGTAGACATGTTCTATGATACCAGGGAAAATCAGATCAAGGTGTTGGAGTTAAACGCCCGATTTTGGGGGAGCTTGCGAGGCTCATACGTGGCTGGCGTGAGCTTTCCCTACCTGGCTTGTCTGGCGGCCCTGGATATTCCTTTTCCTGTTCCAGACTATCAACTCACTCGATACATTCATCCCAAAACAGCACTGAAGGAGGGGATGCTAAGGTTTCTAGGTAAGAGCCAATATGAGAAGTTCCCTCTTGAAGAAACAGGCCTGAGGTATATGCTGGCCGATCCCATAGCCGAGACCCTTAGGGCATTCCGGCAGCAATTGTCGGGCGATAGATGGCAATAATTCCGAGGAGGTGTACGATGAACTCGTTCCCGCGCCGGCAAGCGATACAGCTTTATGAGAGGGTCACTAGTCGTCGCTTTTTAGAGCGCCTGGATGAGCTGAACCGGACTCAGTGGCTCAGTAGAGATGAACTTTTGAACTTGCAGCGCAACAAACTGCATCGGTTGTTAGAGTACGCGTACGAGAAGGTACCCTACTACCACCGTTTGTTTGACCGCGTTGGGTTCCGCCCGGCCGACGTCCTGACCGACTTGGGCAGCATGCATAAAATCCCAGTTTTGACCAAGGCTTTCATTCGTGAGAACTCGGATGACCTGCTGACCACCGAACCCCAACGTCGCCAGCAGATGAGTTCTCTTACAACCGGAGGCTCTACAGGACATCCCCTGGTCTTTATGCAGGACAGTAATTTCCGTGACTATGTGACAGCCGACATCCACCGCCACCTGGGATGGGCTGGCTGGCAATTGGGACAAGTCCACGCCTACATCTGGGGGGCGAGCTTTGAAGTGAAAGCCTCCCAATCCATCCGGGTCAAATTGATGGACTGGGCGCTCAATCGCTTTGTAACCAACGCCTACGTCCTTTCGGAAGAAAGCATGAGCGCGTTTGCCGCCCAGGTCAGACGCCATCGCCCTCGCATCCTCTTCGGCTACCCCTCCAGTCTGCATCGTTTCGCCGAATTTGTGCATGAGCGCGGTTTTGACGACATCCAGTTCGATGCGATCTTTGCCTCGGCCGAAGTGCTCTATCCTGCCCAGCGCCAGGTCATCGAGAAAGTCTTTGGCGGCAGAATGTTCAACCGGTACGGCACGCGAGAGCTAGGGGGTGTCGCTTGTGAATGTGGGGCGCACACGGGTTTGCACGCCAGCATCGAAAACGTCTACATCGAAATCCTGCGGGACGGCCAGCCGGCCAAAGCTGGTGAGGCTGGCGACATCATTGTGACCAACCTCAACAACTATGGCATGCCCTTTATCCGCTACAGTATTGAGGATATGGGAGCCTGGTATGGGGAGGAACACTGTCCTTGCGGGCGAGAGCTGCCGATGATGGATCTGGTACTGGCGCGGCGGATTGACATGTTCAAAACGAGAGACGGTCGGGCGGTTTGGGGCGGATTCGCCAGCCCAATGTTTGGCATGAAAGGCGTCAAGCAATTCCAATTGGTGCAAAAGTCTGTGGATCACGTCGTAGCCCGCATTGTGAAGGACGCGGATCTGGACGAGGCCAGGCTGGCCGAGATAGAACGCACCGCCAGGATCGCTTTGGGCGACCAGGTCAACGTCGGGTTCGAGTTTCCTGACGAGATACCTGTGTATGACTCGGGTAAGTATCGCTACGCGATTTGTGAGATAGATAAGCCATAGCGAGCGATAAGGAACGGCGCTCAGCGCTTCGGCGCCGATACAGCCATAGAGTTCATCCCACTGATTTGAGGAGAACCCCAGAAAAGGATCCTGAGAGGTTAATTGGTGGTGTGGAGTCGCGCACGCAAACCTGTTGTGTACAGGAGAACGAATGCTTATGGTGAGTCAACTATTTGAGTTGAGCCGTGGGTTGTGGCTCGAAGTACAACTGAGCTCCCCTCCCTGGCTGCGGCGAACCCTTGTGCAAACCTTAGGCGAAGCCAAGGATGTTGCCAGGCAATTAGGCAAACCCTATCTGAGCCTCTATCAATGGGAGGGGCAAGGTAAAGGTGGCCCATTGACGGTCAACCACGCTGGCTTGGGGCACGCCAAACCATTTTTGAAGAGCATATTGTTTGTAGAGGAACCAACAGAAAGACAGATCGGCCAGGTCCGTGTTTGGTACCCAAGCGAGTTGGCTCACCTGTCAAACGGCGACATCACCATCATCCACGCCAACAAACACCTGATCCGCTACCTGCCTGGCCGAAATGCACTGATACTGCCTGCCTATGTGGACATGATTCTGGATGTCCAAGGAGATTGGCAAGACGTACAGGGCCGCTTTCGCAAGAGCGTCCGTAAGGAGCTACGTTTGACAAAGAAATATGATTATCAATACGAGGTCAGCCACGGTAGTCAAGGTTTTGACATGTTTTACCACGATATGTACTTGCCAACGATGGAAAGCAGGCACGGTGCTCTGGCTTCGCTAATACCTACTAGGGAGGCTTATCAGTATTTCCGGCACGGGCTCTTGTTCCTGGTAAAGCGAAATGGACGGTACGTATGTGGGAGTATTTTCTATATTGAGCGAGATACTGTACATTTCATGCTGATGGGAGTACTCAATGGAGATCAACGATGGATCGAAGAAGGTGCCGTAGGGGCTCTAAACTACTTGCGCATCCAATGGGCCCATCAAAAAGGGTACAAAGCTGTCAATTTTGGAGGGTGCCGACCATTCGTAACAGGCCTGTTTAGCTACAAAAGGAAATGGGGAACGGCCGTAACCATCCCGCCTCAAGAAAACAACCGAATCTGGATCAAGATTCAACGCAATACATCCGCTGTGTCTCAATTTCTAAAAAGCAACCCTTGCTTGACCTTGGGCAATGGGGGAGGGTTGCAGGTTCTCGTTGTAACCGATGACCCTGACAACGTTACCTCCGACACTGAAGCAGCGTGGCACAAGTTGTATGCAACGCCAGGACTGAGTAGCCTTCTCGTCCGCTCAGTGGCGAACTTGATGGGAAAGTCTAATTTCCAATAAATTTCTAGAGGAGAAACTGCATGGTCTCATTATAACCGATGACCCGGCCCATGTTACCCCTGAGACTGAAGAAGAGTGGCGCCAGCAGTATATGACGTCGGGGTTGAGTGATATTCTGATCCGCTCGGTGACAGATATCGTTTCTACAGGTGAAGTAGTGTAGGGAAAGCCGCGATTCCCTCGCTAAAACGCTGAGGTTTAGAATGTAAATCCACATGAGAATGAAGACTCGCCGGCTAGCAGAAGTGTTGAAGGGAATACTCACCCATATCAACAACACCAGGAAATCCAGAGGGATCTTTTCGGCTTTGGTGCTTGTGTTAAAAGTTATCAAAGACCGTCTCTTCTTCTACAGAGGTGCAATTCTCTTCGCCCGTTCGCTGGAAGACCCGCTACCAGACGTCCAATTGGATGAAGGTCTCACCATCAGAGAAATTACAGCAGAGGATCTGGATTTCATCGCGTTAACAGATGAGCTAGAGGCGAAATTTTGCCAAAGATCGCTGGAAAGTGGAGCAACCGGTCTGGCCGCCCTGAAAGATAATCAGTTGGCCGCATACATCTGGTTTGCTCCCAAAGTTGACCTGTATTTACATCAGATATACCTGCCTTTGGCTCCGGGTGAGGTGTACTCATTCAATAGTGTTACCCTACCGGCCTTTCGGCGCCAAGGTATTCAGAGTACGTTATACCACTGGATGTTCCAGTTGCTTTGTGAGAGAGGCTACAAGCGCGTGCTTACATTGGTGGGATTAGACAATTACCCCTCATTGCAAATGAACAGCAGACTCTGTCGAGTTATCGGACATCTCATGCGGATCAAGTTCCTCAGGCTGGTGTATTTTCGATATGATCCCCCCATACCGGGCGGAGCAAGCCATACTATCAAGTGGCTGGGCATTTGGACGGTTTGAGAGTTGTGATATCCACTCCGCAGTTTGAAGGGGCCTGATCTTTGGGTTAAGGAGGCATCTTGAGATGAATGCCAATGTTGCTCAGTTCGGAGATTTCGTAGTCTTGGGCTTTACCAAGAATCCCCAGTATTTCTTGGAGCATAAGCTGCCTGAACGCCTTGGGATTGTCCCCCGCACAATAGATTTTGGTAGTGCCGGCCATTTTTTCCTTTATAGCTCATACGGCGACATGGCCGAGACAGAAGAAGCCATCGCGCTCAAGTTAGGTTTTGTCCGTTCACCCACAATGTCTCCACTTTCCGCTAAACAACTACTTGCCCAGAAAGCAATCCGTCCAGGGACAATTGACCATCGGGCATTTCGGGGGAACGCTTTGGTAGCCAGCCTTAGCAAAAGGGAGCCGAGATTTTCGGCTTTCAAGACAATTTTATTCGCCCCTCAACTCTATTACTCGGCGTCTGAAGATGGCATTTTGTGTGCCACCGGCCTCAGGCCCCTGATCGCTATGCTGGACTGCGTAGAAATGAATGAAGACGCCGCCGTGCCGCAGTTTCTGTTTGGGGCTATGATTGGATCTGCTACTCATTTTCGCAATGTGTATCGCCTCTGTCCTGGGGAACTTCTCAGTTGGAAAGACGGGGAGTTGAATGTAGACCTGGTTCAAGACCTACGTTTCGCCAAAGATCTACGATTCGAGCGCGCTGATTCTCGCGCCCTTGATATCGCGTACGAGCGGTTCAAAAATATCATCGGCGCCTACATAAGTGACATTGAAGCCTCAGGACATGGTTTGGGTAGCCTACTGTCCGGTGGGATAGACTCTTCTTTTCTGCAACTTGTTATTAACGATGTAAGGCCAGGCTCTCGGACCCGATCATTTAGTTATGCTATTCGGGCACCGTGCTTCGAATATGAGATAGGATATGCCAAACAAGCGTCCGCCATCTTGGGCACCGAGCACACTTTTGTAGATATAACAGAGCAGGAGTACCCCGATCTTCTGGTCAGAGCCACAAATATTCTCGCCCAACCTGTTCTTTCGTCGGCTGAAGTTAGTAAGCTTGGGCTTGTAGAATCCCTGTCAAAAATGGACGGCGCTCCTCGGTTCTTCTTCGTCGGCGCGGGAGGTGATACACTCTTTGGGACGAGCATAGCAGGAAAGATAAAGGTACTTAAATATCTAAAGAAACTAAAAGTGCTAAAGACAGCTCTGGTGTTGGGGGGGACACTACTTAAACCTTTCACGTGGCGTGGGCAGACGTTGCTGAACTTGGCAGAAGACTTGCCTCACTGGGATGATCCCGCCCATTTTGCTGCTCTCATCAATGTCGAATCTACTATCAAGGACTTTACCATTGCTCGTCGCTGCTTTGGTGATAAAGCTGTCCGGCGAGCGATTGAAGAAAAACGCAATCAGGAGGCCAAGTACCTAGACAGTAGCGATTACACGGAAAAAATTCACGTTGTAGACCTATTGAGCGATATGCTTGAAATCGAGGTTCACAGCAGCCAACTGTTTCTCGCTTGCAACAAGGAACGGCTTTACCCCTTCCTCGACGAAGATATCATCCGGCTAGGGTTCGCCTTTCAGCCAAAGGTGAGATATGTAAAGGGGTTGCGTTATAAATTTATATTGAAAGAAATGTTAGAGCAAAGAGTCGCCACTCCAATCACCCGACAGACGAAAGGGGGCTCGGTGTTTTACGGAGAGTTGCACAAATGGATGAAATCTGGTCCCCTACACGACATGATCAGAGATATATCTTTGCCAGGCTATCTAAGCCGTGCGGATTTTGAGGAATTGTCTGAAAACCCTGAACTCCCTCGGTCTCTCGCTCTTTGGCACCTGTTGGCGTTTGATGTTTTTCAGGAACAGATTATCAATCTACATTTCTAACGAATTTCTAACTTTTCTATAACTGCGCTCCTACTTTTTAGAGATATACTGTGTAGTGTTTTAAGATGTGAAAGGAGGAGGATCATGATGACAGGGAAAAGGCGTTTTCTTTATCTTTTTGTGAATTTCTTTTTGCTGGCCTCTGTGTTTCTCACTCGGCCGGCGCAAGGGTATGCTCAGGAATGGCACGATCTCTCTGTAGACGTTGACGGCGATGGGCTGCCCAACACAGTCGAGGAAGGCGGGTGGTACAATGCCGCTGGTGGCCCTTTTGTGACCGACTCTCTGGACGCCGATAGTGACGACGATGGGCTTGCGGATGGCCAGGAGAAACTGTACGATACCCATCCGCTCAACGATCGTAGCCCCGGCATCTATGTGGAATATGAAAACCACCTCCAGACCCGCCAGTACTTTGCCAAAGACGCCAGCCCCGTTCCCTTTGAGCCCTGGGGCTGGCAACAGTATGGTAACCGCTTTATCAGCCTCGACGCCGTCGTCGTGCGCCGGGGATCAACCTTTTCCGTGGGCGGCCCCCCTGATGCGACCATCGAGATTGACGAGAGCCTCAGCTCTCTGACCGACTTGGAACCCGTGCGGGATGTCTGTAACGGGCGGTGGCGCATCGCGGTGCCCTCGGGCGGCACGGTGGGCAAGTATCAAGTCACCTTGCAGGAAGGCAGTTGGAGCAAGAGCCTCAACCTGTACGTCATCTTTGAGTTGCCCACGCCGACCTCCGGCTTTACCCAGGCCATGATTGACGCCTTTTTGTACGACGACGATCCCGACAACTTGAAGGACGAAGCCGGCGTCAACCTGGGCACCAACGAAGTAACCCACGATGATCTTTCGTGGATTCCAGAGGGTGCATGGGTGAGCGCTGGCCACGGCTATGTGTTTGAGCTCCAACCGTTCGAGCCGTTTGTGTTCGAGGACCACGTCATTGAGGCGATCAATGGCCGCAACAATCAATGGGATGCTGCTAGTGATTTGGTTGTCTATGCGGATAGAGTAACCAGGTTTAACTATCCCATGCTTCGTAAAAGCTCGTGGAGAGTGTTATACCAAAACCCCAATACCGGCAACCAATGTTCCAACATCGCTGGCCTCTTGACCGCCTTCGGGCGCTCAGCCGGAATCCCGGCACGCCCTTTTTTCGTGGACTGGGTGCATCGTTCTTTTGACCACTCGGCAGAGATATGGCTGAATGGCACCTGGTATGCAGCACGTGGCTATAATGTTTCAAACCCTGAGCCTGAAGGGTGCGTGCTGGGAGCTACAGGGTGTGGAAACAATGGCGTATTGGGTTGCCAGTGTGGCTCCAGAGGGCCTCGCTGGAGGTTGAGTTGGGGTTACAACCCCTGGCACTCCCATGGGGGGGGAATCGGCAGTGTCATCATGGCGGCCGATGAGAATTGGGTCTGGGCGCAGTTGAACCCCTGGGAAGGCCACGGTGAGCACGAGTACCGCTGGCCCAGTTGGGACTGGGATGCCATCGTGCGGAAGGATTGGTTTGACACGCTGTTCGTTCCCTACTGGGGGACAAAATTCGACTACAACTGGACTCAGGAGCCCCAGATCACCGGGACCCCACCCGGCAACTGGCCGGCGGTGACTGACTATACCTTGGGTGCAGCGCCTGACAGCCAGACCGTCGGGCAGGGCAACCCGACCAACTATACCGTCATTCTCGGCACCTCGAGTGGCTTCAGCAATCTCGTTGATCTCTCCGTCACAGGGTTGCCGGCCAATACCACATCTTCCTTTGTCTCCGACGCCTACTGTGTGCCGGCCTGCGACAGAACGCTGACCGTTACTCCCACTCTCAGCACGCCGCTTGGTACCTATCTGTTGACCATCAGGGGTTACAGCGGCGGATTGGTCCACGAGGACACCGTCCAGCTTGTCGTCACGGCCCCGCCTCCTGACTTTGCCATTGATGCGACGCCCGACAGCCGGACGGTCGTACAGGGTGATTCGACCGACTATACGGTTGATCTTACAGCCCTCAACGGCTTTAGCGACCCCGTTAACCTCACTGTCACAGGTTTACCAGCCAATGCTACACCCACCTTTACCCCTGGAAGCTGTGTGCCGGATTGTAGTAGCACGCTCCACGTTGACACCGCCCTCGAGACGCCGGCCGGTGACTACACGCTGACCATCAACGGCGACAGCGGCGCGCTGCACCACTCAACCAGCGTTATGCTCCACGTCGGCGAGAGCGGGGGTTTAGGAGGGCTGGCGACCTCTGGACTCTCTCTGGCCGCTGCTTCTCCACTGGCCGCTTCTCCAGCGGTCAGCGCAATGTCTGATGGCGGCCAGCCAGGTCTGACCGTCCAAGGTATTAAAGACTATGGCCTTGACCTGGACGGCGATGGCTTCTTTGACCAACTGGTGATCGAGATCGAGGTCAATGCCCTGCAAGCGGGCACCTACTGGTTTCAGGCAGACCTCGGCGTTGATCGCCAGGAACCCACCTTGATTTGGACGGGTGGCCTGGTCGCCGCAGACGTGGTCCGTGCCGACCTGGCAGAGGGAACCCATACGGTCCAACTTGTCTTTGACGGCCTGCAAATCTCTGCCTCTAAGGTGGACGGTCCCTACGTCTTGAAATACCTGGCCATCACCGATGTGGACAATCCCACGCCTGAGGATTTCGCCAACAATGCCCTGGGTTACTGGCGGTCTCTGTACACCACAGCCGCCTACCAGGCCGATGACTTTCAGAACCGGGGGGCGACTCTGTCTGGTGACTACAGCCATTACGACCTGGACAGCGACGGGAACGGCCGTTCCGATGCGCTGGTGGTGACCACCGGCCTCAACGTCTATCAGCCGGGAGTTTATACCGTCCAGGGCAGTCTGTACAACAGCCAGGGCGAGTTCATCGCCCGCGCCACCTGGACGGGGACGGGTCCAGAGGTGACCTTGCAGTTTGGTGATGTGGCGGGGACCTTTGGCCCTTACGTGTTGCAGGACCTGGACCTGCTCAACCAGGAGGGGGAGAGCGTTGATTACGTCGCTTACCCCTACACTATGGATCCCATCTCTGCCCTGGCCAGTCCCGAGATCATCTCTCTGGACATCTACCCCGTGGGCGATCTTGTCGCCTTGGGCGAGACGATTACGCCCACCCAGGTCTTCGAATCGCTCGTTGGCGGCCATCTCCAGGTTGAAGCCGAAGTGCAGGTGGCGGAAGCAGGTTCCTACAAACTGGAGGCGTGGTTGACGGATGCCGATGGCGACCTGGTCACCTGGGCTGCAGGCCAGCCTGCTAACCTGTCTGTTGGTATGCGGGTTCTGTCCGTTACCTTTGACGGCCGGGCCATCCGCGACCATGGTGTGGACGGCCCGTACACGGTGGTCGCCCTGAAGATCCTCGACGGCGCTGCGAACTATGAGGTCCTGGATGAGGTGGATGTGGCCCTGACCACGCAGGCCTATACGCTCGATCAATTCGCCAGCGCTGGCGTCACCGACGTTGACGTCATCTTTGAAGATGACATGGAGAGCGGCGGCAGCCAGTGGACGGCGAATTCTCCCTGGAGCATCACAGAAAATACCTCTCGCAGCCCGTCCCACTCGTGGGCGGACAGCCCTAGCAACTATGGCGACAACGTGAACGTGTCGCTGATGACCGTGTCCATAGATGTGCCCAAACTCACTGAGCCGGTTGTGAGGTTTCAGGGTTGTTATGACCTGGAGGCCAGCGACTATGGGTATGTAGAGATTCGGGCCAATGGTGGGGCCTGGACCAGGCTCTTGACGTACACGGATGGGACCAGGCTTTGGTACAGTGAAGGGGCCAAGCGGGATGGGACCGATTTGATCACGTCTCTGCAGGCCAGGTTCCGCCTGTTTTCCGACGACAGTGGGACTGCAGACGGATGGTACATTGATGATGTGATCATCACCGGAGATCCGGACGCCGACGACGACAGTATTCCCAATGCTGACGAGTACTACGACGGCACCCCGCTCTGCATCCCTAACGATCCTACCAGCCCCCCTGACATGGATAGGGATGGCGATGGCCAGCTTAACTGCGAGGACAATGATGCCGATGGGGATGGCGACCCTAACTATCTCGACGGCGACTCTGATGGAGATGGTCTCCCTGACTGGGAGGAAGCTGGTTGCACAGCTCCCGGTGTAGGCTGTCCGGACACGCCGCCCGATACCGATGGCGATGGCGTCCCTGATTGGCTGGATTTGGACTCGGATGGCGACGGCAAGCCCGACGGTCGTGGCATTTACCTGCCCTTGATCCTGAAAGGAAGCCGGTGATCTATGGGGGAAAGGGGCCCAGCAAGAGCCCCTTGCGTTTAGCGAACGGGTAGATTGCACGGCGGTTGAAACAGAATGTAACACCTGCAAAGTCGCAGGCCGCGACTTTGCAGGTGTTATTGAAATTGAGTATAATGTCTGGTAGTGCGAATGCGCTGGTATGTTGTGAAGGGTATCGGAGGTAGTCACATGCAAAAGGCGCACAAATTGAGCTTGGTAATCTGTGTTGCTCTTGTCCTGGTGTTGATACCCGCGCCGGAGCGGGTCTATGCCCAGTGGCCCCCTTTCAGGTTTGACTTGACCCCCTCGTATGAAAACGGCAGGATAATCTATCGTATCAGGTTTTACAGCCGCGTTGACTGGACGATGTCCCATGTGACTTTCAAGATTCCGCTACCAGAGGGGACCCGTTTCTTGGAGGCGAGCGCCCAGTCGGCGACCTATGTTGACTTTGACGGGGCAGAGGTGACGTTCTTTACTCCCGATCTCTATCGCCCTATCAGAACTGCCTCCTTCGTCGTCGAGGTGACGGACCCGACGATGACTGTTTTTACCGCGCACGCCTGGATCGCGTGGCAGGGAGACCAACCTGGCGATTATCTGACAGGAGATGTGTCCATTGATGTTACCAAGCAACCGTTGAATTGGGAGGTGCCTGCTTTTTCTGGTCTGCAGCTTGACGCAAGCGCCGCTGTGGCCGATGACCTTATCACTTACGCTATCTATCCCAGCAACGTCGGTGGGCGGCGTATGTGGGACTTGAAAATTAACGTTGCTATGCCTGAGGGGACGACCTTCTTGTTGGGCGAGGCGCCCCCCTCATTTGTGACCAGCTTTGATGGGCGGGAAGTGTCCTTCTCCACTCTGGAACTGGAGCGGTGGGCTGAGGTTGGTCCGCTCAGTTTCAAGGTCTCTACGGAGGGAGTCACGGCTCCCTTTGCGGTGACACACGCCTGGGCTGTCTGGAAGAACGTGGGGAGGGGGGTGTTGGCCGAAGAGCAAACCAGGACCGGAGATATCGTTGTGCAACCACACGCCTGGCAGTGGGTGGCGTCCGATATGATAGGAGACGTGCCGTTCTACAATTACGACCTGACGAGCATCGCCCTTCAGGAGGATGAGCCTGGCCTCAAAATCATTTTTTACACCGTCGGGGATTTGGGGCCAGTGGGCGAGCCTTTGAGGTTCAGTTTATACATTGATAGCGACTGTCTCACCGATACCGGTCGGTGGAAAAACTATCGCGGGGTGGAGTATTGGGTCAGGTACGATCACAAGAGGGGCCGGGCTGCCATCATCTTCTTGGATGAAGAGGAAAGTTGGAATTGGGCCGAGTCAGTTGGGGTGGACAGCCTGGCTGGTGAAAAAATGGTTACTGTCTGGGTGCCTTATGATTTGCTCGAGGACAGCAGGCAGTTTTGCTGGGTGGGGGAGGTCAGCAATACAACCCAAGGGTTCAGTCCAAACCCGCCAATCGAACGGGTACCGAACAGAGAAGACCCGAGATTGACCCAATATGATGATGAAGCTGAGGTGGCGGCCACCGCCACTGAAGACTGAGACTTTTTGATACCTCCAAGTGGGCTGGAGTTTGGTAAAGTATAGAGGGGAGGGGCTGATGAATAGACGTGTTGTTTTCCTCACTATCCTGTTTTTCTGTCTGGTATCTGGATTGGGATTCCTCGCTATGACGGAGACCATTGCTGCCCTCTCTGCCCCGACGTCTCTATCATCCGACCGTGACGACGATGGACTGACCGATGACGTAGAGACGAGTGGTTGGTGGAACGCAGCGGGGTTCTTCACTACCGATCCCCTTGACCCGGATAGCGACGACGATGGGCTCACGGACGGCCAGGAGAAACTGTACGATACCCATCCGCTCGATGATCGCAGCCCTGGCATCTATGTGGAATATGAAAACCACCTGAAGACCCGCCAGTATTTTGCCAAAGACCCCCACTCTGTCCAGCCCTGGGGCTGGCAACAGCACGGTGCCCGGTTCATCAGCCTCGATGCCGTCGTCGTGCGGCGGGGAGCCACCTTTTCCGTGGGCGGCCCAGCCGATGCGACTATCCAGATTGAAAAGAGCCTTAGCTCTCTGAACACTTTGACGCCCGTGCGAGATACGTGCAACGGGCGTTGGCGCATCTCGGTGCCCTCAGGCGGCACAGTGGGCAGGTATCAAATCACCTTGCGCGAAGGCGATTGGAGCGAGAGCCTGAATCTGTACGTCATCTTTCAGTTACCCGCCCCTACATCCAGCTTTACCCAGGCCATGATTGACGCCTTTCTGTACGATGACGACCCTGACAACTTGAGGGACGAAATGGGTGTCAACCTGGGTACCAACGAAATAACCCACGATGATCTTTCGTGGATCCCAGAGGGCACGTGGGTGAGCGCTGGTCATGGCTATCTATTTGAGCTCCAACCATTTGAACCGTTTGTGTTCGAGGAACACGTTATGAGGGCGATCAACGGCCGTACAGGTCAATGGGGCGCTGCTGAGGCCCTGGTCGTCCGCGTGGATAGAGTAACCAGGTTTAACTATCCCATGCTTCGTAAAAGCTCGTGGAAAGTGTTACACCAAAACCCCAATGCTGGCAACCAATGTTCCAACATCGCTGGCCTCTTGACCGCCTTCGAGCGCTCGGCTGGCATCCCGGCCCGCCCCTTTTTCGTGGATTGGGTACATGCTACATTTGACCACTCAACAGAGGTATGGCTGAATGGCGCCTGGTATGCTGCGCGCGGCTATAATTCGGGCATTGAACCGGAAGGGTGTCTGCCAGATTGTAGTTACGGCTACAGGAGACCCCAAAGCCGGTACAGTTGGGGCTACAACCCCTGGCACTCCGGTGGGGGGGGAATCGGCAGTGTAATCATGGCGGCCGATGAGAATTGGGTCTGGGGTGAGTTGGAAACCGGGGCTCATTGGTGGAAGCACGAGTACCGTTGGCCGAGTTGGGACTGGGATGTCATCGTGCGGAAGAACTGGTTCGATACGCTGTTCGTTCCCTATTGGAGACGCTTTGGCTGGACCCGAGAGCCCCGGATCATCGGGACCCCACCTGACAACTGGCCTTGGGTGGCTGGCTATGCCGTGTCTGTTGGTCAAATGTCCGATGAAGACCAGGCAGGTCTGACTGTGCGAGGTGTCAAAGACTATGGCCTTGACCTGGATGGCGACGGCTACTTTGACCAACTGGTGATCGAGCTCGAGGTCAACGCCGCGCAGGCCGGTACCTACTGGCTTGAGGCAGATCTCGGCGTTGATCGCCAGGTCCCGGCTCTGGTGTGGACAGGTGGTCTCGTTGCGGCTGCCGTCGTTCGTGCTGACCTGGCAGAGGGAACCCATACGATCCAACTCGCCTTTGACGGCCTGCAAATCTCTGCCTCCAAGGTGGACGGACCATATGTCTTAAAATACCTGTCCATCACCGACGTTGACAACCCCACACCTGACGATTTTGCCGACCGTGCGCTGGGTTATTGGAGCTCTCTGTACACCACAGCCGCCTACCAGGCCTATGACTTTCAGAACCGAGGGGCAGCGCTGTCTGGACAGGTCATCGAACGGGGTCTCGATGCTGACGGGGACGGACTCTACGAATCGCTGAGCCTGGATGTGGGTCTGGACATGTTTAAGCCAGGGACGTACACGGTACAGGGTGACTTGTACGACGGCCTGGAGAGATTCGTCGCTCGGGCTACCTGGACAGGAACGGATTCAACGGCGCTCCTCCAATTCAACGAGTTGCCGGGCACGGTGGGTCCTTATACCCTGAGGGATGTCTACCTGCTCAACGCCGATGGCGAGATCGTTGATTCGCTGGTTGAGGAGTACACCACGCAGCAGGTGGTGGAGGCAGAAGGCAGGACGCACATTGTGGATCAGGCTGACTTGATGGAGGCACAAGGGATCTTGCCGGGCGCATACTCTGATTCTGGTCAGGACCTGGACGGGGATGGGCTTTACGATCGGCTGATGATCAGCGCGCAGGTGGAGGTGGAGGAGGCTGGTCAGTACCGGTTGGAAGGGTGGCTGGAGGGCGCAGACGATTCTTTGATCCAGTGGACGAGCAGTGACCCGGTGAGTCTGGACGTGGGCACTCATGGTCTTTCTCTGGTGTTCAATGGTTCGGCTGTTCATGCCCGCAAGGCGGATGGACCTTTCACCCTGATGGCTCTGAAGCTGCTGAGGGGGAGCGGGTATGAGGTGCTGGATGAAGTTGACGTAGCATATACCACTTCATCTTATACATACGACCAGTTTGAGAGCTTGCCGTATCCTGCTGCGTATCATAGGGTCCTCTTTGAAGACGATCTGGAAAGCGGTGGGGGCAATTGGACGGTGGAATCACCCTGGCGCCTCACGACTGGTACCTATCGCAGCCCATCCCATTCATGGGCGGACAGCCCTTGGGGCAACTATGGCAACGACGCAGATGTGTCGCTGACGACCGTTTCTATAGATGTGCCGGAGCTCATTAAGCCGGTTGTGAGTTTTCAGGGTTGCTATGACCTGGCGGCGAACGACTATGGATATGTGGAGCTTTCCGTGAATGGAGGGGCGTGGACCCCGGTTCTGACGTACACGAATGGGACCAGGCGCTGGTATAGCGAAGAGGCAAGGTTGGACAGCCCCGGTGTGATCACGTCTCTGCAGGCGAGGTTCCGCCTGTCTTCCGACGACAGTGAGACTGCAGATGGATGGTACATTGATGATGTGACCATCACTGCCAGAAAACCGACCTTGATCTATTTGCCCGTGATCATGAAGTGACAGCAGTGTCGCATGAGGGATCTATCATGTCAAGGAAGATTGCTTTTATAAGGATGGAGCCCTGGCCCCTTGCCAACGATAGCATGGTGCAAGTACTTGGAGAAACCTTTCCAAATTTTGCAATTGAGATAATAAACGTCAGATATTTATTTGAAAACAGAATAGACATTATCTTGTTGAATATGTTATTTGTAATCAAAGAATATGGTCTAGAGATACTTTTAGGCAGGAAAAAGAATTTAAGGGCTTGCTTTTTCAGAACACCTTATATTTTCAAAACAATGAAGAGGCTGGTGTCAAGCCATCTTGCCAGGAAAGAGTACGCCTTTTCCTTTCAGATGCAATCGTTGTTTGATGCCAGCACAGAAGGTTTGCCTCACTTTGTATATACCGACAATACTTGTCTGGCCGATTTGTATTACCCCCATTTCGACAGGAAAAGGCTATATTCCCCGTCATGGATTGAACTGGAAAAGACCATCTACCAAAACGCCGCGATAAACTTTAGCAGGAGTGGGAATATAACCAGGTCTATCATAGAGCAATACGGTTGTCAACCTGAGAAGGTTGTTTGTGTCTATGCGGGCAGCAACGCAAAAGTGAATCCTGCAGCCACTGGCCACAGAGACTATGAAGGCAAGAATATTTTATTTGTAGGGATGGACTGGAGGAGAAAAGGGGGGCCGGAGCTAGTGGAAGCGTTTAAAACTGTTTTGAAGGTCCATCCTGATGCTAAACTGACTATTGTGGGCTGTTCTCCCCGCCTGGATGTCCCAAATTGCAAGGTAGTGGGTCGAGTTCCATTAAAAGAGGTCAACAGATATTACGAAAGGGCTTCAGTCTTTTGCCTTCCTACTAGATGGGAACCCTTCGGAATTGTGTTTATTGAAGCCCTCTTGCATAAACTCCCTGTAGTCGCTACGGACATTGCAGCCATACCCGATTTCATTTTGGATGGAGAGAATGGTTACCTCGTAAGGCCCTATGATGTTGAGCAACTTGCGAGGGCGTTGAGCGATCTAGTAGGGAATCCAAGGAAATGCCAGGCCTTTGGAGAAAAGGGTTACCGGATTGCTGTGGAAAGATATACATGGGAAAAAGTAGGGGCAAAGATCAAGGGAAGTATAGCATCTGTAGTTGATCTATGATTGACTACGAATGACAAAATAGCAGAGGGGAATAGGGGGGAGGTTGACCAAGGAATCTTGTCAGGTGGTCGCCGATCTGTATCGAGCGGGAGATGAAGCCGACATCCTGGCTCTGAACCGAATGGAGTATGGCCCGACCGATATCCTGTCTACTCTGGAGGACCTTGAGTGGCGATATGCTCAAAACCCGGCGGGCCGGGCGACTATCGCTGTTGTCCGGGATCGGGACAGCGGCTCTATCGTCGGCTTTATATGGGTTGTGCCTTTACGTATGCGTGTCTTTGGTAAAGATTGGTCAGGAGCTACCGGCACCAATCTCCTGATCCATCCAGATTATCGGGGCATGTCTGCCTACGCCAAGTTGATGCGCCGGTTTCGGCAGGTGTTTGTTGACCGCGACATCCCGCTTCACTACAGTTTTATTTCAGAGACTACCTACTCGCGTTTGCGTCCGAAAGATCCGCGCGTTGCCTTCGAAGTGCCCTTGCTCATCAGGCCCTTGGACATGATGAAACTGGCCCGGGCTCATTTCAATAACCGTTGGCAGGGCTTGATTGTGGGAATCGGTGGCCAACTGGTTACGCCTCTGTTGTTCCGGGCCCGGCAGTCTGACCTGGATCAGCACAACTTGACCCTGCACGTCCTCGATGGTTTCGACGATCGCTTCGATGACTTTTGGGCGCGGGCGCAAGATAAATATCCCGTCATGGTCATCCGTGACCGCCGCTACCTGGCGTGGAGATTTGCCGGGATCTCGGATCGCCAATATCGGGTTTTGGTCGTACAGGTTGGGGATGAGGTTATCGGTTATGTCGTGTTGCGATGCGCCAACATCCGTGGGATCCCCACCGGCCTGATTATGGATTTGCTGGTAGAGGCGGGACCTCGAGGAGAGGCAGCCGGCGCCTGCCTGATGGCCGGGGCCTGGCGCTACTTCCGCTCGGAAAAAATGTGGCTGGCCGGTGGCTTGATGTCTTCTCACACCGCGGAGTATCACATTATACGCCAGGCTGGCTACCTGCCCTGTCCGGCGTACTTTGCCCCGCAATTTTTCAGATTGGCCTACCGAGTTCACGACAAAAAACCGGCCACTGCCCACAGGCTGTTACCGGAACACTGGTTCGTCACCATAGCTGATTATGAAGCCCATTAGCGGCAGCGAGAAAGGAGGACTTGTGGAAACCGTACGCATTGGAGTTATAGGCACTGGGGTGATGGGGGAGCGGCATTGTCGCGTCTGCGCCAATTTGCCACGGGTTGATCTGGTGGGCATTGCTGACCTGAGCGAGGCGCGCGGGCAGGAGGTGGCTGACCGTTACGAGACAACCTACTATGGGGACTATCAGCACTTGTTGCCCAGGCTGGACGCTGTGACGATCGCCACCAACACGGATTCTCACTTCGATCTGGCCAAAGCCTGTCTGGAACAGGGCCTCCACGTCATGGTGGAAAAACCGATCACCGAGACGATTGAGCAGGCGCAGCACTTGATCCATAAGGCTGAAGAGCGAGGGGTGGTGCTTCAGGTAGGCCACATCGAGCGCTTTAACCCCGCCTTCCTCGAGTTGAAAAACGTTACAGAGGGTATGCACCTGATCGGTGTCACCATGCGTCGCCTCAGCCCCTTTGACACCAGTAACACCGATGTGGATGTCATCCGCGACCTGATGATCCACGACCTCGATCTGGCAGTAGATTTGGCAGGAGCAGACATCGAGGGGCTCAGTGCCTGGGGACGTTCCATCAGCACGGCGGGGATAGACCACGCTGTGGCCAACCTCTCTTTCCGTGGCGGTCCTGTCGTCACCCTGTTTGCCTCGCGGGTTACAGAGCAGAAGGTAAGGGCAGTGGAGGTGATCGCCGAGGGGGCTTATGTCGAGGCCGACCTGCTGAACAAATCGGTCCTGGTTCACCGGCGGACGTTCCCCCAGTACCTCGATAATCACAACATCACTAAGTACCGTCAGGAGAGCGTCATCGAGCGCATCCACGTCCCCATGTCCGAGCCCTTGATGCTGGAGCTGCGTCATTTCGTGGATTGTGTATGCGAGAACCATCCCAGCCAGGTGCCGGGCAGTGACGGTCTGCGCGCTTTGCAACTGGCCGAGACCGTCGCCGACCAAGTGACCCGCCAGGCGTTCTTGAACTCGGCCAGTTGACCGGACTCGGTAAAACGAAGCCCCTTCACCTTTCGACTCAAGGGAAGGGGCTTTTTCGTTAAAAATTAGCTTCCATACTCATCTAGCTCTAGTTGGCGAGCGTAGGCTGCTGCCCCGGAGCGGCTATGGAGCTGTAGTTTTCTCAAGATATTGGTGACGTGGGCCTTGACTGTGTTCTCGCTGATACTCAAAGAGAGGGCAATTTCTTTATTGGTCAGTCCTTGGCTTATCTGCTGTATTATCTCGATCTCCCTCGGGGTGAGTTTACCAGCGGTTTTTTCCGTTTCCGTTTCTGCCAGCTTGACAAATTCTTCGAGGATCTTGCTGGTCATACGCCTGGGGATGGCTGCCTCGCCCCTCATGACGCCTCTCAATGAGCTGAGGAGGTCCTTGGCCCGCACGCTCTTGCTCAGAAACCCCTCCGCGCCTCTCTTGATGGCTTCGAGGAGATTCTCGTCTTTGTCGTCGTGGATGGTGAGCATGACGATCCTCACGCCAGCCAATTCTTTCTTGATGGTGCTGACGGCTTCCAGGCCGTTGCCTTGAGGCATATAGATGTCCATGAGGATCAGGTCGGGTTTCAGTTCTCTGGCCTTTACCAAAGCCTCCGTCCCATCCTCGGCCTCACCCACTACCTCGAAATCTTTTTCGGCTTCAATGGTGTTGCGCACCCCCTGGCGAAAGAGGGCGTGGTCGTCCACTATGAGAACCTTTGTAGACTGCATCCTCATCCTCCTTTAGCCTGATGGCAGGCTGATGAGTACTTGATCCCCTAGCCGGGGTTGGCCTTCTGCCCTCAAACTATACCGCCCACGCGCTCGACTTGCTTTCATCTACTATTTTACCACATTTTTGCCTGTTTGGGGGTACTAAAAAAGAGCTATTTTTCAGATAGCTCTTGGTTAGTAAAATCCGGCTGTTGGCTACTAATACTTTGTGCATTTCTGCACGGATTTAGCTGTCCTCCTTACACAGCCCCCACCTTTGAGCGTAGGCCGCTGCCTCGGAGCGGGTCCGGAGATGTAGTTTCCTCAAGATGTTCGTGATGTGCGCCTTGACCGTGTTGTCACTGATGCTCAAAGAGAGGGCAATTTGTTGATTAGTCAGCCCTTGGCTTACCTCCTGCAACACCTCTATCTCCCTCACGGTGAGTTTACCAGCGGTTTTTTCCGCTTCGATCTGTGTCAGCCTGGCCAGTTCTTTGAGGATCTTGCCGGTCATACGCCTGGAGATGGCTGCCTCGCCCCTCATGACGCCTCTCAATGAGCTGAGGAGGTCCTTGGCCCGCA
>Ga0180437_10003999_pt1 | contig 21379 bp, 13 predicted proteins | sample SS_ome_4_FD_132410 | JGI IMG/M metagenome (GOLD analysis project Ga0180437, IMG submission 132410) | Hypersaline lake sediment archaeal communities from the Salton Sea, California, USA - SS_3_D_1 metaG | ecosystem: Environmental > Aquatic > Non-marine Saline and Alkaline > Hypersaline >...
AAGCCGGGCTTCGGGCCTTCCGGTACGGGGTCCGGCTCTCGACGCTCGGGCGGGCCGCAGTCGATCTGGTGGGACGCCGGTTCGGCGGCCGCAGTGTCGTCGATCAGGCATGGCGGAGCCGAAGGATCGCGTCCTCCATCCAGGCGGACATCTTCGCCGAGCTCGTGCGGACCCGACGGCCGGAGTTTGCGGCGATCCTGTTCAACCAGGTCGACCAGGTGTCCCACCGCTACTGGAAGTACATCGAGCCGGAGCTGTTCCCGGAGGTGACCGCAGCCGAGTGCGAGCGCTACGGGGGCGTGATCGACGAACTCTACGTGCAGATGGACGACAACCTGGGACGGATCCTGGCGTCCGTGCCCGAAGGGGCCGACGTCCTGATCGTGTCCGATCACGGGTTCCAGGCGATGGAGTCCCTGACCGCGGCCACCTACTGCCGGATCCGCACCGAGCGTCTGATCGAGACTCTGGGGCTGGCCGATCGGCTCTTCGGGACCAACGTGGATCAGAAGGTCTATCTGCGGCCCATGGATGTCTCCGAAGCCGAGGGCGAGGCGCTGCTTGCGCAAGTCATGGAGACGCTGGCGTCGGTGCATCTTGTGGGGGAGGACAGGCCCTTCTTCAACGTCGGGCGCGAGGGTGGCCTGCTGCGGGTCACGATCGCCTCTCGGGATGCCGTGCCCCAGGTCGCCCGCTTGGTCCTGGGCCGCGAGGAGCACGGCTTCGACCGCATCATCAAAGCCGACCCGGCGGCCCGCTTCTCCGGCGTGCATGAAAAGGATGGGATCTACCTGCTGGCGGGTCCCTCGGCGGCCAGGGCCGTCCGGGCCGACTCGCTGAACGTGGTGGACGTGGCGCCGACGTTGGCCGCCCTGCTCGACCTTCCCATCTCTCCGCACTGGACGGGCTGCGCCGCCGTCGACGACGGCTCCTTCGCCGAGAGAGAGATTGCCGACTACCCGCCTCCCGACGCGGTCTCGACCGGCGTGGTCGACCTCGACCTGAAGCGGAAACTGAAGGCCCTCGGGTACCTCGAGTAGCACTCCGGCTCCGTCGCCTTGTCGCGCACTCGCCTTGTGACCGTATCGCCCGCCCTACTTCCACCGAATCCTGTAGGCCACGAGACGATTGTCCCCGGAAGTTCGGTTGTCGGGGACGACGATCTCCTCCATCTGCTCCAGGCACGGCCCGAGGCCGTTCAGCAGGTTGGCGTACCAGCGGGGGAAGACCACCAGCGCCGCGGGACGTTCGTGTCTGAGGAGGTTGAGAAGGGTCGCCTCTCGCGGCGGGTCGGCTTGACCCCGGAGGGGAAAGACGACCTCCTGGACTTCCGGGCTCACGATGCCCACGAGATCGAGGACCTGGAAATCCGTGAAGAACGCCAGCGCCCCCACGTCGTTGGCGGCTACCTGGCTTCCGGAAGGTAGATGACGGGGCAGGCGCCGGGCCATCTCCACCTGCATGGCGTTGATGTCGTAGACGTTTCGCGCATAGAGGTTCGAGAGGCGCACGCACTGAGCGGCGTTCCAGAGGAGGAGCGCGGCCACAGCAACCGAGAGCACCCCGCCGACGGGACGGGCTCGAGGATGCGCTCGGGTCGGACCTGAGAACACCAGCCGACCCGAGCTCGCCAGACCCCAGAGTCCCACGACCGCCAGGAACCCGACGGCGGGGAAGAGATACCTTCCGAAGTTACCCGGCAGGACGGCGAACAGAAAACTGCGTCCCATCGACGCGTAAGACAGTGTGAGAACGAATGGGAAGAGCAGTCCGGGGAGGATCGGTCTCCACGAAGACGATTGAGCGTGCGGTCTCTCGGACGTCGAAGACGGTGTGGTTTCCCTCTGTCGATGGATCCCCGTCCACAGGGTGACCGTGACCTTCACGAGAACCCCGGCCAGGAACAAGACGCAGAAGGGAGCCGCAGCTCGCCAGAGCAGCCCCGCGCTGCCCGCTACGTACCCCGGGTCGGGCAACCCGGCAAACGTGTGCGAGGTCTTCGCGTAGAACGTGGCGGGAAAGGGCCTGCCCGAGACGGCCAGGCAATAGACCACGTAGGGCGCGTAGATGAGGAGAGCCAGCGCGATGTTCCGAGCCGCGGCGCGGGGTCTCGACGTCAATCCCAAGAGCGCGAGGAAGAGCAAGCCTTCGGGTCTGGCGAGGATGGCGAGCCCGGCGGGGATTCCCCACAGTGCGATCCCGCGGGCCGGTGCCCGTTCGGCCCGCACGTGGATCGCCCAGGCGGCAAGGAGAAGTCCCAGGAAGAGAGGGATTTCCATCGCGCCGGCCGTGCTCCAGACAAGCACGGGGGCAGTGACGATCATCAGACCGGCCGCCAGGGGGAGTAAAGCCCTCCATCGCCGATCGAGGGCCGGGCCCGAAAGCTCCGAGAGGACCCAGGCCGCCGCCGTGCCCGCGGCCGCCAGGACGAGCGTGTTCAGGACCCACGGCCAACTGTCCTGGACGGAGCCGAAGAGAAACCCGATGGAGACCAGAAGGGTCCAGAGGGGGGACGTCGATCCGGTGCTCGGCTGTCCCGGGTTGATCCCGAATCCCCCGCCTGCAGCCAGGTTCCGGGCAAACGCCAGGTGAATCCAGGTGTCGTCCAGCGGATACCCCGGTCCGGCCTTCATCCGGTAGAAGAGCACCGCGGCGAAGGCGACGATGACCAGACTCGGGAGAATCCACACCCCCCGCGTCGAGGGCGAGGATGCGCGCGTCCTCCAGGCTACCTCTCCGCCCACGCCCACCATCCTTCCTCGCACCGGACGATGTCCCGATCCTCAAGGGGCCGCGCACGCTCACGAACGGCCACGGTGCCGGGTCGGCCCAGCTCCACATTGGGGTCGAAGCATTCCACGTAGCCGGGCGGGGGAGACCGGTCGTGCGCCATCACTCGATCGCCGCCCTCGCCAGTCACCCGGTTCCGTGCAATCACGTAGTCGTTCAGGCCAAAGAGATCAATGATCGCCACGTTGGGCATCACCCAGCCCGGCACGCCCACGGTCCGCACCGCGTAGACCGGCCGGCCCTCCCACGGAATCTCGGCTCCCCGCCCGCGCGCGGGGTAGACTTCGCACTGGTGGAGATGGAATACCTTGTGCTCCTGGTGGCGGCGGCAGACGCTGTGGACGATCAGCCACCGCTGCATCCGGTCGAATAGCCCCACGTACGCCCGGAAGGGTTGGGAAAAGGACGGGGCGACCGGGTGGATGAGGCGGCGCGTTTCCGCCCGGGTTTGCAGGTTGTGCGTGGCGCCCCAGTGGAGCCAGGGAACCGGCCACGAGAGGACCACGGCGAGCGCCACCGAGCCACAGACGGCCCACCGGCGGGAGAAGACTCGATCGGCCAGCCAGACCGCCGAGACAAACATGAGTGGCACCAAATGGCTGTACACGCGGTACTCGAAGTGATCCCCACCGACCACGAGTGTGTAGTACGCGGCATGCGCCAACAGTACGCCCAGCGCGATGAGGAGCGTTGGGGAGGAAGACACCGGGTCGGCTGCCCGATCGGTTTTCGTCGCTCGACGCCTGCGAGAGGCCTTCCACAACCAGATCGCGAACAGCGATCCCCAGATCCACAGCGAGTATTCCATTGCGAAGCACAGCCCGTACCGGATCCCGCTCTCGGGCCACACGCCCACCAGCTTGGCGTAGTACGTGTTGGGAAGCCACTGCCCGTAGTAGGACTTCCGCCAAATCAGGTGGGCGGGGACGAGCAACCCGGGCAGCGCGTAGAGCAGGTGCCGGAGCTTCACCTGACCGCGGGCGAGGCCCATCGCGAGTACGGCGGCCGTCCCCAGAACGAACAGCATCCCGTCGGGGCGGGTCAGATACACGAGGCTTGCGGCGAGCGTGATTGAGAAGGTCCACCATCCCGGGCGGCGCCCGGGAAACAGCGTGAGAAACAACCACAGGGTGATGAAGAAGTTGAGCATGGCCGTCTCCAGGCCCGAGCTGGTCCATGCCAGGAACGTGCGGTTGGTGAGGGTGCCGAGGAGGGCGAGGGTCACCAGGACAAGTCGATCGCGGCGGCCGCCGCCGGTGAGGTTCATCCGAAGACCCGTCACGATCAGGACGGCAAGAGTGCCGTAGGCGAAGACCAGGGAGACGGTGTTTGCGGATTGCGGGGGCGGGATCCCGAAAACGCGCCAGATCCTCTCCAGCAGCACCATCCACAGGAAACTGGTGTAGCCCTCGACGGGTCTGAAGGGAGGCAGATTCCAGACGTACCCCCGAGCGGCGAGATGATTGCTGATGTACCGGAAAGTGATGTAGGCGTCGTCGGTGAGAAACCAGAACGCCCGCCAGCCTGCGTACAGGAGCACGGCCAGCCCGACCGCAACCGCTCCCCACCGCCACGAGACGCGGAGTCGATCTCCCGAAGGCGCGAGGCCCGAATCTTCCGCTTCTCCCGGCTTGCCGACATCCACCAGAGAGCCAAGGTACATGCGCCCGCCCCGTCTCGTCCGCGCGGTCCGCCCGTGTCGTTCTGCGCGCCCTCCTGCCCGGGCTCGCCGCAGGTGGACGTGAGTTCCGTCCGCGCCTCTCTCGACCGGTGCCCCACGAGAGTCTAGCGGGCCCGGACGTCAACGCAAGGTCAAAGTCCGCGCCCGCGATCGTTGGATTCCGGACGATGGCATGACGGGTCCTGGGCCGCGGGAGTTCGCCCCGGGCGATGCGCCGGGACCCTTTCCTCAAGCTCCCCATCCCCCTTGCCGATCATGACGAGCGGAGTCGGGGTCCCCGCGTCCATCCCCCCTCGGAGAGGGACCAAGCCGGTTCCGGAGGTGAGGGAGTTGAATTCAGAAGGGTTTCGGAATCCCTGGTCCGGCCGTCTGCCCAGGACCTACGGCGGGCCGAGCCCGGAAGAGACAAGCCCGGAGCTGAAGCAGCTCTCGGGCGAGCTGGAGCGTCTCGAGCGCCGGGTCGTCGAGAACCTACGCCGCGACGATGCGGATGTGTGGGAGGCCCACTTTGCCGGGGCTCAGAGCCGGGGGCGCGGGTCGCGCCGCGCAGAGGACATGGAAGCGGCGGTGAATCGGTGGCGCGAGGGTTGGGCGCTGTGGATGGATCGCGCGTGGAGGCGCGGCCGGCTGGTCTCGATGCTCCTGGAGGTCCAGGTCGTCCTGATGCGCCTGTCCGGCTATCGGTTCCCCAGATTCTGGCAGGCGATGGCCTCGAACCTGGTCCTCGGGCTCCAGAGTCCGGACGAACCGGTGGAGGCCGAGGGGGTCGCCGATCACCGGGAGACCCAGCTCGTTCTCAGCATCGCCCAGCCCGAGTGGACCCTTCGGGACAGACGCCCCGGCGGTCTCAGCGGATCAGGGTCATCTTCCTGGTATCGGTAACGTCGCCCGCCTGGAGCCTGTAGAAGTAACTGCCGGCCGCCACCGGCTGCCCCTCCGAATCGCACCCGTCCCACCACAGAACGTGCGGGCCGGCCCCGAGCGATCCCGAGTGGAGGACCCGAATCCTGCGCCCCGCCACGTCGAAGATCTCCACACGCGCGGGCGAAGTCTCCGGAAGGCTGAAGCCGATCTGGGTTCCCCGGTGGAAGGGGTTGGGGCGGTTGGGCTCCAGGCCGAAGGGGACCGGCCCGGCGGGGTCGCCCGAGCCGACCTCCGTCAACGGATCCCATCCCCGGACCCTGGCCATCATCCACCAGAAACCCTTGCCCTTCAGGTAGCAGTTGAAGCAGTGGGAGTGCGCGCAGCCGCACGAGGGGCACGTGTGCGTGCCGCACCAGGTGTAGCACCAGTTGCAGTAGTCCGATTCGTCGGGGTAGTAGGTGCCGTCCGGATCCCAGCTCTCGATATCGGCGAAATCGAAGAGAACCTTGTCGTTGGCGGCGCACCAGTCGCGGATCTGGTTGTTGCGGGCGTAGAGGTTCCCCCCGGGCCCGGTGCCGTCCAGATGGCCGGTCATGTAGATGAAGGTGACGGCCGGGTAGTCCGTCTCCAGCTGGTTCATGGCGTTGAGGTAGATGTTGATGCCCGCTTCGGTGTTGTCCGAGCAGCCGCCGCACCAGGACCACATCACCACGTTGCAGTCGGGATGAGCGTCGAGATAGTCCCGCGTGGGCTGGACCCACGAGACATCCCCGTTGTGCCCGAGGTCGTCTCCGTACTCGGTGAAGGGAGGTTCGGCGTAGAAGGGATCCTCCGCGTACAACAGATCCAGACCCGTCATGATCTGGCTGCCGTGGGACGTGTGTCCGTAGAAGAAGCGGCAGTTGTCCTGGATATCTTCGATCACCGAGGCCGGAATCAAGTCGAACTCGGCCACGCCGACGTGGTCGGCGATGACGGCCCCCGCCCCGGCCGTCGCCGGGAAGAGGACCGGGGCGAAGCACAAGATTGCCAGGAGGAGGATTCTCGGAAACATGGGCGACTCCGTGGCTAAACTCGGGTGTGGGAACTGCCGAATAGACCATAAGGCTCCTTCAATTATAGAGCACCGCCCGCGGAATGTCAATCCTGCCGTGGGATCGCGTCTCCGTCGGCAAGGGCGTACGCTGCCGGATTTGACGCAGAGAAGACTTGCCAGGGAGGGACAGGTTCCCTACCTTTTGTTCCTATGTGATCCGCGCTCGACCTTGGAGAGGGCCGCCGGAACCTGCCCGCAGGGTGCAAATGTCGATCGAGGAGTGGAGATGAAGAAGAAGATCTACCTGGTTCCCCACAGTCACTACGACCTGGTATGGGCGTTCAACAAGGAGGACTACTTCTTCATCAACTCCTCCATTCTCAGGAAGGCGGTGCGGCTGATCCGGGAAGGCGACTTCCGCTTCCTCGTCGAACAGGCCTATCCGCTCCAGATGATCGAGCACCGCGACCCGGAACTGTTCGTAGAAATCGAGAGAGCGATCCGGGCGGGGAAGCTCGAGATCGTAGACGGGCAGTACGTGATGCCGGACCCCATGATGCCCGGCGGGGAAGTGCTCATCCGCGAGATCGTCTACGGCAAGCGCTACTGCAGGGAGAAATTCGGGGTGGAGGTGCCCGTCGCGTGGGCGGCGGACGGGTTCGGACTCAACGCCCAACTCCCCCAGATCTACCGGAAATCGGGTTACCGCTGGCTGGCCTTCCGGCGGGGGCTTCCCAAATTCATCGGCTCGCGGGTCAGCGAGTTCCTGTGGGAGGGCCTCGACGGAACCCGCATCGTGAGTCACTGGATGCCATTGGGCTACCGCGCGGGTCTGTGGCTCGACAAGTGGCAAGAGAGCTACGATAAACTGTCCGCCCTGGCGACCTCGCCCAACGTCCTGATGCCCTGCGGCAGCGGCGGCTCCATTCCCCAGGAGGACATCCCGGAGAAGCTGGCCAAGTGGAACGCCGAGCATCCGGACGAGCCCATGGTCCTGGCGACCCCCAAGGACTTCTTCGAGAACTTCGACCCGGACGCCGCGGACCTTACCGTGTTCCGGGGAGAACTCTACAGCGACGAGTTGGAGAACATCTTCCCGGATGTGGCCTCCAGCCGCGTGCGGTTGAAGCTGGCCATCCGGAAGCGCGAGCACCAGCTCCTGGTGGCCGAGAAGGCCGCTGCGCTGGCGCTCCTGCACGGGAAGCCGTATCCGGCGGAGACGATGGCGGAAATGTGGAAGAAAGAACTGTTCCTTGCGGACCACGACGTCATGGCCTGCTGCGGGATCGACGAGATCTACCAGGAGGCCTGGGAATACGTCGAGGAGATGAAGAAGACGCTGCGCTCCGTCAAGACCAAGTCCATCAACTACCTGACGCCCGGCCAGGGACACGGCATTTTCCTGGTGGTGTTCAATCCCAACAGCTGGGAGGTGACCGACTGGGTCCAGGCCGAAGTCGAGCTGGGAGAGGGGTGGGCGACGGCTCCGGGGATCGCGTTGAACGGCGAGGAGATCGCCAGCGAAGTGGTGGAGCGCGAGTGCTGGGACGACGGGACGGTCCGGAAGGCCGAGATCGGCTTCATGGCGAAGGTCCCGGCGCTGGGATGCCGCGTCTATCGGGTCGTGAGGCGGAGCAAGTCCTTCCGCTCCCGGGTGGCGGTGAAGGGCAACGAGGTGGACACGAAGTTCTTCAGGCTATCGGTGGATCGCAAGACCGGTATCCTCACGGTGTACGATCGCAACGGCAGGCAGATCCTGTCGGGCAACGAGGTCATCATCGACGAGGAGATCGGCGATCTGTACTTCCACCGGAGTCTGCTGGAGCGCAGGATCGGGTCGGAGAGCGGGGACGGCCTGCACTTCGGCGTGTTCCGGCCCGAGGAGTTCCAAATCGAGAAGGGTCCGCTCAGGACCGTGATCACGTTCCGGGACTCATTCTACTGCCTGCGCTGGCCGTACTACCTGACGGACAAGTACGGGCCCCGGCTCTACCGGCACAAGACGGTGGAAGTCTGCAAGAAGGTGATCGTCTACAGGGATATCCCTCGGATCGATTTCGCCACCCACCTGAACCTCATCCAGTCCCACGTTCGCCTCCGGCTGAAGTTCGACACCTGCATGGCCACGCCGCGCTACACGCGGCAGACCCAGTTTGGAGTCCTGGATCTACCGTACGAGAAGGGACTGCACGGCAGCCTGAAGGTTCCGTCCTTGAGCTGGATCAACGCGCAGGAGGACAGTCGGGGGCTGGCGTTCCTGACCCAGGGGGTCCCGATCAACGAGATCCGGGGCGGAGAGATCTACTGCACGTTGCTCCGAAGCGTCTCGGTTCTCGCGGCCGACGGCAAGAGCGGGCCCCTGGTGCCCACCCCCGACGCGCAGGAGCTCGGCCAACACAGATACCGCTACTCGGTCTATCCCCACGAGGGCGAATGGAGGGACCACGGGATCCATCGGCGGGCGTACGAGGCCAGCCAGCCGCTCCTTACGACGCAGATCGATCGCGAACCGCTGGAGAGAGAGCTGCACACCTTCGCCCTGGAGCCCGACAACCTCATCCTCTCGGCCCTGAAGAAGGCCGAGGACGGGGACGCCCTCATCTTCCGCTTCTTCGAAACCCGCGGCGAGCCCTGCACGGCGGTCCTGCGCATGCCGCCGCAGGTCCGGGCCGTCAAGAGAGTGAACCTGCTGGAGGAGGAAGAGGGCGAGTTGTCCTTCGAGGGAGAGAAGCTGGAGATGCCCGTCGGGGCCTTCGAGATCGTTACCCTCAAACTGGAGCACCAGCCGTCCTAGCCGCGGGTGACCGGCGGAAGAAGTCCGAGGACGACGCGGTTCCAGCCGTCCGGCCCCACGGCATCGACCCGCTGAAGACCGGGAGTGGACAGGTCCTCCCACACCCCTCCCGGTTTCTGGACCAGGAAGCGCTCGTCTACGGCGGCCAACAGGGAAGCGTCGTTTGCGCTGTCCCCGATTCCGACGGTGCGGAGGTCCCCGGACTGCCTGCGGTAGAGCTCGATCAGCGCCTCGACCGCCCGACCCTTGTCGTTCTCCCCCGTCACCCCGAGGAACCGGCCGCCGTGCCGGAGCCTGAAGCCCCGCACGGCCAGGCCGTCGCGCACGCGCCGGGCCTGATCGTCGTCGAGCGGAGTCACCACCGTCTCCTCGTACTCTCTCTGTCGGGCGCGAACCGCCGAGTCCGGGTTGAGACCGGTGGCGGCCGCCACCTCCTCGACGCTCAGGTCTCCGAAGCCGGCCAGGGGCAGGCCGGTCTCCCGGCGAATCTGATCGAGCGCCTCGCGGATCTGCCCGTAGGGCCGCCCCAGCTCGATCACCAGGAAGTCCCCGATCCGGCGGTCGTGCGCGTACTCGAAGGCGAAGTAGCGCTCGGGGATGAACACGGCGCCCCCGTCTTCGACGATGAACGGGTCCGGGATGCCGAGTTCGGCCCTCAAGTGCTCCTGTTCGGCGCGGGTCTTGGCCGAACAGAAAACCAGGGGAGTGCGCGTGCCGCGCACCCGGTCCAGTGCGGGTCGGGCCCTGTCGCAGGCGTAGGTCTCCCGATCGAGGAGCGTTCCGTCCAGATCGGTGAAGAGAACGATTCGAGGCGTCATGCTTGCGGTTCGTCCAGGTTCTAGGCCATGGTCTGGATCAGATAGCTGATCATGATGATCAGGAAGAAATACGCCACGACGGTCGAGTCGGACGGCCGCCAACCCGCGCGCATTTCCGCTCCCGACTGGACGAGTCGGGACTGGAGGAGTCTCACGTCCTCGGGCATCCAGAACAACGACAGGAACCCCGCTGCCGCCACCGTGGCTGCGAAGCCGGTCAGGTTCCACCACAACCAGGACAGCGAGCTCAGCTGCCACAGGACAACGTTCACGGCGATGCCCACCACCACGCCGGCCTTCACCTCGAACGAGCGGATGGTGCGCGTGACCATTCCAAGGAGGAACGCGGCGAGGATGGGCCCGTACAGCAGGCTGCCGATGGCGTTGATGAGGACGATGGTCGTCTGGCGCGTGGCCTGCCCCGCCCGCGCAAACGCCAGCGCCGCGAGCACGCAGAATGCGCCCCAGAAGAGGGTCAGGATCTTCGAGGCGATGAGGTAGTGCCGGTCCGAGGCGCGTGGTCGAACGTACACGCGGTAGAGGTCCTGCATGGTCACGGCGCTCAAGGAGTTGATGGCCGAGTCCAAGCTCGACATCAGGGCGGACAGGATGGCGATGAAGATGAGGCCCACGAGGCCCGCGGGAAGGAGCGCGAGGACGAACATGGGAACCATCCGATCGGGATCCTGTTCCAGCATGGCCTGCACCCCCGCAGGTGTGCTCTCCAGGCCCGAGGCCAGCCGCTCCAGGAGCGGGGGGGAGGTGAAAACGGCGCCCACGAGGACTCCCATCACACAGTACATCAGGACCAGGGGAAACCGGCCGAAGGCGTTAACCAGTAGGGACTTTCGGACACCGTGTATGGTCCCGACCGACAGCTCGCGCTGGACCTGGCTCTGGTCGCAGCCGTAGTAGGACGCATAGAGGAAGATCCCGCCGAAGAGCATGGGCCAGAACCCGTACTCGCCCTCGCGCGTCACGCCCCAATGCCCCAGGTTAAGGATGCGGTATCGGTCCGGGTCCAGGGCCTGCCACGCCGTGTCCCAGCCGACCACATGCAGGGCCACGCCTCCTGAGAGCGCGATCCCCACGACGATGATGATCATCTGCACGAAATCGCTCAGGATGACGACGCGAATACCGCCGAGGGTGTCGTAAAAAACGGTCACCGCGCCGATGATGACAATGGCCAGGGTGGTGGATATCGGCAGCGCGGTGGAGAGGATCAAGCCGCCGGCCAGAACGGTGACGGCGGTGGCCAGTGCCCGGCCCAGCTGAAACAGGATGCTGACGAAGGTGCGGGTTCCGCGGTCGAACCTCTCCTCGAGGTACTCGTAGATGCTGACGTAGTGGCCGCGGTGGAGGATCGGCAGGATGACGACCATCACGACCAGCAGTCCGAGGGGCACGCCGAACTCGTAGCACAGCCACTTGAGTCCGCCGCCCTCTTTGAGGGCGACGAACGCGGGGGCCGACACGAAGCTGATCGCTCCCAGCTGGGTCGCCATCGTGGAGGCGCCCGACTGCCACCATCGAATCCTGCGGCCGCCGAGGTAGTAGTCCTGGAGGTCCCGCTGAGATCGACTGCGGTGGGCGGCGAAGGCGACGAGTCCCACCAGGTACGCGCCCATGACTGTCCAGTCGATCCAACTCATCGACCCGCCTGGCCTATGCCTTCCCCGATCAACCTCCCGTAAGGGGTCGGGGAAATGTCCCCGAGGAACGCCTTGGGATCGATCGAGCTCAACGGCGGGAAGTACTGCGGCCGGGCCAGGGTTTTGCCCCTCTTCGAGATGTACCGCCTCTCCCGGGCCTCCTGCAGGATCTCCTTCTTCAGGTCGACCGGACAGACGGGGGAGTGATAGATCACTTGCATCGCAAGGTACTGCATCTGGTCGACGTGCGAGGCGTCTCCGGCCTCGTGTAGGTGCGGATTGCGCGACTCGATCTGGTAGACGTCGACCTTGTCGTCCATCACCTCGGGCCTCGGGTTCTCGTAGATCCCCCCGAACTTCTCCAGTAGGTTGATGAAATGGTACGGTTCGATGGAGTAGCCCGCCGAATAGTCCATCATCGTCGCCAGCTCCATCGACAGGGCGTGTTCGCCGGCGTTGCCCGTCTTGATGATCTCGGTCTCGAAGCCGACGTAGTGGGAAATCAGCTTGTTCAGCAGGGCGTTCGTGTTGGCCGAGGCCCGTCCCCACTTCCGGAACAGGAGGCGGGACTCGACCACCTTCGGCTTGCTGTGCCAGGCGATCCGGACCATCGTGTACCGGGAGCGGCTCAGGGCGAAGCCGGCGGCGTACTCCCGGATGTACTCCTCCACGGCGCCGGGGAAATAGTTGTCCGCGTCCACGAATCCTACGTACCCTTTGCCGGCGAGCAGGGCCAGCATCATGCCGATGATCATGCCCTCCGCCTTACCGTCCCGGATGGAGTTGTCCTTGTCCAGGATGTTGCGGTACCCGGCCTTGCGGAAGGCCTCGGCGAGAACGGGGTCCTTCTGGTGTGCGATCAGGGCGTCCTTCTCGACGAATGTGCAGAAGTCGCGGAGCGCGTCCTGCTCCATGTGGAACCGGTCGATGGGGGAGATCTCGCTGTTGGACACGATAATGATCAGACACGGGTGGGGGATTCCGCAGAGCACCCCTTCGATCAGCTTCAGCCGTTCCCCGCGGATGGGAACGACGATGGCCATCTCCTTGAAGATCTTGGCCAGTTGCCGGTACGGGATTCTCTGAATCGCATGGCTCGGCGGGGGCAACTCCCCGTTGCCGGGACCTGAGTCCAGCTCGAACACCCTCTGCAGATCACCCAGGCGGATCGTACCAAACCGCTCCACGTTCTTCGGCAGCTCGATTCTCATGACGTCCCGCCCTCCAGGTCACGTTTGCCGGGCGCGTCCAGCCTTCGCTGGGTCTCATCCCAGTGGAAACGGGCAGCCCCGGTGAGCAGACCCAGGCGCGCAGCCTCCGAGTCCAGATAATACTGCACATCGGGCTGGGGATTCCACATGTCTTTCGAGGCGTACCGGAAGCCGTACCGGGAGGAGCTGCCGAGAGTTTCGGGTACAGTCTTGCAGGGGTCGTACCCGACGTGCTCAAGCAGGGCGGCGTCGGGGCCGCGGGTGGCCGCGATCTCTTGGAGAGCGGTCTGGATGTTCGCACCGTGCTGGGCGGCCTTCTTTGGACGGAACGCGACCTCCTCGGGAACGCCCAGCGCGAGTGCATACTCGCGGTGGATCCGTTTCAACACGGTATCACCGTCGGGGCGGATTTTGAGCTCCGGAGCGATGGAAAAGGCGACTCGGATGACCTCCGGGTCGAGAAAGGGGACCCGGAGCTCGATTCCGTGAGCCATCGTGATTTTGTCCTCCCTCTCCAGGCATTCCTTGTACAGCAGGAAGGTATCCTCCCAGGACCGTGACAGAAACCTGTCGTAGCCCTCGCGGTCTACAATCCGGGCGTACCAGGGGTAGCCGCCGAAGATCTCGTCGGCCCCCTGGCCCGTCAGAAGCACGCGCTCGCCGGCGGCTTGGGCCATTCGGACGGAGGCGTAGATGGGAATGGCCACCTCCACCTGGTTCTGACTGTGATCCTCGATGCTGTGGATCACATCCGGGATGATCCGTTCGATCTCCTCCACGCTCAGGCCTTTGCTCTGCAATGGGAAACCGTACCTCTCGGCCACCGTCTCCGCCCACCGCAGGTCCTCGGAGTTTCCGGCTCTGCCTGCCGAATAGCACGTAAAGGGCAGGCCGAATTCGGCTACGATGTGAGCGATGAGAACGCTGTCGATACCTCCCGAGAAGATGATGCCGATGTGCGGGCGACCGGCCACGCGCTTCTCGACCGCATCACGGATCGCGTCGTCGTAGGCCAGGAGCGCGGTCTCCCTCTTGCGGGTCCTGATCTTGGGTCGGATCTGGCTCGGGTTCCAGAACCTCTCGAGATCGTAGCCTCCGTCGCGAAAGACCATCTTGTGCCCCGGCGGCAGACGATGGATGTCGGCCGAGGCGCCCATGAGGGCCAGGAGCGGCTTCTTCTCCGAGGCGAAGGCCACCATCTGCTTGCCGGTGCAGTAGTAAAGCTGTCGGACGCCGATCTTGTCGCGAACGGCGATGGTCTCCTGGCCGTCCGCCACAGCGAGCGCGTAGACGCCGTCAAGTTTGGGAAGCACGCGGCCCATGGTTCCGGCGAGATCGCCGTCGTACTCCTCCTCCACGAGGCGCAGCAGGACCTCGCTGTCACTGCCCGTCGAGACGTCGACGCCATCGGCGAGCTGTTGTCCCAGCTCGCGGTGGTTGTAGATCTCTCCGTTGTGCAGAAGACTCAAACGCCCGTCGCCGGACCTGAACGGCTGGAGCCCCTCGGGGCCGCCCGTGATCGCCAGCCTCACATGGCCCAGAGCGAAACGCCCCCTCTTGCCCGAGAAATCCAGGGACTCGAAATCCTCAGCATGTTCGCATGAATCCCCGATTACGAACCCCGCACCGTCGGGTCCCCGGTGTTGGAGGCGTCGGAGCATCTCCTCGAGGAGAGGGCCGAGCTCTCGGTCCGTCGAACTGACGATTCCGGCGATGCCACACACGTTAGATTCTCCTTGGTTAGGGGGCGATTGTTCTTAGTCTATTGGATTCCGGCCCGGCGGCTCGTCGAGGTTTCCACGGCTCGCGGAATTGACGTTGTCCGGGGCAGCGGCATCCTCGCGCAGGGCGCCGGACTCCAGGACGTGGGATGCCTCGAGATCTCGGGCTTCCATCATCTCGACGATCCGTCCGAGCGAGAGGGCAATCGCGGCCTGCTCCAGCTCGGGTAGTCTCCTCAACGCGTTGGCTAGCCCATCCTGAAGCGGGGTGGGGGCAGTCCTGGCCAGCTCGAGGCCCTGTATGGTTGCCGTGATGTTCACCCGCCGGCGATCCTGAGGATTGCGCTCCCGCTGAATGAGTCCTCGCCTCTCCAGTCGGTCCAGGATTCCGACTACGGTGCTCGGGCTCAGATGGACGCTCTGGGCCAGTCTGGTCGCCGTGAGCGGGGTGTTCTCGGCGACGGCCAGGAGGCACACGAGCTGGGGTACCGTCAAGTCGTACTCGTTCTTGAGCTTCTGGGAGTACAGATCGATGGCGCGCACAATCCGGCGCAAAGACTGGAGGATCTGGAGCTCATAGGGGAGTCCATCCGGACCGAGTTGGGGCGGCGAAGGGCCGTGCGGGTCCGGGGAGGTGGACGAGGGAGACCCACCCTGTTCCTCGCCTTGCGGTTTTCCCTTCTCTTGAGGCACGACGATCCCCAACAGATTCCACAATAATTATCAAAAGAGCGCTATGAAGCGCTATCCGACTAGCTGACTACGCAATCGTTTGATTTGTAGACCAATAATTCCCATACGAATCATTCGTTCTCTAATCTATCGGTCACCAGGCGCCGTGTCAACAGCTTTCTCTGGAAGGCCGCTCAATGGGGCTCAGGCGTGCTTCACGGCCGACTGCGTGGCTGCTCTGCGCTGGGCTGGGAAAACGGCTATCCCGATGTGGTCCCCGGGTCCAGGCAGTGAATGCGAGCCCGAGACCCACGGGGTCACGGGTGGGAGGAACGCACCGGAACGGGAGGTGGGGGGGGCGGCCAGCACTCCGCGGATGCGACCCCCCAGGTGCAATCGCCGGGCCTAGTCGTCGTTGGCAAAGAGATAATCACCGTCGACCGCGTTCGAGTGGCAGGCGATGCAGCCCTGCTCCATCCCCTTGGCCACCCGCCCGGCCATGGCCGCGCCCTCTGGGTTCCTGGCGACCGTTCCGTCGGGGTCGAACTTGACCCAGAACCAGTCGTTGGCATCGGGGCCGAACCTGGAGGTGGATCGGGATCCTGCACACGCGAATCGCGGCAGGGCGCGCCGAAGGATGCGTCAGGTCTCGATCCCGAGTTTCTGGATCAACGCGCCGAACCTCGGGTCGTCTCGGTACGGGTCCCAGCGCGGATGAACGGCCAAGAAGGCTACGCCCATAGCGCGGTTTTCGCAGGCCCTCTCAAGCCATTGGAATACGCGGTCGCGATCCTGGAACGCCGCGTAGGTGATCGCCAGGTCGACGGGAGAGATGTAGCTCGTGTCCGCCTCCGCCAGGAACTCGTCCAGGAGCGCTCGGGCCTCGCGGGTCCGGCCCGAGGACGCGTAGGTGCGGACCAGGCGGAGCGTCGCCGTCGGACCCGCATCGGCCGCGACCCTTTCGAACCTCGCAATGGCCTCGTCGGTGATGAGTTTCTGCAGCCGGGCCTCTGCCGCATGCGACCGGGTTTCGGGCGGGTCGGTCTGGAGATCCGCCGAGTGCACGGCGTCCTCGATCTCGGGGTCGTACTGCCGGGCGCCCAGGAGCGCGATCTGCGGGTACGCGAGGTACAGATCCAGGAGCAACCCATGCGCCAGGATCGCCCCCGGGTCTAGGGCGAGCGTGTCGTTCAGCTGCCGGACGGCCTCGCCGTAGCGCCGTGCCATGTAGAGGACGCTGCCCGCGTTGAGGTTCGCGCCGATCGAGATCGGGTCCAGCTCGAGCGCCCGGCGCGCCTCCCGGATGGCCTCCTCGTGACGGCCCATGGCCGTCAGCAACAGGGCATACCAGTCATGGGCTGCGGCGCTTCCCGGGTGGAGCTCGATGGCCCTGCGGTACTCGGCCTCTGCGCCCTTCCAGTCCCACTCGTAGATGAACTTCACGTCCGCGATCAGTGCGTGCGCCACGGCCAGGTTCTCGTCCAGCCGGAGCGCTTTGGTGGCCTCGGCCCGGACCCTGGGCCAGCCCTCGTCGGGAGGGATCGCGCCCATGGAGGCAAGCACGTCATAGGCCTCGGCCAGGCCGGCGTAGGCCAGGGCATAGTCGGGATCCCTCTGGATCGCCTGCTCGAAGTGCGAGATGGCCTCCCGCGCCGACCCCGCGCTCAGCTTGTTCAGGTGGAATCGCCCGCGCAGCACGGCTTCGTGGGCCTCGGGATCGACGGCCGCCGCGTGGGCCAGCCCCCGGCTCTCCTCGGGGGTCAGCGTAATGCGGATCCTCTCGGCGATGGCCCGGGCGACATCCGCCTGCAGAGCGAGAACGTCGCGGATGTCGCGTTCGTAGCTCTCGGCCCAGAGATGCCGATCGGTCTTCGCCTCGATCAGCTGGGCGGTAATCCGGATGCGGTCACCCGCCTGGAGGGCCGAACCCTCCACGATCGCGTCCACGTTCAGTTCACGGGCGATCGCGGGCAGCGACTTCGCGGCGTTCTTGTACTGCATAACCGAGGTTCGCGAGATGACGCGGAGCGCCTCGATCTTCGACAGCTCCGCGATCAGGGCTTCGGTCATGCCGTCGGCGATGTATTCCTGTTCGGGGTCGCCGGAGAGGTTCTCCAACGGCAGGACGGCCAGCGAATCGATCCCCTCGGGCGGTCTCGGCCAGAAGACGTGTGCCTGGGTCAAGAGTACGGCCATCAGGATCGCGAGCGCCGCGTAGGTGAGCACCCGCGTGTCCCGCCAGAACCGGCCCCGAGGGGGACGCGAAGGCTGATCGCCGGCCATCGCAGTCACGGATCGAAGGTCGGCCAGCATCTGGCCCACGGTCAAGTACCGATCCTCCGGCTGTTTGGCGAGAGCCTTGCGGACGATGCGGTCCAGATCGTCCGGCGCCCCGGGCCTGAGCGACGGCAGCGGTTCCGGGTCCTGGTTGAGGATCGAGTAGACCACGGCCTGCTCGTAGTCGCCTACAAAGGGCGGACGTCCCGTGATCATCTCGTACAGGACGACCCCGAGCGACCAGATATCGGTGCGCGTGTCGACGCTCTCGCCCCGGGTTTGTTCGGGGGACATATGAGTGGCGGTGCCCAGGGCGAGGCCGTTCTCCGCGGTCGTCAGGGCTCCGGATTTGGCGATCCCGAAGTCCGTGATCTTGGCCTCTCCCTTCGGGGAGAGGAGGATGTTGGCGCTCTTGATGTCCCGGTGGACGATGCCCTTCTCGTGGGCCGCCTCCAGACCCGCCCCGACCTCGAGCGCGATCCGGATGGCTTCTCTCACCTCGAGGGGTCCGGCCTTGATTCGCTCCCTGAGGCTCGGGCCCTCGATCAAAGACATCACGATGAAGGTATGACCCTCGACCTCGTCGACCTGGTGGACGGTGCAGATGTTGGGGTGATCCAGGGCGGCCGCCGCCTGTGCCTCGTGAAGAAACCGTGCCCTCTCCTCTTGACTCCCCAGGTACTCGGAAGACAGAAACTTGAGCGCGACGGTGCGCTTGAGCCGGGTGTCCTCGGCCTTATAGACGACACCCATGCCACCCTCACCGAGCTTCTCGAGAATCTGGTAGTGCGAGATTCTTCTTCCGATCATACGGGACTCACTTCTTGTGAAGTCGGATGGTGCGTCTCCTCGACGCGCCCGCCCCCACGAGTTTATCCTCCTCGGGGGAGAAACAAAAGCCAAAACGCGGGCATAGAAACCGGGAGGCACAGAGAGATGCGACGCCTGGACGCACGCGCTCTTGCGCGGTTCTCTGACCGAGCGGAGCCCCGACGGTTCCTCCATCGGGGCTCCGCCGATGCGGCTAGAGCGGCGGGAACTCCTCGGCCCAGGTCTCGACCCGCGGGATGGACAGGGCGAGCAGCTGGCCGTCGGGACCGGGGACCGCCTGTTCGCTGAGCGGCTTGAAAGCGTGGACGTAGAGCTTCCCATCCTTGACGGCGAAGGTCATGGACTCCTCTCCGGCCTGAAGGTGCTCCGATACCTGGTCGAGCATCCACATCGCCGGCACCTTCCAGGCCTGGGCCTGATCGGGTTGAAAATCGCTGTGCCATCCGGGAACCTGCTGAGTTGACATGTCACCCTCCCTTCATGGATCCGGTCGACTGGATGAGCGGGCCGTCGTCCGTCCAGCGCTAGCGGTACTGGGCCCATGCGGTCTCCAACTCCTCGAGAGGGTGGAAGTCGGCGTCCGCGCTCCTCCAGATTTCCTGGGCCCGCTCAAAACACCGGGCCGCCTCCTCCGAAGCCTTCTCCCTTGCGTAGGCCCGCCCCATCAGACAGAGAACGTGAGCGTCGTGGGGGTTGAGTTCCAGAAGAGAGGCCCCCACCTCGATGGCGTCCACCGGCCGACCCGCCTCCAAGTACGCCTGGGCCAGCGCCCTCCGGAAAAACATGAACTCGCGGGGAGAGGCGGCTATGGCTTGTCTCGATAGATCCAGCGCTTCCGCCAGCCTGCCCTCGGCCAACAGGATCCGGCCCTCCAGGTGATGGTGATACGCAGCGCTCTCGGTCTCGCCGGAGCGTTCGAGGAGCTCTGCGATCATGTTCCCTTCCTCCCTGGCCCGGTCAAGATCACGGATCTCCTCGAGCGCGATCTGTCCCAGGAGCCAGTGGGCTTCGCAGCAGGAGGGATTGCGGGCGAGTGCCGCCGCGATCTCGGTCCTCGCCATATCGAAATCTCCCTGGAGGCAATGAACCCGGGCGAGGAGGAGATGCCCCCGCGGCAGCAGGCCTGCCGGCGCGGCGCTGAGGTACCGTCGGAAGCAGGCCAATGCCTCACGCCATTTCCCCGTGGCCAGGTACGTGAGACCAAGATCCTCGTAGCTGTGAAAATAGCCCGGGTATGCGCGGATCACCTCGGAGTAAGTCTCGATCGCCTCTCCGTAGCGGCCCGCGAAGCGCAACGCCTCCGCCGTGCTGTGGAGGGGGTCGGGCTTGTCGGGAGCGATCGAACGGTACTCGTCGAAGGCCGCCATGGCCTGTTCGAACTGCCCGGAGAAGAGGTAGGCATGGCCGAGGTAGTTGTAGGTGCGCCCCAGCTCGCCCGAGAGGTTCGTCGGGTCGAGGACAAGGATCCTCTCGAACTCGGCGATGGCCTCGCCGAAGGCCTTCCTGTGGCGCGAGAGTACGTACCCCAGCCGCTGATGCATGAGGACGTCGTCTGGCCTGAGCTCGAGGTAGCTCCTCATGGTTGCGATTGCGCGGTCCCAGTCTCGCCGCACCCGGTATTCCACGACCAGCGACTTGAAGAACTCCTCGGCGCCCCGCTGCCGCGAGATCTCCTTGGCACGGCAGGCCGTGGAGAGCGCGGCCGAGGGATCGCCGACCACGTCGTAGAGGATGGCCAGGTCCCTGAGCGCCTCGAGGAACGTCGAGTCCAGCGCCGCCGCGTGCTCGAGATGGGCCAACGCCGTCACCGGATCGCCCGCGTCGTAGGCCGCCCGGCCCTGCGCGTACCGCTTGTAGGCGTCCATGGAGCTGGTCGTCAGCTCGGACAGCCTTCGCTCGTGGAGCGCGTCCTCGCGGAGGATGACTTTGAGCTTGGCCCGGATCTCCCTGGACAACCCGTCCAGCATGCCGAATATGGCGTCCTGACCGGTCCCCTGCACGCGTCCGGCAAAGAGCAAGTCCCGGGTCGCCACGTCGTAGACGCTGGCCTGGATGCAGAAGGTCTCCCCCATCTGGAGCACGGTGGGGCAGACCACAGCCTGGATGCCCGCGCGGCCCGACAGGATCAGTCCGGTGGAGTCGTTGAGGGTCGCGATCCCCATCTGCCGCTGGATCTCCCGCATGCGGGCGGTGCTCAGAACCTTCACGTATGGGCTCTGGGCGAGGTCGGTCATCATGAGCTGGGCCAGGACGTCTGAGAGCGCCGGGTCTGCGGTCTTGTTCTCGAAGTCCAGAACGGCGACCGAGACGGGCGTGATCGGTTCGCGCGAAGAGGGAGAGAACCACAGGCGGTAAACCACAAACGTGGCGAGCAAGAGGGTGAGCAGCACGAGGGTCGTCGCGCGGACCCCGCGGCGGCGCTCCGGCCGCTCCCGGCTCTCCGGGCTCCCGACTTGGAGACGCCGGTGGACGGCACGGAGATCTTCCAACATCGCTGCGGCGGAACGGTAGCGGTGCTCGGGTTTCTTCTTGAGGGCCCTCCCGAGAACGCGCGCCAGATCCTCGGGCACGGAGGGGTTCAGGTCCCTCACGTCCGGCGCTTCCTCGTTCATGATCGAGTAGAAGACGGCCGCCTCGTAGTCGCCCCCGAAGGGAAGCCGCCCGGTCAGAATCTGGTAGAGGACCACACCCAACGACCAGATGTCGGTCCGATGGTCCACCGGGTTTCCCTGCGCCTGTTCGGGGGACATGTAGGCCGCCGTGCCCATGGTCGTCCTGCCCCTCACGGGCGCCTCGGTCGGGGCGGCGAGCCCGAAATCCATGATCGCCGCGCGTCCCTCGGGCGTGACCATGATGTTCGCCGCCTTGATGTCCCTGTGGACGATCCCCCTGTCGTGGGCGGCCGCGAGTGCATCGGTGACCTGGAGGGCGATCTCCACGGCCCGGCCCACCTCGATGGGTCCGGACTCGACCGTCTTCTGAAGGGTGGTCCCCTCGATAAAGGCCATCACGATGAACGTGTAGCCCTC
>Ga0180437_10004004_pt1 | contig 21351 bp, 13 predicted proteins | sample SS_ome_4_FD_132410 | JGI IMG/M metagenome (GOLD analysis project Ga0180437, IMG submission 132410) | Hypersaline lake sediment archaeal communities from the Salton Sea, California, USA - SS_3_D_1 metaG | ecosystem: Environmental > Aquatic > Non-marine Saline and Alkaline > Hypersaline >...
CCATGGAGATTCAGAAGTCTGTTCAGGACGATTCCGACCTGAATCTCCGCATCGGCATTCATCGGGGGGATATCGTTTTCAAGGAGGGCGATGTGTTCGGCGACGGCGTGAATGTGGCGTCGCGGATTGAACGGTTGGCTGAAGCGGGATGCATATGCATCTCGGAAGAAGTCTACCGGAGTGTCAGGAATCAGCCGGAGATAAAAACGCAATATATCGGTAAACGAAATTTAAAAAATGTAAAAATTCCTGTTAAGATTTATACCATCATTGGCAAAGGGATTTCGGTCACTACAAAGAAGGTCGTCAAGCGAACACAAAAACGGAATTCAGTCTCCATCGCAATAGGAATAATTTTTATAGTCATCCCTTTACTGATTTTAGTTTATACAATTTCTAAGCGTCCGGATAAAAGAATTAAATCCATTGCTGTGCTCCCGTTTGAAATCAAATCGGATGATCCAGAAACAGAATATCTAGGCGAGGGAATAGCTATCGGGGTCTGTAATCGTCTCGCACAGCTTTCGGACCTTGAAAAAGTGATATCCAGCTCCACGTTAAGAAATTACAAAGGGAAAAATGTTGATGCAAAAGCGGTTGCCAAAGAGGTTAAAGTGAAAGCGGTTCTCTTTGGCGATATCATACTCCTCCATAATAATATGGCCATCAATGTTGAATTAAAAGATGCTGAAGATAACAGTACATTATGGGGACGAAGGTATACTCGGTCCAACGAGTCGGGATTTGAAATCGAAGCCTTGCTGGCAAAGGAGATTGTTGACAACCTCGGATTTAAATTGTCAGGAGAAGATCAGCATCGATTGACTAGAATTCATTCCGATAATATGGAGATATATAATTTATATTTGAGAGGTTGCTTCTTCTCAAACAAACACACAGAAACAGGATTCATGGAAGGCATAGAATATTTTAAACGCGCCATCCGTTTGGACAGTACGTATGCCCCAGCTTTTGTAGGATTGGCCCATGCCTATAAAGAACTGGCCAGGTTATCTTATATATCCCGAAACGAAGCATATCAAAAAGCGAAAGCAGCAATAATGAGAGCTTTAGAAATAGATGAGACCCTGGGAGAGGCGCACGCGACACTTGGATCCATTCTGATCAATTTTGATTGGGATTTAGAAAAACCAGAGCAAGAGTTCCAGCGCGCATTACAGCTCAGTCCAGGAAGCAGTATTGTCCATTTATTATATTCTCAATACTTAATGTGGATAGGTCAGTATGATGAAGCAATCAATCATTGTAAAAAGGCGGTCGATCTTGATCCCCTTTCATCTATCAACAGTCAATGGCTTGCTGGACATTATTTTTATGCTCGACGCTATGACGAATCTATTGAACAGCTTAGAAATAACTTAAAAATGAATCCCAATTTTATCTGGTCATATAATTATCTTGCTTATAATTATGAATTAAAGGGGATGGTTGAAAACGCGGCTGCCTGCGCTGACACAGCGTTGATCCTTTGGGGAGATACCGATGATCCCATAGCATTAGGCACGTTGGGGGAAGTTTATGCCAAGACAGGCAGAATTAAAAAGGCCAGATTATCTTTAGAAAAATTACAGGAGGTATCGCAAAAACAATCCATCGATCCTATGATGTTTGTGCATATTTATAATGGATTGGGAAATAGGGATAAAGCTTTCGAATATTTACAAAAAGCGTATGAAATCCGTTCGGGGACGTTTATCTATCTAAACGCCTATTCGAAAAATCAATTAAGGGATATTGGTTCTGATGACCGATATAAGACATTGCTTAAAAAAATGGGATTTAAAGGATATTAAACACTGATGACTGAACAACGCAAATTAGCCGCTGTCATGTTCACGGACATCGTCGGATACACGGCCCTGATGTCCAAGGACGAACGACAGGCACTGACTCTTCTTAAAAAGAATCGGGAATTGCAGAAATCTATCGCTGAGAAACACAACGGCGAATTCCTGAAGGAAATGGGCGACGGGACACTGCTTTGCTTCCAGAGTGCCCTGGATGCCGTCCGCTGTGCCATGGAGATTCAGAAGTCTGTTCAGGACGATTCCGACCTGAATCTCCGCATCGGCATTCATCTGGGAGATATCGTTTTCAAGGAGGGCGATGTATTCGGCGACGGCGTGAACGTGGCGTCACGGATTGAGCGGTTGGCGGACGCTGGAGGCATTTGTATTTCGGAGGGAGTTGACAAGCTTATCCGCAATCAACCGGAAATCCGGACCGTGTTCATCGGTGAAAAGCCCTTGAAAAATGTGAGTCAGCCAGTCAAGATTTATTCCATTGCCGATGCGGATTCTTCAAGAATCGTAGAAAAGGCCATGAGAGAGCCCAGGAGAACACGTTATCCAATAATAATAACCGGAGTAGCAATCCTTGCTCTCGTATTGTTTTCTATAGTATACCGATTTGTCTTTACCAAATCCAATCAATTCATCGATTCGATTGCCGTACTTCCCCTTGTAAACCTTACCGGTGATGAACACCAAGAATACTTTGTAGAAGGCATGACGGATGCGCTGATTAAAGAACTGGCTCAAATTAGTGCCCTACGGGTTATTTCGAGACAATCGGTGATGCAGTTTAAGAATTCCAAGAAAACATTACCCGATATTGCTGAAGAGCTGAATGTGGATGCCTTGGTAGAGGGAACTGTTTTGAGCAGTGATGAACAAGTACGGATTACTGTACAATTACTTAAAGCAAATCCGGAGCAGCATCTTTGGGCCGATGATTACATACGTGACTTTCGTAGTATCATCGAATTGCAGCAAGAAGTAGCACGTAATATTGCTAGTGAGATTCGCGTCACGATAACACGGGAGGAACAGGAGAGATTAGCCAGTGCACGCCCTGTAGATCCGGAAGCACATCGGGCATATCTTAGAGGCCGATACTACTGGAACCAAAGGACAGATGATGGGATTTTAAAGGCCATCGACTATTTCAAGCAGGCGATTGATGCGGACCCGGATTATGCTGCTGCTTATGCCGGACTTGCAGATTGTTATGTCGTTGCACCTGCTCACTTTACCCTTCTGCCAAGAGAATCTTATCCGAAAGCCAGAACCGCTGCCTTGAAGGCGTTGGAAATCGATGACCAACTTGCTGAGGCCTACGTGGCACTGGCCGCAGTAAAACATAATTATGATTGGGCCTGGACCGAAGCCGAGCAAATCTATCAAGAAGGTATTGAAATGAATCCTAACTATGCAACGGCCCATCAATGGTACGGAGAATTATTGTGCGCGACAGATCGTCCGGATGAAGCCTATAAAGAATTCCAACGCGCATATACGCTGGATCCCCTTTCGTCTATAATCAATAGTGTATGGGGAGATGGATTCTTATGTATCCGTGATAATGATTCGGCAATTGTAAAATACAAAGAGGCTCTGGATTTAAATCCAAACTTTGCTACGGGATACAGCAGGCTCAGTGTCGCCTATTTACAAAAAGAAATGCATGAAGAGGCTATCGTTGCCGCACAGAAGGCAGAAGCACTTTCACATAATCCCTGGGCTACCGCACATCTTGGATATGTTTATGGAATGGTGGACAAGAAGCATGAGGCTGAACAAAAGCTGGATGAGATGATGAAAATGCCCGAACAGGAGCTAATCCCGCATGCCGGTTCAATGGCGTTTTTCCATGTCGGTTTAAAGAATTACGATCAGGCTTTTCTGTGGTTAGAAACAGCATATGAACAGCGCGATTACTGGCTTGTCTATGCAAAAGTGACTCCCGAATTTGATCCATTGCGATCCGATCGAAGATTCAAGGAGCTATTAATAAAGATGGGTCTTGAAGATGAGGAGTAATCAAGCGAAATAGGAGGAATCAGCATAAATTTTCTCCTGGCAGGGCGGATAATCACAGATTGATATTTATTCTTTAATTTGTGAAAATTTGCCTCGTCTGTTGGATCTGTAATCTATTCATGAGGAAATCCATGATCGGGAAATCCATATCCCACTATAGAATCTTTGAAAAACTGGGTGAAGGTGGAATGGGTGTTGTGTACAAGGCTGAAGATACCAAGCTCAAACGTCCTGTCGCGCTTAAGTTTCTTCCTGAGAATCTCTCTGATGACAAAGTAGTACGTGAGCGTTTTAAATGTGAGGCCCAGGCCGCAGCAGGTTTGAATCATCCCAATATTGTCACTGTTTATGACATAGGTGAATTTGAGAGTCATATATACATTGCCATGGAATATGTAGAAGGTCAATCCTTGGATCAGCTTGTCAGTGAAGGCCCACTACCAATTGATCGAGCGGTGGAAGTCACAATTGCTGTTGCGGATGCCCTTTCTCTTGCCCATCGTAAGGGAATCGTTCATCGTGACATTAAGCCAGGAAACATCATGGTCGCATTCGAGAGTAATGCACAGGTAGGTAGAAAAATAAAAGTCATGGATTTCGGTATCGCAAAATTCAAGGGAGTAAAGAAACTTACTGTTACAGGAACACAATTGGGCACCTTATCCTATATGTCTCCGGAACAGGCACGCGGCGAAGCAGTGGATTATCGCAGCGACATCTTCTCGCTTGGCTCCGTTTTCTACGAAATGCTGGCTGGTTCTCCACCCTTTATCGGGGAGTATGAAGCGGCTGTTCTTTACAGTGTGGTCAACGAAGAACCTATTCCGCCTTCCGAGCACCGGACTGGGATTACTGAGTATCTTGAAAGGATTGTCTATAAAGCATTGGCCAAAGATCCCGGCCAACGCTACCAAAGTATGGCTGAGTTTCTGACAGATTTGGCCAGCTATCAATACATGCCTCAGACACTGGCAGAAAAAGTTGGGCATGACAAGAAGTCTATTGCGGTTCTGCCCTTCATTGATATAAGCCCTGGAAAACAAAACGAATATTTAGCAGATGGCATGACCGAAGAGCTGATCATGGCTCTCTCTCAGAACAAGAATCTTCGAGTCATTGCACGAACCTCTGTCATGCAGTACAAAAACCAAGCTAAAGATGTGCGTGATATTGGACGGGAATTAGGGATTTTCCATGTTCTGGAAGGGAGCGTACGGAGGTATAAGGAAGATCTTCGCATCACTGCTCAGCTCATCGATGCATCAAACGGTGAGCATCTCTGGGCGGATAAATTCGATGGTGTGATGGAAGACATCTTTGGTTTCCAGGAGAAAGTGGCGACAACAGTCACCAGCGCCCTCAACGTTGAATTGGGTGAAGAGGCTGTAGTGAAATCAAAGCCTCAGACCAAGGCGTATGAATACTATCTGCAAGGCAAGCTTTTGCTGGATACTCCTACTTTGGAAAACCTCGATCGCTCGGAGTTGATGCTGAATCGGGCTCTTCAATTGGATCCCCACTACGCGACAGCAATCGGGAGTTTAGCTTCTTGTTACCTCTGGTACGTGGATACAGGACTAAGGCCGGATCCCGGTTATATATCGAAAGCGGAGGCATCCGCCCAAAAGGCTTTAAGGATTGATAAGAATCAATCCGATGCACTTTACACAATCGCCAATCTGGCGATGAAGAAGGGTCGGGTAGAAGAAGCATTTGACGGATTCAGTAATGTGTTAAAAGCCGATCCAAATCACCACGATTCCCGCTTGTGGAGGACAGTGCTACTCTATATGTCTTCATACTTTGAAGAGGCCTTATACGAAGCAGATCGACTCCTCTCTTCCGATCCCTTCTGGCCGATGGCTCACTGGGTTCGCAGCACGATACGATTACACATGGGATTGTTCGATGCTGCAGTGGCTGAATACGAACAGATGGTTGCAGAAGTGCCATCAAAATTGGTGTGGCTGGCTTTGTCGTATCGCTATGCTGGAAAGATGGAAAAAGCCTGGCAATCGGCTAAGAAATTGAAGGAACTTGAACCGGAAGGGATCCTATGGCCGATGGCATTCGCTTTTCTTGAAGGAGTGGAAGGGAAGGGGAAGAAGATATTATACTATGTGGATGATCGGGTTAAAGGATTTGGTTGGGATTTTCACATTGTGGTGTATTGGGTGGCCTCGTTCTATGCCATGGCCGGAGAAAAAGATGAGGCATTTCGCTGGCTGGAACGGTGTATTGAAATAGGCAATCGCAATATTCGGTGGTTTGAAGTAGATCCAAATCTGGAAAATTTACGCTCTGATCCTCGCTATGTTGAGATTTTGAAGAAAGCTCGTAAAGAAGCAGAAAAATTGAAAGCTAAATTTTGAATGGATAAACTTGGATTTATCAAGCATGATAGGTAAAACAATTTCTCATTATAAAATGTTAAAACTCGATGAGGAGGGCATGTCTTTAATAATTAACAAAAACAATGGCTTGATCCCTCGAATCGGGAGGTGTGGGCTATGATCGGCAAAACCGTCTCCCATTATAAAATTCTTGAAAAACTCGGTGAAGGCGGAATGGGTGTGGTCTATAAAGCCGAAGATACGAAGCTGGACCGCGTCGTCGCACTTAAATTTCTGCCGTCTCGTCTGGCCAGAGATAAAATTGAATTGGTCCGTTTTGTACAGGAGGCCAAGGCCGCGGCCGCCCTAAACCACCCCAATGTCTGCACTATTTATGAGATCCATGATGAGGGGGAGCAGCCTTTTATCGCTATGGAGTTCATCGATGGAACATCATTAAGAGAGCATCTCAAGGGCGGCAGAGGATTGCCGGTTGAAACGGTGGTAGATTATACCATTCAGATCGCAGAAGCATTAAAGAATGCTCATAACAAAGGCATCGTCCACCGTGATATAAAGTCAGAAAATATGATGGTAACAGAAACCGGCCGGATTAAGGTTATGGATTTCGGTCTGGCCAAGCTACGGGATTCGGTTAAACTGACTAAAACCGGATCTACGATTGGTACTGTGGCTTACATGTCGCCTGAACAGGCCCGGGGAGAGGAGCTCGACCGGCGATCCGACATCTGGTCACTGGGCGTTGTTCTCTATGAGATGCTTACCAGTCAGTTGCCCTTTAAGGGCGAATATGAGCAGGCGGTTATCTATTCCATATTACACGATCAACCTGAAATACCGTTGGAGCTGCCGTCTGATTTAAGGATCGTTTTAAGTAGATGCTTTGAAAAACGCCAAGACAAGCGATTTCAAGCCGCCGATCAAATTGTTGAAAATCTCAAAAGTATTGACGTAAAGAAGAAAGCTGTTGGAATGAAAAAAGGACTTCGGTTGAGTTTTATTCTGTCCGGCACATTAGTCACCATCCTGGTTGGTATCTTTGTCTATTTATTCATATTGAAATCAGGCATGCAAAAAACTACAGAGGGTGCAACATCTTGGAGTCATTCCATTGCGGTGCTTCCCTTTGCGGATATGAGCCAGGAAAAAGATCAGGAATTCTTTTGTGATGGTATGGCGGAAGAAATACTCAATGCCCTTACACAGGTTGAGGAACTTCGCGTAATCGCGCGTACGTCCGCGTTTGCCTTTAAAGGAAAGAATGTCGATGTGCGGGATATCGGAAAAGAACTAGATGTTGAAACGCTTCTGGAGGGGAGTGTGAGAAAGGCGGGGGGGCGGCTTCGTGTGACTGCGCAGCTGATTAGGACAGTGGATGGGACGCATCTCTGGTCGGACCAGTATGATCGTAACCTGACCGATGTGTTTGCCATACAGGAGGAGATTGCGCTGGCGATTGTTGACAAATTAAAAATCAAGCTGCTGGGAGAAGAAGAAGAGCGACTATCAAGGCGGCTGACGGAAAATTTGGAAGCGTATCATCAATATTTACGTGGGCGGCATATTTTAAACAGAAGAAAAGCAGAAGATATGTATACTGCCATCGCCTATTTTGAAAAGGCTGTTCAGCTTGATTCGCTTTATGTGATGGGTTATGTAGGGCTGGCCGATGCCTATGCGCTGTTACCCTCATACGCTTCCGTACCGCCTGAAAAGGCATACTCACAATCAAAAAAATATATTCATAAGGCTTTAATGATAAATGATCAGGTGGGGGAAGCCTATGCATCCTTGGGATGGATCCGCATGCTAGCTGATTGGGACTGGACGGGTGCGGAGCAGGCCTTTCATAGAAGCATGGAATTGAATCCCGGCTATGCGACGCTCAACCACTGGTACGGCTACTTATTTATGATTTTGGGAGCGTTTGATAAATCATTAGTGAAAGTGAAACGAGCACTGGAACTGGACCCCCTCTCTCCGGTCATAAACCGGGTTGTAGGAGATGTGTACTATAATGCAGGTCAATTCGAGAAAGCCATTCCCGCAATTAAAAAGTGCCTCGAATTGGAACCCTGTCTACCTTTTGCCCATCTAGTTCTGAGTGGCTGTTACTCGAATAAATCTCTGTATGCTGAAGCCCTCGAAGAAATCAACAGGGAAAAAGCGTGTAGGGGTAATAATTATACCGGGGTCGACTATGCTGCAGGGATGATTTACGCGAGAACAGGCGACTTGGAAAAAGCGAAGCGGGTGCTCAGGCGGCTTGAGTTGAAAGGGGAAAAGAGCACTGGGCTGGCACGATTTTATTTTCTATTGGGTGAAAAAGAAAAGGCATATCAAATGCTTGAGGATTTGTACCATGATCACAATACATGGATTATTTATATCAACAGTCTTCCTGACTTTGACATGGTCCGTCATGAACAGCGGTTTCAGGATTTGCTGAAAAAGATCGGATTTAATCATTATAGGTAAAAACATATCCCATCATCTAATCATGGAAAAGCTTGGCAAACAGGATATGCACTTGTTTAAAATCTGAAAAACAAAATCTTAGAGGGATTATTAATATATAAGGATTAGGCCGATTTCAACGCTCTTCATTAAGGAGGTGGTGAGAGGCAAAGCATAAGAGTCACTCGATTTCGAATTTTGTATGGGCGTACATATTCCGAAAACATGCATCGTTGATGCATAAAACGGAATGGAGGTGAAGATGACACTCAAAACACTCATGTCAATAAAAGCTGTGATATGCCTCTTATTCGGTATTGGTTTCCTTCTCATCCCATCGACACTCGCCTCATACTTCGGTATGTTCCCGGATATCAGTGGTCGTTTGATGGCTCAGTTCTTTGGTCAGGCATTCGTATTGCTCGGATTGCTTCTTTGGTTGGCCAGAAACACATCTGAGCCGGGTATACGCAAGGCTTTCGCGTTGGCGCTCTTCGTGGGTGATATGATTGGATTCGTCGTCTCACTGATGGCGGTTTTAAACGGGATCATGAATGCATTGGGATGGCTACCTGTTGGTCTCTATTTAGTGATTGGATTGGGATTTGGATATATCTTGATCTCAAAGCCAAAGCCCGCGTAGATGTAAATCGTATGCGTTTTGTTTATCATGCGTGTGAAATCGGCCTAATATTATATTATTTGAAACTATTCTATGCAGACGATAGACGATGATATAGCAAACTCATCCTCGATGAGCAAGTTCTGCTTTTATGTTGATAATCACCCATCCAGAACCCGGAAAACGAACGATTGCCATCAAAGCAGGGCTTCTGGGCGATGGAAAAAGTCAACGCTCGCATCCGCATAGAATCATCATCCTTGAAAGCAGGTAAAACGATGGCACCGTTGTGCCGAATGATCATTATTTATATTGTCTTTTTTTGTTTCTTTGTTCATTGCAGCGAAGAGACGCCACCAGAGGTTATCGTAGGAGGTCCGCCCACCGGTTACTACATTGACTCTGACCGGTATCCGTCCTGGTCTCCCGATGGCGGGAAGATTGCTTTTCATTCGGAACGCGACGGCAATTGGAACATCTTTGTCATGGATACCAGCGGGCAGAACCTGACAAGATTAACGACGCATCAAGACCTGGACATCTATCCCCGCTGGTCGCCGGATGGATCACAGATTGCGTTTGTAACGGCGAGAGATGGCGATAGAGAAATCTATACGATGAACGATGACGGATCCGACCCGACGAATATAACGAATCATCCGGCAACGGATACGTATTTTTCCTGGTCACCGGACGGGAGACAGATTGCGTTTGAATCGTGCAGGGACGACCTGTGGAATATCTACGTTATGAATGCGGACGGGTCTGAACAAACGAATGTGACCGACGATACGGTGCTGTGTGCGTTTCCATCCTGGTCTCCCGACGGTACAAGAATCGCGTATGATGCATCCGTCGACGGGAATTGGGATATTTATGTGATGCAGGTCGACGGCACGAATAGGACAAGACTGACCGATGACCCGGCCACCGACGGCTTATCGGCCTGGTCTCCCGATGGGTCTCAAATTGCTTTTGTATCAGAAAGGGACGGCAATTTCGAAATCTACGTCATGAATGCCGATGGCTCCACCAAGAAGAACGTCACAGAAAATATTTATGATGATTATGCTCCATCCTGGTCTCCCGATGGTTCGATGATTGCCTTTCATTCGTACAGAAACACAAATTGGAACATCTATACTGTCTATGCCGATGGAACGAATGAAAAAAAATTGGTTAACAATCTTGAATTTTGATTGTATTGTGCTTACCTTTCTTTGAAGGAGAAAGCTGCCGGCACGAGTTCTCGAATAAAAGATGAAGCTTGTCGCTGTTTTGAAGAATGAAGATCTGTTTCCTGCCCGAACCAGCAGATACCTGGATGAGGGTTTAACGTCAATGGCGACTGATTAAGAAATCCATTTGACCCATCCGTGAGGTAAAGCAGATGCCCGATGCATCAGACACCATCCGGTTACTCAGCGAACACGAGGAGGCTATCGGCCGTCTCTATGCCGAGTACGCCCGAATATTCCAAGACGATGAAGCGTTCTGGATACAATTTTCAAAAGAAGAATTCCTGCATGCGGAATGGATACGCTCCCTTCAGGAATTATATGAAAAAGGGGACGTCATACACACAGAAAGATTCAACAAAGCCGCATTACAAACGTCTCTTAAATACGTCCATAATCAAATCGAAAAAGCAAAGGAAGGCAGTGTTACACGCGTAGAGGCATTGTCGATTTCCTTGAGTTTAGAGAACTCCTTGATAGAGAAAAAGTTTTTCGATGCATTCGCTGGAGATTCGACAGAGGTGCAGAGAATCAGACTCTTACTCGTGGAAGCCACAAAAAAGCATCGTACAGCCATGGAAGAAGCTTGGAGTAAAAATAGGACGATTTAAGTGTTCCAACATGCATCTCTGTTGAGCCGAAAATGAAGGAATGGGACTTCAGAAACAAAAAGCTCACGATGAAACGTAAGGATATTTCGGCATGTATCAATCATCGGCTCATGTTTGCAGGGGATACCATAGAACGTATGCCGATCGAATGATGGTTGGATTTATGCACGTAACCGTTATGACGAAATAGAGTCGAACCTGATGGATAAGCGCTGACGATTTCGGTATATCCATGGGCGGTTAAGTAATAATTGGAGAGCATTTGACGAGAGGATCTGAAAAGAGAGTATAAATTAAAGCGGTGAGAGAACATCGTGTTGTCAATAGTGAAGGTATCATGCCCAACATCAAGAGGAGGAACACCATGAGCGTAAAAGTCAAGAAAGAAATAAGAGATGATATCGCTATTCTGGTTTTAAGCGGTAGCCTGCTCGGAGGTCCAGAGACGGCTGACAAATTTCAGGGTGAGATAGAACGGTTCATCAAGGATGGTGTTAAAAAAGTCATTATTGACCTCGATGAAGTCAATCGCATGAACAGCACGGGTTTGGGTATATTGATGAGAGGGTACATGTCCATGAAAAATTCAGAGGGTGATATCAAGCTGGTGTCCCTGAACGAGAGTCTCAAGGGAATACTGATTATGACCCAACTGAATAAAATTTTCGAAACCTACCAGTCGCTTGAGGATGCGATAAACGATTTTAAATAAACTGTTCACCAGCTAAAGAAATTTCAAATTAGGAAGCTACCGAGACGTCGTTTTCGGCAGTGAGACCTGCCCATACCTATTCGATATGGGCTACTCGTCGTAATCAGTTCTGATATTTACCCATGATTCGTCGTTGAAAAGGTATTTGGCGAGAGCCCATTTTTTTCGAGTTCTCGATCGAAACAAGCACTGTTAATGAATTTGTGATGTCCATAGGGTAAATTTTGCTGGGGTATATTATTAAATTATTATAATATTTATTGATCAGGTTTATACAACATAGAAACAGCTAATTATACCGAAATGAATGACCATATGGGTCGGCAAATTTCTCCTAAAAATGTTGGAAAGGCTCTCTGAATGCATCGGGATAGACGGAGATTGAGGAATACAATCACCATCAAAAGAACATGATGGGCTGAATCCGTGGAGCGGGGGGCGTGATTCATGATCGGTAAAACTATCTCCCACTACAAAATCCTTGAAAAACTCGGCGAGGGCGGCATGGGAGTGGCCTCTCTAATATTATCGATTATCAAAGAGATATAAAATAGTGACAGAGAAGCGCAAACTCGCCGCCGTCATGTTTACCGACATCGTCGGGTACACGGCCATCATGTCCAGGGACGAGCAGAAGGCGCTGGCACTTCTTCAAATGAACCGGGATTTGCAGACATCCCTGGCCGACAAGTATAATGGCGAATTCCTCAAAGAAATGGGTGATGGCACCCTGCTCTGCTTTCAGAGTGCGTTGGATGCCGTGCGCTGCGCCGTAGACATTCAACAATCCGTGAAAGACAATCCCGACCTGAAACTCCGCATCGGCATTCATCTGGGGGATATCGTTTTTAAGGAAAGCGATGTTTTCGGCGATGGTGTGAACGTGGCATCGCGGATCGAGCGATTGGCAGGGCCGAGATGCATTTGTATATCGGAAGAAGTCTACCGAAGCGTCAGAAATCAGCCGGACATAAATGCTGTCTTTATCGATGAGAAAAGGCTGAAAAATGTAGATCAACCCGTAAAGATATATACTCTCTCAGACGGTAGTTTGCATACACATCCATCCGAACCCCCCTCTCTACGAAAAAAGTATTCTATTGAGAAATCCATAGCGGTTCTACCCTTTGTCAACATGAGTGCTGATCCTGAGCAGGAATACTTCTGTGATGGCATGTCTGAAGAAATTTTAAATGCACTGGCACAGATCAATAATCTTCGGGTTATAGCAAGAACATCTGCCTTTGCTTTTAAAGGGCAAAATATAGATGTTCGCGAAATCGGTAAAAAACTGGATGTCACTGCAATACTGGAAGGAAGCGTCAGAAAATCCGGGAATCGGATTCGCGTTACGGCACAGCTCATCAACGCAGCGGACGGATCCCATGTCTGGTCTGAGCGCTACGACCAGAAGCTTGCTGATGTTTTTGATATACAGGATGCCATCACATCATCGATTATTAAAAAATTGCAACACGTGTTCGCTCTATCCGGGGAACCGGCCCTTGCATCCAAAGTAAATTTCAAGGCTTATGATGCCTATTTAAAGGGGCGTTATTTTATCAATAAGATGACATCAGCCATGATTCATAAGGCAATCGCATGCTTTCAGGAATCCATTAATATCGATCCGAATTACGCGCCGTCTTATGCTGCTTTAGGGGATTGTTACATCCGGTTATTTGGCGGTATCGGAGAACTTGCAGAAAAAGATTTTGTGCTCAAGGCAAGAGAAGCCGCTGATAAGGCGCTGTCTCTTGATCCCGACAATTCGGATGCCATGGTCGTACTCGCTATGATATCCAGTCGTATTGACTGGGATTGGGTGACAGCAGAAAAGTGTTTTCAAAGGGCATTAGAAACCGGTCCAGGTAATATCAATGTCTATACCTGGTACATTAATTTTCTGGCGTTTATAAAACATGATCTGGAGAATGCGTCCTACTATATTGATCAGGCAGAAAGGATAGACCCACTGGCTATTCTCGTAAAACACATGAAGGGGTTGATCTACTCCTTTCAGCATCAATTTGATCTTTCGGAAGAGGTATATAAAAATATCCTTGATTTTGATCCCAACTATGCACTAGCTCATTACTGGCTGGGTATCATTTATTCAGAAACTGGCCGTCATGATGAGGCCGTAGCTGAACTGGAAAAGGGCATCGAAATTGGAGGTCGGTCCATCCATATGATAAGTATTTTGGGATACATTCATGGCCGTGCGGGGAATAGGGAGAGGGCGGAGGAATTGCTTGCAGAACTGAAAAAGCGCCTGAAAATAGGCTCTGTATCATCCACCTGGGTAGCTCGTATCTATGCCGGTTTAGATGATAAAGAGAATATGTATCTTTGGTTGGATAAGGCATATAAAGAAAAGGATTTAACTCTGCTATATATTCCAGTGGAACATGTATTCGACCGGTATCATACCGATGACCGTTTTAAAGCCTTACTGAATAAAATAGGGTCTCCACCATGATTGATTATAGAAGCGACATTCGAGAACTGGGTATTGCTGCAGCCATCGATAATCAAAAGGATGTATTCCATTGACCGAACAACGCAAACTCGCCGTCGTTATGTTCACCGACATCGTCGGATACACAGCCATCATGTCCAGGGACGAGCAGAAAGCACTGGCACTTCTTCAAATGAACCGGGATTTGCAGACATCCCTGACCGAAAAGTACAACGGCGAATTTCTTAAAGAAATGGGAGATGGCACCCTACTTTGCTTTCAAAGTGCGTTGGATGCGGTGCGCTGTGCTATGGAGATTCAGCGATCCGTGAAAGACAACCCCGATCTGAAACTCCGAATCGGTATTCATCTGGGGGATATCGTTTTCAAGGAAGGGGATGTATTTGGGGATGGCGTGAATGTGGCTTCGCGGATCGAGCGGTTGGCGGAATCTGGCGGGATCTGGATTTCAGGACAGGTGAACCATCTTATTCATAATCATCCGGAGCTTCGAACGGTCTTTGTCAAAGAAAGCAGATTAAAAAATGTGGAACAACCCGTCAGGATTTATGCCGTCGACGATGCGGATTCTTCCCGAATTCCAGAGAAGCCTGTGAGAGAGCCCGGGAGAACACATTTTCTCCTTAAAGCAATGGGAATTTTTGTCTCTGTTTTTACCATTTTATTGGTATTGTATTTGATTATTTTTCCCAAGTCCGAAAAGGCCATCGACTCAATCGCCGTATTGCCCATAGCAAACCTTTCGGACGATCCGGCCCAGGAGTACTTTGTGGACGGAATGACCGATGCGTTGATTTCAGAACTTGCTCAGATCAGTGCATTACGGGTGATTTCAAGACAATCCGTGATGCAGTATAAAGATTCCAAGAAAACGCTACCGGATATTGCAAAAGATCTGAACGTGGATGCGTTGATCGAGGGAACAGTGCTCCGCAGTGGCGATCAATTACGCATCACCGTGCAGCTCGTTCAGGCCCGTCCAGAACAACATCTGTGGGCCCATGATTATAGGCGCAACATCAGGAATATTCTCGATCTCCAGGAAGAAGTGGCCCGAAGCATTGCCAAAGAGATTCATGTATCCGTGACCCGGGAAGAGCAGGCACGATTGAGCAGCGCAAGCCCCGTAGACCCGGATGCCTATGAGGCTTATCTTAAAGGGCGCTACTACTGGAACCAGCGGACGGAAGAGGGAATCTTAAAGGCGATCGCATTTTTCAACCAAGCGATTGAAAAAGACCCGAATTATGCAGCCGCCCTTGCCGGGCTTGCCGATTGTTATGTTGTGGCGCCTTCTCATTATGCTCTTTTACCGTCAGAAGCTTATCCGAAGGCAAGGGTTGCCGCGACCAGAGCATTGGAAATCGACGAGCGGCTTTCCGAGGCCTGTGCTTCGTTGGCTGCAGTCAAACATAATTATGATTGGGCCTGGTTAGAAGCAGAAGCTTTGTACAAGAAGGCTATCGAGTTCAATCCCAACTATGCCACGGCGCATCAATGGTACGGGGAACTTTTATACGATACCGGGCGGTTTGATGAAGCGATTGCAGAGATGAAACGTGCTCAAGATCTGGACCCACTCTCACCTATCATAAACGCATTGATGGGTTACGTATACTATTTGGCACGTGAGTATGATCGAGCCATCGAAGAATTACATAAAACCCTTGAACTGTATCCGGATTTCCATATAGCGTATACTCATCTTAGCAGGGTCTATACTCAGAAGAACATGCATGAAGAGGCCATCGCAGCGGCACAAAAGGCAAGAACGCTTTCAGAAAATACCCGTGTTGTGGCTGGCCTTGGATACGCGTATGCGATGGCAGGCCAGGATGAAAAGGCGCTGCACGTACTCGATTCGATGATGACATTATCGGAAAAAGAGCTTGACCTTTTTGCAGGTCATGTAGCAGTCCTGTATATAGGTTTAAAGGATACCGAAAAGGCCTTTGCCTGGCTGGAAAAGGCGTATGAGCAACACGATTATCAACTAACCTGGGCCAAATGTGAACCGAGATTCGACCCCGTACGATCCGATCCACGATTCGTTGATCTGTTAAAGAGGATGGGTCTTGAACAATAACCCGTAAATACCATCTCCCATCATAAAATCCTAAAAAAATCCCAGCCTTTGAATAAAAGACCGGGATGTGAACATCCATCCTCATGGTCAAGCGTCGTATCTATCCGAGAATATGCTTACTCGAGGCCGTTCGTATTTTTGTGTGTGATGAAATTCATGACATCCCTCCACCACGAGGCATCGCTCATTCTTGGCCAGGAATTATGGCCTTCTCCTTTTAAAATCCACAGCTTTTTGGGGGTAGGAAGCGATTCATAAAGTCTCATCCCGTGTCGTTTCGGAATTATCTCGTCATGTTCAACCAGGATCACGGCCACCGGGCCTTGATATCCTCGCGCGTTCCGGATGTTGTCGTATTTATCAAATATCAGTCGGCGAGCGGGAAGATACCAGTAAATGGTCTGCGCTAGGTTCGGGAGGGAGTCCCAGGGCGTGATCAGAACCAGTCCTTGGATGGGCACGGGTGAATCCGCCGCTACTCCTGTTGCCACACCGCATCCCAACGACTCACCACAGAGTAAGATGGGTGTTCCGTATTCCTCGTAGACAAGACGCACTGTGGTCTTTGCATCAGCCAAAAAGCTTTTTTCGCTCATCTTACCGGAACGGCCTCCGTACCCAGGATATTCGGCCAGCACCACGCGGAAGCCTAAGGGTTCCAGCTCCTGGATGTAAAAATACCGATTCCATGCAGCTCCGGCGTTTCCGTGGAATACGATGACAGTTCCCGAGTATGCAGTTACTTGCTCTGGGCCGATGAAACCCCGATGGGCCTGATCTCCTGTAGGCCAGAATCGGAGCCCGGATGTCTGAATAACCATTTTCGACGGCATTATGCGATCCGGGAGATACAGCAGACGACGCTGGACGAAGAATGTCATTATCATAAATAATAAATAGGCGAAAAAAATATAGAGTAGAATTTTCACGAACCACATCATCCGTCTCTTTATAATCCCAATAACCTGATGTTGAGAATCTCACTCGATGTTCACATGACATCTTGTTCGAGATACCAAGATCATATTTTAAAATAACACAATTATCATCATTTCCAATAAAAAATAGGCGGAGGTTTATGATAGCCCCACGCATGTACCAGCCGGATCATCAGGAATGGGTGTGGTATCCTCTTCACTGTTTTTTAATCGATGGTCTCAGAGCAGGAAGTAAAAAAGGACATTCAATTCTTATTTTTCGAAACAAATGTCAGAAACACACGTAGAATGATATGTTCCGAATATTAAGAATTGAATAAGAGCGGGGCCTAAAATGAAATTGTTGACGCGTGCTGAGGAGTTTGTCCTGCTGGCCATTTGGCGTTTACGAGATGGTGCGTATTCTCTGAATCTTCAGAGAGAAATCCGCCGGATATCGGGTGAGAAGTGGTCGCTGGGAACGATATACGCGCCGCTGGAACGGCTGGAGAAACGGGGGTACATCACCTCATCTTTTTCCGAAACGACGCCTGAGAGGGGAGGCAGGCAGAAACGCATCTACAAGCTGACTCCCTTTGGGAAGGATGCGCTCATTCGGATCAAAGAAGTCCATGAGTCGTTTTGGGATGATTTACCCGATCTTTCATTCGAGGTCAAATGATGTCAATGACGAAAAAATCCATCACCGCCCGAATCGCTAAAAAAGTCATCTTCCTCCTTTTCCCCCATGGAAAGGGAGAAACGATCCACGATGATTTGGAGGAGGGCTATTCCAGGATGGTTGTGGAGGGAAGCGTGTTCCGGGCGAGGATCTGGTATATCGTCCAGATGATAACGATCGTTCGAGGGAAACTATACAACGGCCTGTATTGGAGTGTGCCCATGTTCATGAATTATATAAAGATCGTATTCCGGAATATCAAGAATCACAAGGGCTACTCGTTCATCAATATCATGGGACTGGCCCTGGGTATCGCAAGCTGCATTTTGATTTTATCCTACGTCGGTTACGAACTTTCCTTCGATAAGCATCATCAAAACGCCCATCGAATTTATAGAGTCGTAGCCCGAGGGGATATATCGGGCGACGCGAACAACAACGCGAAGATCGGAGCCGCACTGGCGCCATTTTTAATGACCGATTACCCGGAAATTGAAAGCACGGTTCGGTTCGCCACCGAGATTTTCAACATGTTCAGGTATGAAGATAAAAAGTTTTACGAGTCCACATTTTTTTACGCCGACGCATCGGTGTTCAACGTCTTTTCATATTCTTTGGTAAAAGGAGATGATCGTACGGCTCTGGAAGCACCGAATACGGTTGTCCTTACACAAGAGACCGCCCTTAAATACTTTGGCAATGAAGATCCGATGGGAAAAATCATCCGGTTTAATGATGAGGTCGATTTAACGGTGACCGGGATCATGAAAAATCCCCCGGCAAATACGCACTTACCGTTTGATTTGCTTCTATCCTTCGGGACGTTTCAAGAGTACTCTTCTTATGTGGCGAATTCCAAGACGATTCCCAGTTGCTATACCTACATACTCTTGAAAGAGGGAACGGATGTCGGGGATTTTGAAACAAAATGTGTGGATTCCTTTAACAGGCATATCGGTGACTATAACCGCTCCAGGGGCGGTGGGCAGTCATGTTCCATACAACCCTTAACGTCCATCCACTTGCATTCTCGTTTACAGAATGACAATCCGGGAAATTCCAGCATCATGTATGTGGTTACGTTTACGATTCTTGCCGCGTTAATCTTGTTGGTTGCCAGCATCAATTACGTGAATCTTACGACAGCACGGTCGGCCACTCGGGCAAAAGAAGTGGGAATGCGCAAAGTGCTCGGAGCTTTTAAAGGAGAGATCGCCCGACAGTTCATCGGTGAGTCGTTTTTTCACGGACTTATAGCTTCCCTCGTCGGAGTCGCTTTGGTCATGGCTGCACTCCCGCTGTTCCGGGATTTCACCTCAAATAACATGAGTGCTCATGTCCTGAGAGCCCCTGTATTCTGGCTGGAAGTGATAGCCATCCTGTTTTTAACTTGTTTCCTTGCCGGGGGTTATCCAGCCATTTTCCTGTCACGATTCAAACCCGCTCGAACGCTGAAGGGCATTTTCGTCAAAGGCATGGAGAGTTCCCGTTTCAGGAATATACTGGTCGTATTTCAATTTGTCGTTCTGATTGCGCTCATCATCATGACTGTCGGAATCTTCAGTCAGATGTCGTACGTCAGAAACAGAAACCTTGGTTTCGACAAAGAGCAGCTTCTCTATATTAAATTTCATAACGACCACTCCGATAATGACAATAGAATACACTGGATCAATTCCATAAAAGCCGAGCTTGTTTCTTTGGACGGCGTGGTCAACGCGGCTTTGTCTGGTCATGTGCCGGGTACGCGGTATTATCAGCGTCAATTTTTCCCTGAGGAATTTCCTGAGAATCAATCACTGACGATGGAAACATACAACATTGACGATGATTTTCTGGATACATACGGTATCAAAATCATGAAAGGAAGGAATTTTTCGAAAGAAATCATGAGCGATGCTGAGGATGCGGCGATCATCAATCAGACCGCGGCTAAACAATTAGGGTGGATGAATCCGGTAGGGAAGACCCTCATGATTAAAATGGGTCATGATGAGACAAAAAAATACCATATCATCGGAGTGGCTCAGGATTTTCACAGCAAATCGCTTCATCATGTGATCGAGCCCCTCGTATTTAAAAAATTTGCCGATTTTCACAGTCTGACAGTGCGGTTAAAGCCGGAAAACATCCAGCATACGATGAACCTTATCCAAGACATTTGGAATGAATTCGAACTCGATCATCCGTTTGAGTATTTCTTCTTAGACGAGATCGTGGATGGTTTGTATAAAACAGAAGCCGAACTGGGCAGGATTATTCGGATGTTTACGTTTCTGGCTATCTGTATCGGTTGTCTCGGACTTTTTGGTCTTGTATCATTCATGACGGAACAACGAACAAAGGAAATCGGGATCCGAAAGACGGTAGGCGCCTCAAGAGTCGATATTGCTGTTCTCCTGCTCAAAGGATTCACGAAATGGATCATCCTGGCCAATCTGTTTGCATGGCCCGTGGCCTATTACGCCATGAACCAATGGCTGCAAACGTTTGCCTACCGTATCACACCGGGAATTTGGATGTTTGTTCTGGGTGCAGGTGTCTCTTTCACTGTCGCGATTCTGACGATGGGTTATCGATTTGTCAGAGCCGCGTCGGCCAATCCCGTCGACAGCCTTCGGTATGAATGATCCGGAGCCTGTCGGAAGGGAACATAGTATAAGAGTTTATTTTTCGATTCAGAAACGTTCTCTAAAGAATCGTGATTCAACGCATACGTCCTGCAAAAGGCATTTCCGTCGCTGCAGATGACGAAATGAAATGTCGTATCCTTTGGCAGTAAATCCTTTTGTTCACAAAACATCGGCGCTTCCAATCGCCTGTCCTCTTTAAAGCCATTCCCCCTCTCCACTTTCTATGAGACGGAAAATTTATCAATCCGTGAAGGCAAATTTTTCCGAATGGTAAAGAATTGGCATTGATGCACATCCTATTTCGAACGATCCTAATACGTTTATTATCAATAAATTACAGTGTTATCATATCCTCTGGTACAACCTTTGCTCGATCCTTTGGTGGATAGAGACGGTCTTGTCAATAACCTAAAAGGAATTGTCTCCACTCATGCGACCGAGTAAGATGTTGTACACGATATCTGAATTCCGTATTCCGTGTCTTTCCGTTTTGGCTGTTCGACTGAACGGAGCTGTACGATGATGGGATCATTCACACCGACGATGATGGAGCAAACGTTGGAGCTCATTCAATTTGATCGGACGTGGGGATGGATGCGAAACGGGATATGCCCGATCTGGAAACGGGGAATAGAGATTTCGTGATAATCGTCGTAAAGGTAAAATCATGTTAAGGGTAGGTAGGTCGTATATTGATTATAAGAGAGAGAAGGAG
>Ga0180437_10004005_pt1 | contig 21347 bp, 16 predicted proteins | sample SS_ome_4_FD_132410 | JGI IMG/M metagenome (GOLD analysis project Ga0180437, IMG submission 132410) | Hypersaline lake sediment archaeal communities from the Salton Sea, California, USA - SS_3_D_1 metaG | ecosystem: Environmental > Aquatic > Non-marine Saline and Alkaline > Hypersaline >...
AGGAGATCGTTGTCAGCTTCACGGACATCGGCGGTGCGGCGGACGTGCTGGCGAGCGCGGTGGGCACGGAGCGGCTTCTGATGGATGTGCTCGACCGTCCAGAGGTGGTGAAGGCGGCCGTCGACCACTGTCATGTGCTCTGGATGGAGGCATTCGAGGCGAACTACGCCGCGTTCGTCGGGCGGCAAGACGTGACGACGGCATGGTGGCCGGTTCTATCGCGAGGCCGCACGTATATGACGCAGTGTGACTTCAACTCGATGGTCGGTCCGCGGGTGTTCAACGAGCTCTTCCTCGACGACCTGGGGGACATCTGGAAGAGGCTGGACAACGGGTGCTATCACCTGGATGGCATCGGCACCGAGGTCCACGTGCCGGCGCTGTTGTCTCGGAAGAATCTGCACTGCGTCCAGTGGGTGCCCGAGCCGGGCGTGAGCCCACTCGCGCACACCAAGATGCTGCGCGAGATCCAGGAGGTGGGAGTCGGCGTCACTTTTCTGATGAAGCCGGAGGAGGTGGAGGAGGCGTGTCGCGAGTTCGACCCGCGCCGGCTCTTCTTGAGCGTGGAGTGCGAGAGCGAGGCTCAGGCGAGGGAGCTAATCGAGGATACGCTTCGGTGGTGTGAGGGGTAGGCGGCGGGGGCGCGCCCGGTGGTCACGTTGGGGGCCGGGGCCGGGGGGATGCCGATGAAGAGCCGATACAGCAACCACATGCAGAGAAGCAGGACGACGATGATGGTCACGAGGCGAACCGCGCTCGCTCGTCGGCGAGGCGTCATCGTTCGGGGACCTCGTCCCGCCAACGCCAGGGGTCGTCCTCGCGGCGGGCAGGCCGCGGGCGCGTGGACACAGTCCCAGCCCGGCGGGCGATGACCTCCCGCTTCACCTCCATGCCGTTCTCGTAGGTGATTCGCACTTTCCGGTACCGTCGAGATGGTCCTTCTCCGATGGGCTCCTCGATCTCCTTCTTCGCCATGACGGTCAAGGGCGGAAGGCCGCCCGGTATCGCGAGTCGATCTCCCACGCGGAGGCGGTCGAGGTTCAGGTCCGGATTGGCATGGGCCAGCCGGTCGAGCGAGACATCGTAATCGCGGGCGATCTTCCAGGCCGAGTCGCCGGGCTTGACTTCGTGCCGGGCCTTCGGCGCCGTCTCCTCTGCGATCCTCTGAAGGGCTGCGTCGGCGGAATGCGCCATCAGATCGGGGGGCACGTCGCGCATTTCAACCTTCACCCGCTCCTTGAAGTACGTGGTCACGTGCGGATCGGGCGGCGAGAACTTCTTCAGCACCAGCGAGAGCGTGCGAACGGCCTCAGCCTGGTCGGGCAGGGCGATGACGGGCTGGCCATCGGCGAGCACGGCGGCGGCCCGGACTCTGGGTTCGAGCTGTGTGGCGAGGGCCTCCAGTGCCTCGCGGTCGGACTGGACGGGGTTGCGGGCCGCGGAGACGGGGTGGAAGGTGATCTTCTGGACGAAGTGGATTTCGTCGGCGGGCAGGTCGAAGGCGGACTTGAGCTCGGACAGAAGTCGTTCGGCGTCGCGGCGAGTCTGGATGACGGTGACGGGCCGGCCGTCGGCCGAGACGAGACAGACGCGCCTGCCGCCGGGAAGCGCGCCGATGTAGAGCGCGACGAAGACCGCCAGCAGGACGAGCAGCACCGCGCGCTCGATCCAGAGGCGGCGTCGGAGCGTGTGCATCGGATCGCCTGTCTGCGGGTCGGTGTGGCTCGACATAGCCGCTCTCCCCCACCATATATAGACCCCTATCCGACTCGCGAGTCCAGGGCCATGTGCAGTCTCTTGTAGGAGTGGCGCAGCAATGAGTCGGCCGACAAGCGGGTCGTCGGCGCCGCCGGCCGCCGGCCGACAGCCGCGGGCGGTCGAACGCGGGCGGCCGCGCTCAACTGCGCGGCATGCTTTCGAGCCGCGCCCACCAGGCGAGGTCGAGGTCGGGGAAGAGCGAGTCTCGCTCCCGGCAGTCGGCCAGGAATTGCCGGTCCTCCTCTCGGAGGTCTGCGCCCGCGGCCCGTCTGCGGGCCATGTCGGCGAGGCGTGCGAATGCCTCGTGGTGGAGGCCGGCGCGGCGCTCGGCGTAGTCGCGGGCGCTCCAGGTCGAGATCAGAAACGGCCAGTCGGAGGCCTCGAGAAGGAGCAGCTCCCGGGCGGCCTGGGTCACGATCTCGGCGAGCGCTGCGTCCTGCGAGTCGAGGGCTTGCTGTGCCAGGGCCGGGAACTCGGCCTCGGCGGCGTAGATGTGCTCCCAGATCCAGGTGGTCCAATCGTTGAGCCAGATCCAGTGGAAACCACCCTGGCCCCAAGAGCTTTCCGGCAGTGCGACGGCGGCCGCGGGTGTATGTCGGTCGAGATACTCGGAGCACGTGACGAGGTCCACCGCTGGGTTCGCATCGACGCCCTTGAGAACGCGATAGAGCCACTCGGGTCCCTCGAACCACCAGTGGCCGAAGAGCTCGGCATCGTAGGGGGCGCAGACAATGCCGTAGGTTTCTCTGCTGTCGTTGTGCTGAGTGAGGATTTCGTGGACGACATCGCAGAAGTGGTCCGCGTTCTCGGGCACGCGCTCGGCCGCCCGGTGGGGCTCGTAGGGCTCCTTGGAGCCGAGGTCAGAGCTGGAGGAGGTGACCCGCCAGTAGCGGTGGCCGCCTGGGAAGTGCTTTTTGTGGAAGTCGAGGTACCAGCCGTCGCCGGGATAGCCGTGCTCGCCGCTCCACACCTGAACGCCGGTGCGCTCGTCGCGGGTGAAGACCGAGACGGGCGGACGGTCTTCGTTGGCGGAGGAGACGAGATAGGCCTCGTAGGGAGACTTGTCGACGTCGACTGGTCCCGGGCGGTAGGAGGCGCGAGAGCGCTCCCATAGATCCTGAAGCCCGGCGAAGCGTTCGAGGTAGACGCCCATGGCTGCGCCGCCCATGAGGGTCGCGGTGTCGACTATGAAGTACTCGATGCCGTTCTCGGCGAGGAACTCCTCGACGCCTTTGCGGAGGACAGGTTCCTGGGGACCTGCGCCGGCGAGAGGCGATGCCCACGCATAGCGGGGCCGATAGCCGCACTCGGGCAGCCAGAAGCCGCGCGGGGGGCGGCCGAAGTGGCGCTGATGAGAGCGGACGGCCTGCTTCACCTGGGCCTGCACGCTCTCGTCGCTGCCGAGGAGAGGAAGATAGCCGTGGGTGGCACAGGAGGAGATGATCTCGATATGGCCGTCGTCCTGGAGACGGCGAAACGCGGCGACGAGGTCGCTGTGGTAGTGATCGTGGAAGGCCGTGCGCACGGCGACGAAGTGCTTGTGCCACATGTCGGCGAGGTCGGCGAAGTGATGTTGCCTTTGCTTCTGGAACTGGTCGCGGTTCTCGGCCGCCGAACGGGCGCGGAGCTGAAGATAATCGGAGAACTGGTGCTTGAAATCGGGGTCGGCGAGCTGCTCGGCGAGGACGGGAGTGAGGCCCATGGTCACCTTGGCAGAGACGCCATCCCGGGCGAGGCGATCGAACGTCTGGAGAAGGGGCAGGTAGCTCTCGGCGGCGCATTCGAACAGCATGTCCGATCCATGGGGCCAGGTGCCGTGGGCCAGGACGTAGGGCAGGTGTCCGTGGAGGACAAAGGTGAAGGCACCGCGCGGTTGATCAGTAAGTTTGGGGTGCAATTTGGCGGTCTCCCTCTACGTGTGGTGGTTCTCGTGTCCGGGCAGGCGATCGAGCAGCAGGCACGCCATGACGAAGGATGCCATGGTCCAGGCGTGCGGCACGGCCCAATGTGCACCGGGCCCGCCGCCCATCATCTCCGGGAGCAGCCCGGTGGAGGTTCCGGCGCGCAGCACGGCTCGCATGGACGCGACCGCCCGGCGACGATAGGAGGCGACGGCCGCTGCGTCTCCTTTTGAGGCGAGGGCCAGCCGGAGCAGTGCCCGCGCGAGCCAGATCGTCGTAAGCGCCCCCGGGCCGCCGCCCGCGTAGGTGTCGCCCTCGAAGCGCAGGAGGGTCTCGGCGCCGTCGGCCGGACGGGCGAGTCGGCGTATGAGGCCCTCGACCATGGCGGCGGCGATCCGGCGCTCCGCATCGTCGTCAAGGCGGAGGAACTCGAAGGGCACGATAAGGCCGAGGGTCGAAGCGTCGGCGGCGGCGTCGAGCTGACCGTCGAGGGTCCGTCCCCGCGCGAAGACTTCTTCGTGCCGGAGCTGAGACATCACAGCCTGCTTGATCGCGGCCGCCGCGGCTTCCCAGCGCTCGGCGAACTCATCCTGCCCGGAGTTGCGAGCCACGAAGGCGGCCTCGCGGAGGGCGGCGGAGATCGCCGCGTTGGAGTAGGTGAAAGTGCCTCGGAACGTCTCCCATAGATCGAAGGCGGCGGCGTGGAGACCGTGATCGGGAGCGATGGCTCGCGTGAGGAATTCCCCCGCGCGGAGCGCGGACTCCCAGATCTCCTCGAGGAAGGCGAGGCGGTCCGGTTCCTGGAGCGCGCGCGCGTGGCGGCCAATGGCAAACAGGACGGATGCCGTCTGGTCGATCTGAAGGGAGTCCTCCTTTGTGCACCACGCGGGGCCTCGCTGGCCGCTGAGCCAGTAGCGCTGCTCCCAGTAGCCCTCGGGGCGCTGAGCCTTACGCGCCCACGACAGGAAGTGTCCGAGGTACTGCGGATATCCGGCCGCCTCGAACGCCAGGCACACCTCGACGGCGTCTCGAGGCCAGCAGTATCCGTAGCCACCGGAGCGCTCGAAGAACGGGTCGAACTCTGGAGCGGCGAGGATGGAGCCGGTGTCAGGATCGGCGAGCAGGTCGATGGCCAATAGGGAACGCTCGTAGGCATCGTGGAGATCCCGCTCGATATGCAGGGGCCGTGCGCGGCCGACATGCTCTTCCCAGCGGCTCCGCGCCCATTTGAGGTCCGCATCCCAGCCAAGCTCCCGAATGCCATCGACACGGTTGACGGCCGCGAGCTCATTGGTGTCGGCCGCGATGATGAGATCGCGGGCGGCACGCTGGCCGGGCTTCAGGTCCAGCTCCCAACCGACGGCCACATCGATGTCGCCGATCTCCTCGACTTGCCGGTTGAGCCTGCCCTGCTCCATCTGACGCTTCGCCGAGTTGGGGCTGCCGGGGGTGGCGCGACCGCAGCCGTACTCATCGAAGGTGCTGCCCCCGATGGCGAAGCAGATGTTTCGCCAGTAGGCGGCCGCGACATTGCGGTCGGGATGATAGTGGACGGCGTTCTTGTGCTGGACCTCCCCCAATTGGAGGTCGAGGTACTGGAAGAGCTTGGCGCGGATTCGATCGCCGGTCGGATTGGCGACCTGGAAGCGGCGGCAGAGCGCTGGTTCTTCGGGATGGACGAAATCGGTGATATGGAGGGTGAGGCTCGTGCCAGCGTGTGTGAGCTGAGTCTCCAGGACATTCGTGCGATGCAGGTAGCGCTGGCTGGACCGCCACGCCGGATCGAAGGTCCAGACAAGGCGGCCGTGAGAGGACTCGCGCGGAAAGTAGACGGCCGGCATGCCCTCGTGCAGGTTCTGAGAGAAGTCGATGTGCGGGTAGAAGAACGTCATGAGCTCGGCGTTGGCGCCGAGGGTGACGAGCACGCGGGAATTGCCTACGACCGCGTTGGGCTGGTAGACGGGCACCGAGGCTAACTCCCCCGCGTGTGGGCCGCGCGCTGGTAGAGCTCGAGGTACTGCTTTGCGGAGCGCTCCCAAGAGAAGTCGGCGGCCATGGCATTGGCGATGAGTCGGGTGCGAGCCTTGTCGGCCCGAATGGTGAGCAGCGCGCGGGAGATGGCGCCGAAGAGCGCGACGGGAGTATAGTCGGTGAAGGTGAAACCGTTGCCGGAGCCGGCTTCGGGGTTGAAGTCCTCGATGGTATCGGCGAGGCCTCCCGTTCTGCGCACTATCGGCACTGTTCCGTAGCGGAGGCTGATCATCTGGCCCAGCCCGCAGGGCTCGTAGCGGGAGGGCATGAGGAAGAAGTCGCAGCCGCCGTAGATCTGATGGGCCAGCGCGTTGTCGAAGGCGAGCACGGCGGCCATTCTCTCCGGGGACTTCCTGGCGGCGTTCGAGAGGAGCTCGTGGTAGTAGGGCTCGCCGGTGCCGAGGATGGCGAACTGAACATCGAGCTGGAGCATGTGGGGGAGCACGTCGGCCAGGATGTCGAGCCCCTTCTGGCCGGCGAGACGAGATACGATGCCGAAGAGCGGGACCTTGGGGCGCTGAGGCAGTCCGAGGCGCTGCTGGAGAGCCGCCTTGTTGTCGGCCTTGGGCGCGATGGCTTCCGCGCTGTAGCGTGCGGTGAGCAACTCGTCGGTGGCGGGATTCCAGACATCGTAGTCCAGGCCATTGAGGACGCCGAAGAGATCATCCTCGCGCATGCTCAAGACGCCCTCGAGCTTCTCGCCGTATTCGGCTGTCTGGATCTCTTTGCTGTAGGTCTTGCTGACGGTGTTGAGGATGTCGGCGAACACCATGGCGCCCTTCAGGAAGTTCACCCGGCCATAGAACTCAAGGCCGTCCGTCCTGAAGAGGGATGAGTCGAGGCCGACGGCGGGGAGCAGGCTGCGATCGAAGACACCTTGGTAGGCGAGGTTGTGGATGGTATGGAGAGTTGCGATGCGGGAGAGGCGCGCGTCGCCGGCATAGGTGGTCTTGAGGTGAACGGGAATGAGCCCGGTCTGCCAGTCGTTGCCGTGGATGACGTGGGGCTGCCACTGGCCCTGGCGGAGGAACTCCAGTATTGCGCGGCAGAAGAGGGCGAAGCGCTCGGCGTCATCGGGCTGTCCATAGATGCCCTCTCGGTGGAAGCACTCGGGGCAGTCCACGAGGTAGGTTGTGACGCCGGGTATGGCATCGCTGGTCTCGATGTTCACGCGGACGGATCGATTGCCCATGCGAAGGCTGCGGGCCTTGCCGGTCGGCTTGGATGGGATCTTCTCGGAGTCTATGGCCGAGTACTTGGGGATGGCGACGCGGACGTCGTGGCCGAGCTTCGCGAGGGCTTTCGGCAAGGCCCCAGCGACGTCGGCCAGGCCCCCGGTCTTGACGAAAGGGACACACTCCGATGCGCACAAAAGGACGCGAAGGCTCATTCTCTCGTCTCCTCTGGCTGCGAGCTTGTCGTCCTGTACTTATGGGCAGCCGCGACAAAGGCCTCGAACAGGAGGCGTTGACCCGGATGCTCTTCGAGCATGCGCTCGGGGTGCCACTGCACCCCGAGGGCAAAGGCATCTCCATCGCGTTCGACGGCTTCGACGACGCCGTCTTCGGCCCAGGCGGCCTGCCTGACCTGGGGACCCAGAGAGCCATTGGCCTGGTGATGGAAGCTGTTGACCGGCAGATGGGTGGCGCGCAGCACCTCGGACAGCCGGCTCTCCGGGGCAAGCTCCACGGCGTGCCAGGCCTCGTGCCGGGAGTCGTCGGCCGCGTGCTGCAAGGCGCCCGACACCTCGGAGCCGATGTCCTGAATCAGCCTCCCGCCCAGGGCCACACCGAGGACCTGCGCGCCGCGGCAGATGCCGAGCACGGGAAGTCCGCGGGCGACTGCGGCGCGGGCCAGCCGAAGATCCAGTCGGTCCCGATTCCGATCGACGTTCTTCAACTGGGCTCGCACGGGCTCGCCGTAGCACTCGGGGGCCAGATCGCCGCCGCCGCTGAGAAGGAGGGCGTCGTAGTCATCGATGGCAGGGCTCTGGTCACTGGGCCGAATCTCCACAACCGCAACGGCATGCTCCTCGAGGGCGCGGCGGTAGTGACGTCGCTGCTTCTCCGTGGCGCGCGAGGAAATGGTGACACCGATGGTCGGGCCGATGGCACGTCCAGGCATGGGGCAAGACCTGGGGCATTCTACCAGCCGCGGCCGGCAGGGTCAACGATGGTCTGTGCGGGCATCGAACAACCGGCGCGAGGCGCGTGGCCGCGGGTCAGGCAGGCGACGCAGAGGAGGGTTGGGAAGGGTTGAGCTTGGCCATGCGCCGCGCGAGCCGCGACTTGCGCCGGGCGGCCTGCCGCTTGTGAATGGTGCCCTTCGCGGCGGCCTTGTCGAGCTGGCGACACGCCTGGCGCGTCATCTCCGAGGCGATCACAGGGTCGCCGGCAGCGATGGCAGTGCGCGCCTTGCGGGTGAGCGTCTTGCAGCGCGAGCGCCACGCTATGTTTCGCAGCCGCCGCTTGCGAGAGCGAATGATGTCTTTCTTGGATGACTTGATGTTCGCCAACTGATTCTCCCTCCGGACACACGCGGTGGATTATAGCACAGCCGGGCCCGCGAAGACAAGGCTGGTATGAGTCGGCGATTCCGGGCTGGGCGGGAATCGATGCGCATGCGGAGAGGGAAGCAGGAAGCCGCCGGTTGGGTCAGAAGGCTAGAGCACCCATCGGTGGAGGCAGGGCCATGAGCGAGATCCAACAGCAGCCGCAACAGAGTCAGCAGGAGCGAATGTGGGGGATGCTCTGTCACCTCTCGGCGTTTGCCGGGTTCCTCATCCCGCTGGGGAGCATCCTGGGACCGCTCATCGTGTGGCTCGTCAAGAAGGATGAGTTCGCGTTTGTGGACGACCAGGGCAAGGAATCGCTGAACTTTCAGATTACGATGGCGATCGCGCTCGCGGTCAGCGCGGTCCTCACCCTGATCGCGATCGGATTCGTGCTGATGGCCCTGGTGGGCGTCTACGAGATCGTGATGGTCATCATTGCGAGCATGCGGGCGAACAGCGGGGAGCGGTACCGGTATCCGGTCTGCTTGAGGTTAGTTGGGTAGGGGCGGCGAGTCCTGGGAACCGGGCCTCGCGCATCGCGACCTGGACTGCGCGGGCAGGGACGAGCGCACGGTATTGTCCCGGCTCGGGGGCAGAAGGAGCAGGAGGTTGCCATGCACTGGCCGTCCTGTTCGGGTGAGAAGGAGTCACGCGGGATCATCGGTCGCTTGGCCTCCCCGGGCGAGATCGTCCTCGTGCTCGCGGGGATTGCAGTACTGCTCGTCGTTGGTCTGGTGGGCCTCGTTCTTGTGGCCGCTCCCTGGAATCCCATGCTGCTGGTGTTCCTCCAGAGCTTCGAGATGTACAACGGGAGCGGCGCGGAGGTTTGGGCCACACCCATCGGGATGTGGGAGGGGTCGGGCAGGTATGGACCTCTCCCTCGCTATAGGAGCAAAAATGCCCCGGCATTTCGATCGCGTGAGATGCACGACATCCGCCTGAGATCAGGCGAGTCGGTTACGATTGTGTACGACTGCGACGATATCAACTTCAGGCACATCCTCGTGCGCACTCCGTCGGGGCGCGTGCTGATCGTCGATACGGACAGGAGGGGCGGACTCCACGCGTGCTACGGCCCCCAGCGAGAGAGGTATGGGATTCCACCGCTTCATCAGCTCTCAGATGCGCCGGAGGCGCTGATCCCTTGTGCCAGGGGCGAAGCCGTCCGCTACGCGGTGAGGGAGTATCCTCCCAACTAGGCACCGGATCTGTCGCCGGTGGGCGAGAGTCTGATTGCCTCGGCGAGCGCTGCGCACACCCAGTCGCGATGCTCGGCTGCGCAGAGGCCGCGGAGATGGATGACGCGATTGGGGGAGACGACGGCGATGATGGCCGCATGTCCTTCGCGAGCGTGCTCGATGCTCTCTACCTCGTCGACCGGCAGTGATTCGACCTTGCCCTCCGGGCTGTGAAAGCGCAGCTCCCCCTCCCCTATCTCGACCCGGGCTCCGGCGAGGACACCGACGATCTCGCCCCGCAGGATGACGGCGAGGTAGATCACCAGGCTCAGGAGCGACATGGACAGCAGCCAGACAAACCAGACGACGGCGTACTTCGGGAAATGGACGAGCGCCTGCGTGGCCAGGAGGACGAAGATCGCGGGAACCGCGGCAAAGCCGAGCAGGGCGAGCCCGGAGCGGCCTTCGGGTGTGGGATTCCCCAGCATGCGGCGGGTGCCCGACTGCTCGACGTGGATGAGGCAGCTTCTCGGCTTCTCGGGGAGGGGAGCCGGAGGTCGGCGGGCGGCCCGCTGCCGCAGGTTGAGAGTGATCTCGTCGGGCATGGTCCAGTACTCACGACCGTCGGAGCGCACGAGCACCGGGCGGTCGAGCGAGCGCCCGAGGCTGCGAAGTGCCTGCCGCGCACGGACCTCGCTGCGATGGCGGAGCAATGGCAGGCGCTCGCCGGTGCGCAGAGCCGCAGATACGACCCACGGTTTGAGGCCCCCAGGCGAAGCGTTGAGTTCGAAGTGAGCGATCTCCTCGGCGGCCAGGGTCGAGCTCTTCCGCCACACCCCCAAGGACTCCGACACGTGGAGTCGCGATCCGCCTTCCTCGGCGGCCACCGCGCGGCGCGGCCGGACAGTGGTCACCCACGCGAGGAACGCACCCGCAAGCGCCGACAGGACCACGATCTCTCGTAAGTCGGCGAGCGTCCAGCGCGCGGTGCCTCCGCCGGGCCGGAGGTTCGGTGCCAAGGCGATGCCGACGAAGACAAGGAAGGCCAGGTAGGCCGCGAACGCGAGGTAGTTCCGGCCGCGCACGCGCCAGAGCGAGTGCAGCTCTCCCACGGGCGCCGGTCCGCCCAACAGCACCGCCGCGAGACCCACCCACAGCAGGCCGAGGAGCCAGATTGCCTTCCGGGCGAGAGGCATGACGTCCCAGAGCTGCGCGCGTTGGACGGACAGGAAGTCCCCCCACGACACCACTTCGGGCCAACGGAGGCGGAAGCGGCCGGGCTCGCCCTGGAGGTAGGCGAGGCGCTCGGTTTCGCCGGGTCGGTGGGGCCGGCCGGGATAGTCGACCCAGATGTGGGTGAAGGAGGCGCGGATATCGAAGGGCAGGTCTTTGCCGGCGAGCAGACTGGCGAAGAGCACCGCCTTGGCCTCGCAGTCGCCGTGGAGGCTGAGGGCCGCCTCGCGTGCCGTCGGGACGTACCACGGAACGCGGTACTGCGCCCAGTCGGGCGTGGGGACGAGCAGGCTGTCCACGAACAGCTCGATGGTGTTGGGATCGCTCGGCAGCTCCCAGCCCATCTCCTGCTCGATCTCGCGGTCTATGGGGAAGCGCCGGTATCGAGCGAGGTTGCGGGCGAGGACGGCGGGGTCGGGGTAGCACGCGAGCAGCGTCCAGAGGATGGTCCCGGTTGCGAGGAGCAGCAGCCGCAGCCCCCTTGCAGGAGAGCTGCGTCGGGCGGCCCTCACGCCTGCCCCCGATGCGTCTCGAGGAACGCGAGCAGGTCGTCGAGCCGACGACGAATGCGAAGCGCGTGTGTGCCCTCCCAGTAGACGCGTCCGCAATCCCGGCACTGCGCGTAGTGCTCGTTCGTGAGGTAGATGAATGGGGGGACGCGGTCCCAGACCTCGCCGCGGCCGGCCGGGACGAGGAGCTGGTTGCAGACGGTGCAGCGGGTCATGGGGCGGGCCTCCGCCAGATGAAGGGCACCGTCGCCGACGAGCTGACGGAGCTGATCGTCCAGGTGGTCGTCCTCGACGAACACGATGCCGACATCGGGCGGCTTGGGGAAGCGGGTATCGCGGGTGAGGACGACGGCGCTCCGCTCCCTGGCGCTTGCCACGACGCCGTGGTCGTCGAGAAAGGGATCGTAGAAGACGTCGAACCCAAAGGCGCGCAGCCACTTTGCGAGGCGCCCCACCATGCTGTCGGCGACGAAGCGAGATGGCATCGAAGCTCCTCCCCCACCTCGGGCAATGTTCGGCGCTGACGGACGCCGTCCTGCTTGGTGTGTGCCGACCTGACAGCGCGTCCTATGCGTGGTATAATGCACCTCGGGAGGCCGCGCCGGCGGCTTTCCTGCATAAGGGGACCAATGTCGTCGATACTCTCCGCTATCTTCGATTCCACACGGCGCGATTTGGGCCGGGCGCGTGGACTCGTCGAGCGCATCAGCGCGGTTGGCCCGGAGATGCAGAAGCTCACCGATGAGCAGATCCGGGCGAAGACGGACGAGTTTCGCGATCGCCTGGCGCGCGGCGAGAGCCTGGAGGACCTGCTGGTCGAGGCCTATGCCTTGGTCAAGGAGGTCACCTGGCGGCTTCTCGGAAACCGGCAGGTTCGATTCCGCGTGTACCGGGAGGGGCGGATGACGCCCGAGGAGGCGGTCTCGCCCCCGGACGAGGCGGAGCGCTTCGAGGAGCGTCTTCGGTCAGAGGGGGTGCGCTATGAGCGGGAGCGGTTCATGGCGCACTTCGACGTGCAGATGGTGGGGGCGATCGTGCTGCACTGGGGCCGGGTGGCGGAGATGAGGACCGGCGAAGGGAAGACGCAGGTGGCCGTACCGGCCCTCTACCTGAACGCCCTGGAGGGGAAGGGCGCCCACCTGCTCACCCACAACGACTACCTGGCGAGACGAGACCGGAACTGGATGGGTCCCATCTACGAGGCGCTCGGGCTGACCGTCGGAGTCATCCAGCACGATATGGGGCACGAGGAGCGGAAAGAGGCCTACGCGTGCGATGTGACGTACGCGACGAACTCGGAGGTGGGATTCGACTACCTGCGCGACAACACGATGGACTACGCGGAGTGGCTGGTGCTCCGGGATCTGCACTACGCCATCGTGGACGAGGCGGACAGCCTGCTCATCGACGAGGCGCGGACCCCGCTGATCCTGGCCGGTGCGGGCACGAAGCCGACGGAGCTGTATCGGCGCGTGGACAGGGTGATCCCGCGGCTGAACCGGGATACCGACTACATCGTCGACGAGAAGAGCAAGACCGCGGCACTGACCGAAGACGGCGTCCAGAAGTTGGAACGGGACCTGGGCGTCTCGAACCTCTCGGATCCCGAGAACCTGGAGGTGTTTCAGCACGTCAATGCCGCGCTGCGCGCGCACGCATGCTATCAGCGGGACGTCGACTACGTGGTGCGGGACGGGAAGGTCATCATCGTCGACGAGTTCACGGGGCGGCTGATGTATGGTCGGCGGTACTCGGAGGGGCTGCATCAGGCGATCGAAGCGAAGGAGAAGGTGCAGATCGAGCGGGAGAACGTGACGACCGCGACGATCACACACCAGAACTTCTTCCGCCTGTACGATAAGCTCGCGGGCATGACCGGTACGGCGAAGACCGAGGAGCCGGAGTTTATCAAGGTCTACGGCATGCCGGTGGCCGTCGTGCCGACACATCGGCCGATGATCCGCGCCGACCATTCCGACGTGATCTACAAGACGCAGGAGGCGAAGTACCACGGGATCATGGCTGAGATCCTGCGGATGAAGAGCCTGGAGCGGCCGACGCTGGCGGGCACGCGCTCGATCGAGGTGTCGGAGCGGTTGAGCGAGCGGTTGAAGTCCGAGCGGCTGCAGCTTCTGGCGCAGCTGCTGCTGCTCGAAGACGCACTGCTGGATAGGAAGGAGCTGAACGAGAGACAGCGACGCGAACTCGAGCGGACACTGCGAGCGCGTCTGGCAGAGATTGAGCGGGAGGTGCGGCATCTGGAGTCTGCGGTATCCCGCTTTGACTACAGCTCGCTGCGCATTGCGCAGCCGGAGGAGCAGCGGCGGATCGAGCAGCGGCTCGCGCGCACGGCGCGGCTCGCCGAGGAGATCCAGGGGTTCGTCCAGCGTCTGCCGGAAGAGGGGGGGATCGGAGACGGCGAGCGGCTCCGAATGGCCGAGATCATCTGCTATCAGGTGCTGGAGGACATACCGATGGGGCGGCCGGCGGCCCTGCTGCGCGCGTTCGGGATCGACCCCGATGTGACGATGGCGCCAAACGCCCAGCGGCTGGCCGAGCTGATCGGGCTGGACAAGGAGCGATACGGCGAGCTGGCCGAGGTCTTGGAAGGGGGTGTGCGCCACCAGGTGCTGAACGCGAAGTACCACGAGATGGAGGCCCACATCATCGCGCAGGCGGGCCGGCCGGGGGCGCTGACCATCGCGACGAACATGGCGGGGCGCGGCGTTGACATCCTGCTGGGCGGCAATCCTCAGGAGATGACCAACGAGCTGCTCCGAGCGGACGGCGTCGAGCCGAACCAGGCGACCGACGAGCAACTGAGAGAGGCGCGGGCGAAGGCGGAGGAGATCTGCGCGCGCGACAAGGAGAAGGTGCTGTCGCTCGGCGGCCTCCACATTCTGGGCACCGAGCGCCACGAGAGCCGACGCATCGATAACCAGCTACGAGGGCGGGCCGGCCGCCAGGGCGACCCCGGGTCGTCGCGGTTCTACGTGTCTTTCGAGGACGAGCTGATGCGCCTCTTCGGCCCGGAGCGGCTGGACTTTTTCCTGGGCAAGTGGCCCGAGAACGAGCCAATCGAGGCGAGGATCACGAGCCGGATGATCGAGAATGCACAGAAGAAGGTGGAGGCGCACAACTTCGAGATCCGCAAGCATCGGCTGCAGTACGACGATGTGATGAACCACCAGCGCGCTCTCATCTACGAGCAGCGCAAGCGCGTGCTGCTCGGGCAGGACATGCGGGAGAGCGTGCAGACACACATGCGTGAGTTCGTGGACGCGCGCGTGAAGGAATTCGCGAGCCCGGAGATCCACCCCGACGACTGGAACATGCCGGCTCTTCACCAGGCCCTCGCGGAGGTGTACCCGGTGGGGATTACGCCGGATCAGATGGGCGAGCACCGCCACCATGAAGACCTGGTGGAGGCGCTCCAGGGGGACATCGTCTCGGCCTACGAGGAGCGAGTGCGAGAGGGCGGCGACGAGCAGATGCGCGAGCTGGAGCGGCTGATCACGCTTCGGGTGGTGAGCGCTCGCTGGATCGACCATCTGGCTGCGATGGAGGACCTGGAGGAGGGCATCGGGCTGCGCGGGTACTCGGGTGTGGACCCGCTCATCATCTACCAGAAGGAGAGCTATGAGTACTGGCAGCGACTGCTGGCCACCGTTCGCGACGATATCATCCGGTACCTGTTCCGGGTGGAGATAGAGCCGCAAGAGACGGAAGAGGAACGCCGCGCGAGGTTGGGGCTGGGCCGGATGCCGCAGGGGGAGCCCGTCGAGGCGGGAGAGGAGGACGCGATGCAGGCGGCTGCGGGCTCGGCCCCGGCTGCCACGGCGGTCAAGGCGCCGCCGAGGCGGGAGCTGCCCCGCCGGCGCGCTGCCGATCGGAAGGGGAAGAAGGTGGGGCGCAACGATCCATGTCCTTGCGGGAGCGGGAAGAAGTATAAGAAGTGCTGCGGGCGGCGGTCCTAGACCGCGGCGCGAATGCGTGCATGTGAGCCCTTGCACGAAAGATGCCCGGGCAGGCGGCGAAACGCCGCTCTTTCCGCCGAGCCATCCCACGCTATGCTGATCACCAGCCGTGCCAATATGAAGATGAAGCAGATACGGCGGCTGCTGCGAAACCGCCGGGAGCGCGAGCGCACGGGGCTGTTCTTCGCCGAGGGCGGGCAGCTCGTGGCGGAGGCGCTGCGGATGAACGCCGACATAGAGACGCTGATCCTCGCGCCGGAGCTGATGGACGACGACACCGCGGCAGAGATCGCCTTCCTCAGGGAGGGACGAGAGATAGCGACCGTCGAGGTGACGGGGGAGGTGTTCGGCAGCCTCTCGCCAAAGGACGGGCGGCAGGGAGTGGCGGCGGTGGTGCGGCAGCGATGGGACCGGCTGGAGGGCATCCGGCCATCGAAAGACACGTGCTGGGTGGCGGTGAGCAGGATCCAGCATCCCGGCAGCCTGGGCACCATCCTGCGGGTGTCCGACTCGGTGGGCGGGCGGGGCGTCATGCTGATCGGCGATTCGAGTGACCCATATGATCCGACGGCGGTGCGGGCGAGCCTGGGGGCCATCTTCTCGCAGAGCGTGGTGCAGACGAGCTTCGAGGAGTTCGCCGCCTGGAGTCGAGGCTGCGGCTGCACGGTCGTCGGCACCTCGCCTGCGGCGGAGGCCGACTATCGGGAGATCCCGTACGAGCTTCCGGTGGTTCTGTTTCTGGGCAGCGAACGGATCGGCTTGTCGCCGGAGCAGCAAGCGGTGTGCGACCTCGTGGTGCGCATCCCGATGGCGGGCAGGTGTGACTCTCACCATGTGGCCGTCGCGGCGGCCATTGTGCTCTACGAGGTCTTGAACCGGAGGGAATCGGGGAAGGCGAAGACGGCCGTCAGGCGAGCCGGGGCGGGACAGGATGCGTCCGGCGGTCCGTAGTCGGGTGTCCAGCCGAGACGACCGAGTGTTCGTTTATGGGAGCGGGGGTGCATTGACACGTGGCGGGGTGCTACCTAATATCTGGTCGACAAGCGGAGGCGGAGCGGGATACTGTCCCCGCGGGGGATTTGCAGCATTTGAAGGAGGTGGTGCGCGTGGCCGACGTGCGCGAGCTTCGCGAGCGTGCGGAGCAATTGCTCAATCGAGCGCGAGAACTGAGGGGTCATCTTTGACTGGGATCGGCGCCAGGCAGAGCTGAAGGACCTGGAGGAGCGTGCGGCCGCACCGGACGTGTGGGATGACCCGCAGGCGGCGCAGCGGCTGCACGGCGAGATCGCGCGGCGGAAGCGCGAGCTGGAGCCGATGGAGCAGCTGGTGCAGAAGGCGGAAGATGTGGCCACGCTCGCCGAGCTGGCCGAGGAGGAAAGCTCCGAATCGGAGTCAGAGGAGATCGCAGCCGGCCTCGGCGAGGTGGAGAGGATGCTGGCCGATCAGGAGCTGGCGCAGCTCTTCACGGGGGAATACGACGCGCACAACGCTATAGTGCACATCAACGCTGGGGCCGGCGGCACGGAGTCGTGCGACTGGGTGGATATGCTGGCCCGCATGTATGGCAGGTGGGCCGAGCGGCACGGGCATCAGTGGGAGCCGATCGACCGGACTCTCGGCGATGAGGCCGGGAGCCGGAGCATGACGGTTAGCGTGATGGGCGATCACGCGTACGGGCGGCTGAGAGGGGAGCGGGGCGTGCACCGGCTGGTGCGGATCTCGCCATTCGACTCGGCGAGCCGTCGGCACACGTCGTTCGCGTCGGTGGACGTCATGCCGGAAGTCGCGCAGGCCGACGAGGTCGAGATCAACCCGGATGACCTGAAGATCGAGACGTTCCGGTCGGCGGGGGCGGGGGGACAGCACGTGAACAAGACCGATTCGGCGGTGCGCATCACGCACGTGCCAACGGGCATCACTGCGCAGTGCCAGAACGAGCGCTCGCAGCACAAGAACCGGGCGTTCGCGATGCGAGTGCTCAAGGCACAGCTGCTGGAGAGGAAACGACAGGAGCAGGAGAAGAGGCTGGCCGAGCTGCGCGGGGAGCAGACTGACATTGCGTGGGGCCATCAGATTCGGTCGTACGTGCTGCACCCGTACCAGATGGTGAAGGACCATCGGACCGAGCACGAGACCAGCAACAGCTCGGCGATGCTCGACGGCGAGATCGACGGCTTCCTGGAGGCGTATCTGCGCTACGACATGGAGCGGCGCGCCAAGTCGCGCACACAGGAGGTTTGAGCGAGCTGAAGCGGGGTATAGGGTTCATGGAGGCAAGCCCTGGGCTGAGGCCGCAAGGGAGGTGCCGAATGAGGGGTATAGGGAAGAAGACTGTTCTCTGGGTCGCCGGGGCGGCCGTGCTGCTGGTCGGCGCGGGAGCGTGGGGGGAGGTATTGGGCCGCACGACGGGACCGCTGGACGCGCGAGATGCCCGCACCGTGGAGAGCACGCTCGGGAACCTGGTCGCCGATGCCGCGCGGTCGGCCGTCGGCGCGAAGGTGGCGGTGGTTCAGGCAAGCCAGTTCCGGGCCCAGGCGATTGCGGCCGGCGACGTGACGCGGGAGACGCTGACCGGCGCTCTGCTGTACCCGGATGAGCGAATCGTGCTGGTGGAGCTGACGGGCGCGCAGCTCCAGGCGGCCGTGGAGCGCAGCGTCTCGATGCTGCCCAAGCCGAGCACGGGATTCCTGCAGGTGTCTGGGTTCGCGGTCAACTTCCGCTCGACTGAGAGCTCGGGAGCGCGGGTCACGGAGATGAGGGTGGACGGGGAAGTTATCGCCCCGGCGAAGACCTACCGGGCTGCCATGCCCGCGTCGCTGGCGAAGGGGACGCTCGGGTACTTCCGGATCTTCGACGGGCTGAAGGTTCAGGAGACCGGGCCGGCGATTGCAGACGCGGTATGTGACTATGTGCGCGCGATGCGCACCATCTCGCCGGCCACCGGCAGGCTGCGCGACCTGTCGAAGCCCAGCTCGTAGGTCGGGACTGCGGTCCACCGACACGACCGCGCGCCGTGCGCCGAACGGCGGCCCGCTGTTCAAGGGCTGCCGAGGGGCTTCCCCCGACGAATGACCATATGCGATATAATCTGTCTGTGGCATATCTTGACGACAATGCAAGGTGGTAGCGAATGAGGCGCGGTCGGCGGCTGGGAGATATTGTCTGGTGGGTGCTTCGGATCGCCAACCTGGCATTGCTGTTCACGATTGCGGGGTCGGCGGGCCTCCTCCTGGGCACGTACTCGGGAATCGCGGAGCTGATCCCCAGGGCGCGCGATCTGGGCAACATCCGTCCCGGCCTCCAGTCCCAGGTGCTGTCGTCCGAGGGCGAGCTGCTGTATGCGGTCGCAACCGAGCACCGCGAGTTCGTCCAGCTGGAGAAGATCCCGAGGGCGCTGAGGGACGCTGTCATCGCGGTGGAGGATCGTGAGTTCTACGGGCATGTCGGAATCGATCCCCGAGCGATCCTACGTGCGGCCAAGGCGGATCTGCTTGCTGGACGAGCCGTGCAGGGGGGCAGCACGATCACGCAGCAGTTGGCGCGCAACGTGTACCTCACGCGGACGCGGACGCTCGCACGGAAGCTCGCGGAAGCGGTGCTCGCCCTGCAGCTGGAGAGAGCGTACACGAAGCCGGAGATCCTGGAGCTGTACCTCAACCAGATATATTTCGGCGAGGGCGCCTATGGAGTGCAGCTTGCCGCGAAGACGTACTTCGGGAAGGATGTCTGGGACCTGGATCTATCCGAGTGCGCAGTGCTGGCCGGGCTGCCGAAGCGGCCCGAGTACTACTCGCCGTTCAAGGACGAACAGCGCGGAATCGACCGGCGGAACCTGGTGCTCACCTTGATGGCGGAGCAAGGCTACGTCAAACCCGAGGAAGCGGAGACGGCGCGCGAGGCCGGGCTGGAGCTGGTCGAGGAGCGGAGGCCGCTCGGGGTCACGGACTACCGCGCGCCGTACTTCACGAACTACGTGATGCGGGAGGTCGTGGACAGGTACGGGCCGGACGCGCTGTATAGGGGAGGGCTGACGATCCACACGACGCTGAACCTCGAGATGCAAGAGGCCGCAGAGGAGGCGGTCGCGTGGGGAATGGAGCGGTCGAAGAAATGGGGATTCAAGGTGGACGAGATGGCCTTGGTGGCCGTGGACGTGAGAACGGGCGCGGTGAAGGCGATGGTCGGCGGTGTGGACTACTCGAAGAGCCAGTACAACCGCGCGGTGCAGGGGGGGCGTCAGGCCGGCTCAGCATTCAAGCCGTTCGTGTACACGGCGGCGCTGGAGCAGGGCTATACGCCCGACAGCCTGGTCGATGATGCAGAGGTGACCTACCCGGCGGAGCCGGGCAAGACATGGAGCCCGAAGAACTACGACAGGAAGTTCCACGGAGAGGTCACGTTCCGGGAAGCCTTGGCGAAGTCGTACAACGTGGCGACCGTCAAGGTCGCCGACATGATCGGGATCACGTGTGTGAAGGATACGGCGGAGCGGATGGGCATCTTCCACCAGATGGATCCCTATCTGCCGCTGGCGATCGGTTCGTGCGACGTGACGCCGCTGGAGATGGCGTCGGCCTACGCCGTGTTGGCCACTCGCGGGATGCGCACAGATCCCTTCGTGATCCGGAAGATCGAGGACGCGCAGGGGCGCACTCTCGAAGAGCATACCGTGCAGACGTGGCGAGCGCTGAACCTGGGGGTGGCGGACGAGATGGTGGGCATGCTCACCGAGGTGATGCGGAGCGGCACGGCGGCGGCGCAGTCGTACCTGTTGAGGCAGTTCCCGGTTGCGGGAAAAACGGGGACCTCCAGCGAGTACGTCGACGCGTGGTTTGTGGGCTTCAGCGACGAGCTGAGCGCAGCCGTGTGGATGGGGAACACGGAGGTGAAGAGCACGCGCAACCGGTGGGGGAAGGGAGTATCCGGCGCGACGCTCCCGGCGCCGGTCTGGGCGCGCTTCATGCACAAGGCCCACCCAATCCTGACGGCGACGCGGCTGGAGGAGCCGCCGCTGCACGTGATCGAAGTCGACCCCACCGAGCAGGGCTCGCTGGAGGCCCCGGAGCCGCCTGCCGAGCCGCCCCTTGGCGCGGAAGAGGGACCGACCGAACCGGCGGAGGGAGCTGGGCCAAGCAGAGTGACGAGGCAAATCTGCCCCGTGTCCGGGCTGCTGGCGGGGCCGCACTGTCCAGATGTGGTGGCGGTAACGTATGACACTCACCTGGGCGCGGAGCCGCCCAGAGAAACGTGCAGCGTTCACACGTCTCCACCGGAGGTGGAGGGGAAGCCGCGCCCGCCGGAGGAGTCCGTGGAGCCGGCAGGGCCGCGCGAACGAGTAACACTGCCGATCTGCGCAATCACGGGGAAGATCGCGACTCCGCGCTGCCCCGTAGTCAAGAACCAAACGTTCCGCGCCGAAGACGCCCCAACGGAGACGTGCGATCGGCACGGTCGCCGCTAGTCGAGCTGTAGGCCGTCGAGAGGTCAACGCCATGACACGAGCACTTCGCCTCGGACGCATCTTCGGGATCGACATAGAGATCGACTACACGTGGTTCATCATATTCTTCCTGGTGGCCGCCGGGCTTTCGAGCGGTTGGTTTGCGAAGTATCTGCCAGATATGTCGCTCGGAGCGCGCTGGTTGATCGCCGCCTTCACGACGGTGCTGTTCTTTGCCAGCGTGCTTCTGCACGAGCTGTCGCACTCACTGGTGGCGATCCGGAACGGACTGAACATCAGCGGCATCACGCTGTTTCTGTTCGGCGGTGTCTCGAAGATGACGGAGGAGCCGAGATCGGCCGGGGCCGAGTTCAAGATCGCGATAGCCGGGCCCGTGACGAGCATGATGCTCGCGGCCGTCTTCCTCATCGCGGCGCAGTTCCTCAAGGGGGCGGCGGGCGGGAACGTGCTCGGCACGGTCTTCCTCTGGCTCGGCTACGTGAACGGGATGCTCGCCGTCTTCAACTTGCTGCCGGGATTCCCGCTGGATGGCGGGCGGGTGCTCCGGGCGGGGCTCTGGAAGGGGTTGATGAACCTCTCGGAGGCGACCCGCATTGCTGCGACCTTCGGCCAGGGGCTGGGGATTCTCATGATCATCGGCGGGATCTTCCTGTTCTTCGGCGGAGCGGGCCTAGGGGGGCTCTGGCTGGCATTCATCGGCTGGTTTCTCATCCAGGCGGCTCAGTCGAGCTACCGGCAGCTCGTA
>Ga0180437_10004010_pt1 | contig 21337 bp, 20 predicted proteins | sample SS_ome_4_FD_132410 | JGI IMG/M metagenome (GOLD analysis project Ga0180437, IMG submission 132410) | Hypersaline lake sediment archaeal communities from the Salton Sea, California, USA - SS_3_D_1 metaG | ecosystem: Environmental > Aquatic > Non-marine Saline and Alkaline > Hypersaline >...
ATTATATGACAAGGTTTATAAAAGCAATTTATTTTTTACCATAATAATATTTTACCACATTTTTTACAAATTCCTTCATTAATTTGCATATTAAGACAATTTTGGTGATACTGAGTACCACAAGATTGGCATTTATATATCTTACCAGTATAATCGCCAAAATCATAACCACAATACTCACACTTATTTGCAAAAGAAAAATTGTTATCGTTTAAATTAACTTCTACAATTTGAGTGGTCCCTGTTAATGCTGAGTTGGCATTAGAAGGAATAAGGTATTGATCATTTTGAGGTATTTGTGCCCATTGATGTTGTTGCGAAGGTTGATCTTGCTCCCAATTAGAAACATAACCGGGAGCTGGCTTTTTGGATATCCCTATCTTCTGAGAGATTTTCTCGTCTAAAATGTTAGTTAAAATTAAAGCTGAAGCGTATTTACCTTTAGCACCCCCTTTTTGTAAGTGAGTATGGGAAATCATATGAATCACACGCCCACCTGTCTTTCCATAATCAAAATAACAAAATACAGGAGCTTCACCCCATTTTTGTTTGATTTCCCAAGATACAATTAATACCTTAACTTCAGGATTTAGTACTTGAATTGGAAATGATCTCGTTTCAAGCCACCATTTGAATTCAGCATTTTTAGCATTTTTTGAAACTCCTTTTTGCCATTTATCTTGCTGTATCTCACTTATTACTCCTTCTAAAAAAGGGTGATTTTGCTCAAGAATTTGACATGATACTACAGCATCTGCAGTTTTTGCACCATTCCATCTTATGAAACCGGGAAAAATTACTTCAACAATGTGTTTAATTGCCCAATCTGTCGTAATTAACCACCCTCCTTTAAGTGAAACATACTCACTTACTCTTGGTAATGCAGAACTAGGAATTTGATCTCCAGGGCATCCTATCAAAACAACATCAAAGTCACCAAGATTGTATTTCATAATTTCCGTTGGTTTGATTGTTTCATGCTTTGCAGCATACATATGGTCTACCACTTTTTTTGGTTTCTCATAACGACCTTCGATTGCTAAGATTTTACCGTGTTTTTCTACAGCCTCTACAACATCTTTCTTATTTAAAGCTTCCATTTTCCGTTTTTTTACTTCAGAGTATAAATCCTTCCAGCTACTCATTTATTCATCATCTATTTTAATGTTATAAAGAATTTAATGTTATTTTTATAAGTAATAAAAGATATTACATATTTATATTTTCATGGAAGTCGTTGAATATGGAAAATTTAAAAGAACTAGGAGATCCTCAAGAATTTTGGGAATATATCTATGCTATATCTAAAATTCCACGATGTTCTGAACATGAGGAGCATATAAGGAATTTTGTCTTAAATGAGGCTAAAAAGATGGGTTTTGTTGCTGAAAGGGATGAAATTGGAAATATTGTAATAAGAGTCCCTTATCCCTCAGCTATCGAAAAAGCTACTCTAAAAGTTGTGTTACAATGCCATATGGACATGGTTTGCGAAAAAAATGAAGGCCTTGACCATGATTTTTCTAAAGATCCTTTAAAATTAAAGTTAATTGAAATTGAAGGTGAAAAATGGTTAACTGCTGAAGGAACTACTCTCGGGGCAGATAATGGTGTAGGAATTGCATACAATCTTACTATTATGAAAAAAGTGTATGAAGGGAGTTTAGATCTAGGACCTCTTGATTTAGATTTATTATTTACAGTTGATGAAGAACAAGGGCTTACTGGTGCCAGTAAAATGAATAAAGGCTTAATAAGCGGAAAGTATTTGTTAAACCTTGACTCTGAAGAAGATGATAAATTTACAATTGGTTGTGCTGGAGGTAGAGTTTTTACAATTGAAACCAAGCTCGAAGAAGAACAACTATTTGAGATTCAAGAAAGTCTATCAGGGTTGAGAATTGATATTTTTGGACTGATTGGAGGACATTCAGGTACTGATATCAATAAAAGAAGAGGAAATGCAATAAAAATATTAGTAGAGATCTTATGGAAACTCAATACCAAATTTTCAATTTATATCCAATCATTAGAGGGGGGAAATAAATCTAATGCTATTCCAAGAGAAACTCATGCTATTTTATATATTAACAAAGCACAATCTACTAAAATAATAGAGTTTATTGAGGAGATTTTCTCGAATATTAAAAAATTATATTTTGGCACTGAATCAAACTTAGCTATATCTATTGAAGAATTAGATGAAATTGATGGAACAACGGTGTTCAGTAAGCAATTCCAACTTAAATTCATAAATATTTTACATCTAATGCCGAATGGCCCTGTTTCCTTACATCCTACTAGTAATGGATTAGTACATACTTCTTTAAATTTAGCTTCTGTTCATACTTTAGAAAATTCTATAAAAATACAAATTAGCACTCGAAGTTTAACCGAGTATGATAAGGATGTGTTATTTGAAAAAGTTCAAACACTTTTAGGATTATCTCACTTAGACGCAAATATAATTATTAATACAGTATATCCTTCCTGGCCTCCAAATTTTCAATCTGAACTGGTAAAAAAATCAAAAAAGATATACTATGAAATCTTTAATGAAGAAGTTACAATCCAAGCGATTCACGCGGGATTGGAATGTGCATATTTTGCGGATTATTTTCCAAAAATGGAAATGATCTCACTTGGTCCAAATGTAATTGGAAATCATTCTCCAGATGAAAGATTGAATGTTCAAAGTGTGGTAAAAGTATGGAAATATTTGATAGCGTTATTAAAAAACTTGATTTGATTTTCTAACAACATTTTCTTTTCAAGAAAAAAATTTTAATGCTAAAAAAGTTTATAGAATTAAGAGGAAAAAATATTTAAAATTATTATGCAGAAACAAACATCAAATAAAGAAGAAGTAAGCGGATCAGAAACGATCTTCGAAAAAATAAAGGATAAAACACCTTGGATTTTTGGAAAAACCTTAAAAAAACCAAAAATTTTATTTCCTAGAATGAATAGAGGGAAAATGGATATCCCGTTACCAGGTAAATCTATAGCTGTGATTGCTGTTTATGTTGTATTGTTTCTTCTCCAAACAGGGATCGTTTATTTAATTTATCGTGATCCTCCTGCGTTAGGAGCAGATCCTTCTACAGGTGATCCCCTTTTTCTCTATCCTGATATTAATGAATCATTTATTATCGAAGGAATTGTAGCTTCAATATTTATATTTCTTTGTTCTGCAGGATTTATAATGCTATATCAAGCATCTAAATATGTATACAATAAAGCTATAGCAATAAGAATTTTGGTTGTGGGAATAGTTTTGATCTTAGCTGCTTTTGGAGCTTTACAAGCAATGACGAGTATAAAATTGGGTGAAAGACTCTTCAACATCTAATTTTTGACTTTGTTCTCTTTTTAATATAAAGTTAGATATTTTTATCTAAAATAGTGTAAGGAGTAAATCTTAATTTTATAAGATGGGTCGAGAAATAAAAAAAAAGAAAAAATTGGTATTTCACTAAAAAAAATTTGAATGATTTTTAACCTAATGTTGCAATATACTTCTCATAATCTGATTTAGAAAGTAAATTACCTTTTTCAGATCCCCAATTCGAGGGTTCAATTTTATAGAGCCAAGCCGCAAAAGCATCTTCATTTATTTTTTCTGGTTCATCCATTAAGGCGCTATTGATTTCAGTAACATTACCGCTAACGGGGGAATAGATGTCTCCAACCGCTTTTGAGGATTCTACAGTCGCATCTATTGGATCTGAAGTTGGTTCATCGCCATCCATAGTTATTTGTTCGAGAGTAGCACCATCAAGAGCATCTAAATCAACAAAACTTATTTCTCCCAGCTGCTCAGCAGCATAAGGAGTAAGTCCTACCGCAAATGTTTCATCATCAAACCATTGATGAGTTTTTGTAAACCATTTCGCCATAAATTATCCATCTCTTTCTGATTAATTTTAAAATTATTAAATAATTGAATTTATGTGAATAATAGAATTAATTATATCAATAATATAAAATTTTTTTATTAAATTAAATCTCATTAAACAATTTTTCAAAGGTATGGTCCAAAATAATATCGAAAAATTAAATTTTTATCCTCAATTTAAGAAATGGTATTTCAAAATATTACGAGTCTTTAAATTTGATTATCAAGACGATATTCGTGCTGCTGAAATTTTATCAGAAATACTTAATGAAAAAAGTAAGTTCTGGAATCCGTTGGAGGTGTTTAATTCGTTTCAGAATTATATTCAATCGAAAAAAATGTTATTTATTTATGGATGTGGACCTAGCCTTGAAAAGACAGTAATAAAACTAAGAAAAGTTTTAGGGGATAATTTTTTTTCTAATGTAATAAATTTCGCTGCAGATGGTGCCTCAGTATTTTTAAGAGAGAATCAAATTCCTCTTGATGCAATTTTTACTGATTTAGATGGGATCTCAAAAAGGGAGTTTGAATTAGCGCAATATGTAATTATACATGCTCATGGAGATAATATCGATAAAATTATTAAATTTAAGGATGAAATTCTTAAATTCAAAAACCTAATAGGTACTGTACAAGTAAACCCAACAAATATTACAATAAATCTTGGAGGATTCACTGATGGAGATAGAATTCTCTTCTTTTTAAGACCTTTATTATTACCTTATCATAAAATATTCTTAATCGGTATGGACTTCAATAGTTGGGTAGGAAAATATTCTAAACCTGAATATAAAAAGATTCAAAAAGCAACAAGTATAAAACGAAAGAAGCTTAAATATGCCTTAAAATTATTAAAATGGCTTCAAGGGTTAATTAAAAACGAATTAATTTTTATAAATTCAAACTTAAAATCAAAAAAGTTTAGAAATATATCAATTGAAGAATTTATTAAATCTTGGAGTTAATTAAGATATAATTTAAATTTTGTAATCTTTAACACCACTTTTGGTTATTTTATATAATACTTTTTTTTCTGGAAACATGGAAGATTTAACATAATGAATATACCCTTTGTCTTCTTCTTTATAACTTAAATATAGAAACTCTGAAAAGAAATGATTTAAAAATTGTTGACCAACAGGAATTTCTTTAATATTCGAATCTGCTGAGAAACTAGGAGATATTTGAGCCGTCAAAAGAGTTATTAAATTATATTTATTAGTAAGATTATTAACTTGTTCCAAGATACCATAAAAAAGAGATTTAGTTTGATAATTTGAAAAATGTTTGCCACCAATATCCAATCTATAATAATTATTTATTGAGTCAATTATTAGTAATTGAATCTTATGACTAATTATAATATTTTCTAACTCATTTAATTTTAGTTGTAATGCATTATTACTTAGAATTTTTGATACTAAAATATTTTTTAAAACATCTTCACTTTTAAGGTTTCTAGTTAATGCTAATTCGTTAACTCTTTCGGGGCGAAAGGTATTTTCAGTATCTAAAAAAACTGACTTAATAGAATTATAATAAGCCTGAACACAAATATGGTGACAGATTTGTGTTTTACCGGTCTTATTTGCACCAAAGATTATATATGAATTTTGAGGATAAAATCCTCCGTTAAGAACATTATCAATATTTTTTGATCCAAACTTAATATAAGGTATATATTCTTCATTTTTTTGGATATTATTGAGCATAATTTTTTCAGTATATACTTGAGTATGCTTCAAATCACGTAAAAAAGCATTATTGTAATTCATTTTATATTACAATCTTAATTTTTCCTTTTTCCTATTTTAAATATAGGTTAATGATTATTAAAATATTAAAGATAGATCAATATACTAAATTTAAATAGAAAAATTAATTTTAGAGTAATTCTAAAATAATAATTATAGTATTGTTCAATTATTAATTTAAATTTTCTAAATAAAATTTAATAACTTTTAAAAATGGCAAAAAAAAAGAAGGAAGTCTGTCCTTATTGTGGAAATAGTTTTGCTTACCTAAGTCGCCATAAATGTAAAGTAAAAGATAGAGTTGAAGGTTCAGAAGATTCTGATAAATCAGACGTAGAACGAAGAGAAGAACGGAGAGAGGAAAGAAAAAAAGAGGAAGGAAGAAATCTCCGAAGAAGTGAAAAAACGGTATTAGATATTATTTCTAAAGAAAAAGAAGTTTATTTTGAAGATTTATTAAATTTAACTAATTTAAATCTTATCGAGCTTGATAAAATATTAGATGTTTTAGAACTTCAATCAAAAATAAAAGTAAATCGAGAATTAATAGATGCTTCATGGACAAAGCATATTTCATTAATCGAAGAGATTAATGTAGACGTTAAAGATCTTAAAATAGATCCTAATAAAATAGATTTCATTTTAGATATTTTCTCATATCAACCATGCTTAACTTGCCCTTTTTCAAGTAAATGTAATGATACAAATGTGGATCAATTTAACCCTCACCATTGTATATGGCTTTCAGAATGGATTAATGAGGCCCTAGAAGGAAGAGTTTATAGGGTAAATTTTGATGAAATTCAAACAGAATTAGTAGAATAATTATTTTTTTTTTAAGCCTATAAGATAAATCTCATTACTTTTTTTATTTGAAGCCCTAGGTTTAAAGCTTTTCACAATTACAAATGTTTCTTTCATTTTTTTGAAGAAGTTGTCAAAATCAACACCCTGAAATAATTTAACCACCAAGCTTCCTCTAACTCTTAAATATTTAGAGAGTTTAATAATTTCAAGACATAAATTTACCTGTCTTGATTGATCACTGAACTTATTACCAGATTTATTGATACTTGCGTCAGAAATTATCAGATCAATCTGGTTTTCATTAAAATATGTTTCAATCTCATTTTTAAATTGAGGATTAGTTAAATCCATCTTTATTACTTTAATACCCTCAATAGGAGCTATATTCTTTGTATCCACTCCCATTATTTTATAATGATCTCTATGATAGTATTGATCTTTATATCTCCCAATATTGTCTTCAGCATATTTTTTAGCAATCTGTAACCATGATCCGGGAGCACTACCTAAATCTAATATATAAAAAGACCTTTTAAAAATATTAAATCTATTTTGTAAATCTATAAGTTTATAAGCAGAGCGTGCTCTATAACCTTCTTTCTTAGCTCTATTATAATGATATTCTTGTCCATGTTCTTGAGGATTTTTTGACATTTTTAGACTATTATTTGAAATGATTGGTATGAAATAAATTCTTTAAATCAAAGATATTTAGGTTTGTTTTAATCGATGTGAAATCAAAATGAGTCCGTGAGGCTTGATATCCTAAATTTCTAATACCTTCAATTATATTTTCTAATTTCGGTACAACCTTTATTTTAAGCTCCTTACATAATTTATGGACATTATAATAAGAAAAGGGCATATTAATCTCTTCTCCTATGTAATTTAGAATTTTAGACAATCTTTTTTTGTTCGGCAGATTTAGCTCTTGATTTAATTCTGATATCAATTCTATAAATTCTTTTTGATGAATCTCTCCGACCCATAAAGGACCCGCATAAGATAGATCATTTTGAGGTTTACAACATAGGCATTCCAATTCGGTGTTTACAATATTATAATTTAGGATTCTTCGAAATCCACATTTATTACAGTGAATGATATAACCATAATTATCAAAAGATTCATTAATTTTTTTGACGTTTTTAAATGTTAAACAGAAAATGCGTATGAAATGTTGGGAATAGAAGGTTAATAGGGGAATTATTCCTAATCTATTTACATTAGCTATTCTTGCTGTAAAATGTAGTAAAATTCTTGCCCCAATTTCTTTACAATACTCATTGTAAAGCGATTTTGATAAATATTTACGAAAGCATGCATCCGGTTTAATTCCAAACAAAACTGTTGTATCAGTAGCAGTTATACAAATAAGACTCATGCTTTTTTTGAGTGCTTTAAATGCTGCATCAAGATATATATTTGGTGTCCCAAATGGATCAATTGAAATAACGTCTGCTTTCCCCGAATTATCTGATTTTAACATGTGGTTCTGATTAATTTCTGAAAATAAGAAATTGGCATCTTTATTTGATATAACAATCTCTATATTTGAATTATTTAATTGATTTAGATGTAAATTCTTTTCTATTAGATTTAGAGTAATTGGATTCATATCATTTATGTAAATTTTCTTAATTCCTTTACATTCTAATGATATTCTTATTGATCCGATTCCTGAAGCAGCCATAGAATCAACTATAGTTATTGGTTTTTGATTGTATAAGTTTTGATAAGCCAACAAAGATAAAATAGTTATATCTCTATTTATTATCATTCTTTTGTTATAAAATACATTCATAGATTTGGAAGGAATTTGTTCTGCATCATTCTTATGAATATAAAAATTGGCTAATCCTTCCTTTATTTTAATATAGTTTTGATTATCCATAGTTTTGAGATCAATATATGAAATTCTAAAAATCAATAATTAATTTAATCTTTATAATTTTAAAAAGAGGCCAACTGCTTTCTTGTTGCCGAGTAGTCCTCCACAAGTCTGAGTATGAATTTTTGAAACATTAAATTTTGTTAATAATTCTACGTCATTTATGTATTTCACATTATCTTGTTCTTCAATTATAAAAAATTCACCACCGAGTGTTTTTATAATAAAAGCTAATGGTAGCCACTCATAGTAGAGTCTTATTTTTGCTTTTCCATTCTGTAAAAAATAAGAATAAATTCCACCATAATTTATTATGGCATGGAAATCACCTACGAAACTTCCACTATACCTATCTTTAAATTGTTTTTTAATTAACTGTTGTTCATATTCTTGACATTTCTGACTCCATAATCGTGATTCTCCTCCTAAACATCTTATTCCTCCTTGAGCAATATCGGGTAAAGATTTTAATTCTTGAAAGACATAGTGATAAAATGTCATACTATAAGGGGAATTATCAAGAATGAATTCTGCTACTATTTCATTTATTGCTAAAATCAAGTTAGTAAAAATACCATACAGTACGTAAAAACTACATATTATTTGTCCTTGTTCATTATAGATGCCAACAATCGTTCCAACGGTCCTATTAACTTTAACATTCGATGATCCATCAACTGGGTCTACTGAAATACCAAATTTACCATCTCCTAATACCGGTTCTGCCTCTTCAGAAGCAATAAACAGAAAGTCATTATCACTCTCTTGAAGAGCTTTCAATATTATACTGTGAGTTAAAATATCTTCATGAATTTGCTCTTCTTCATAAATATTCTTTCCTTTTTCACTTGTCTTTTTAATGTTCATTCTATGTTCAATTTCTCGTGAAGTAATACCTCGTTCTAATAATCCTCGAATAGGAATAGTTGCTTCGGCAATTGTTTCAATAATATTAATCAAGGAATTTCTATACGCTAATTTTTGGGGGACATTTTTATCTAACCACTTTGATAATTTAACTTTTTCACTAGTTTGAGGCATCTTATTATTTCATTTAAGTAAGTAATTTTAATTCAAAAATTATCATTTAGTGTTATATAATATTCAAACCTATTTCTAATTTATATATGGAAATTTACAAACCGAAATCTCTCAAAATCTTTAACCTTAGAACTAATAATTACCACTTTTTTACTTATTAAAACCATTAGAACGAAGAGTTTGCGTAAATTCATCTTTAGAATGGTTATTTTTATCAAAAAGAATAAATTTTCGTTCATTGAGCCTGTTAGTTCTTTCAATTTTCACAGAATGGGGCACCCAGTAGTCCATTACGTTTCCACCAGCCTCAACTTGTATTATTTCACCATCAACTGATTTCTTACTCATTTCATTAATAATGACTATATTAATTCCATAATTTTTATTCAAATAAGCCAGATTACCTAAAATCGTATTCAACTTATAATTTAAAATGAAGTTTTTATCTTTTTTTTCCTGGTTTAATTCTAATCGATACAAATCAGTAAGTGAATCGATTAGGATTAACTTGATTTGTTTATCCTTGCTTTTATTATTCTGAAGGAAAAAAAATTCTAAATTAAAGGAAAGTTGATAAAGATCATTAAAATCAATAGAATTAATCAACAATATCTCTGATAATACTTCTTTTAGTTGTTGTCCGAATACATTTTTAATTTTCATAAAAGGAAGATTAGGTTTACTATAGATAAAAATACTTTTATAATTGTTTATTTTATTTTGGAGTAAAAGTTGTAAGGATAATATCGTTTTTCCTACTCCAAAATCGCCCCAAATTGAAAAAATTCTCTGGTTTTCTTTTTGGATTTCAATAAGATTTTGAAAAATTTTTAGGAGCATAATTCTAATTACAAATTTTTAATTTTATCATTGATTTATATAATTAATTTGAGTAAGAAACCTTTATATATCTTAACAGAGAATCTTAATTTTTTTTATAGATTAAAAAAGGAACTAGATAAAAATAACATCAAATATAAGATTTTAAATATTGGAGAGAAAGTCCCAGCTTTTTCTTCAATTATTCTTTCCACTTTAGATGAAACTTCTTATTGTTATGATGAAATAAATGATCTTGTTGTGCTTCCTTATTCAAAAACTCAAAACTTTGAGCAATACATTTTACAAGTAGTTGCGGCCTATAGAATTGGTTATAAAGAACAGTATTCAAATGTGATGTTTTCGATTGATCCTGGTACTAAATATATTGGTGTTGCCACCTTCATAGATGATTATTATTTAGAATCTCGTACACTTTATACCAAAGAAGATACAGTTGCATATATTAGAAAAATTTCAAATTTACTTCGATTTAGTGATTCAAAACCATTAGAACTTTATTTTAAATTTGGAAGTGGTGTTTTAGGACTAAGTTATGAGATCATTCAAGAGTTATTTTCTAAATTGAATAAGGAGGCCATAAAAAATGTCTACTTAGTAGATGAGATCAGTACTTCTAAGAATAGATTGACACTTAATAATAAAAAGGTTCCTAAACATGAATCAGCAGCAATCCAGCTTGCTTTAAGAGGGGGGTTAAAGATTAATGAGTCGAATTTTGACCAAATCTTTAAAAAGGTTAAATATGAGCAAATTAAGAACTTTTCTGTAAAAAAAGATTATTTTAACCGGTTGAAGGATCAAAATATCGATATTAAACTTATTGCTGAAAAAATATTGAATGGTAATTTATCTCTTAGTGAAGCAATGAACATCATTAATAGTTATTTTATAGAATAGCAAATATTTAATTTGATGAATTAATACTTATGGTTAAATAAATCGATTTATAATTTTGATCTGATTGATTTATTTTATTAGGGGATTTTTTAAATATAGTTTGATAAATAATTAAGTCCCAAATATGACATTCGTTATTTAAAAATATATTACTTTGAGTTTGCTGAAATGATCCGATTTAAAGGGATTGACATTTTTAGAGGCCTTTGTATTTTTTACATGACTTTCGGGCACATGCTACATTGGTGGCTTTCAAAAACAGATTTTTGGCTTTATGAGTTTCTATGGAATATTGGGGCGCCTATTGGGGGCGGAGGTTTTTTATTAGTATCTGGTTTAAGCGCTTCGCTCTCATATAGAAAGCAAATTGCAAAAGCACAAAATTCTAATGAATATGATATAAAAAGAGCTAGAAATGAATATTTGATGAGAGCTGTAGAAATTTTTATAATATCTACCATTTGGAATACGTTTGGTTATTTTTATTTAGGATTACCAGGAATTTGGTTATGGTTTGTGCTACAAACAATATCGGTTTCTCTTTTAATGGCATGGCCTTTATTTAAAACGACTAAATCATTCAGGCTATTAATTTGCTTCTGTTTTTGGATAGGAAACGAAATAATTCTTGGTTTATTATCACCTCATTCTGGTGAAGAGAATGTTCTTGGGGTTTTCTATTTTATTTTATATAATAGCCCAGAACAAAATGTAATTTTAGGATATTTTCCATTTCTTCTTTTAGGAACCATTTTGGGGGATATCTTATTTGAAGCAAGCAATATTAAAGATCCAACTGCACAATCAATTTTTTTAAAGACTAAATTCATTAAAACTAATGGAATTAGCGGATTAGTTTTAATTTTATTAGGGGTTTTTCTAAATTATCCTGCTTTTATGAATAAAGAGACTTTCTCCTCTCACATGTTCATAGTTGGGATTGAACTCATTATTATTTCTTTCTTGATATATCTAAAAGATCTTAAAAGTTATAGGTTTAGAAAGAAATTTACTTTTTTTGAGTATTATTCATACTACTCCTTTACAATTTTTCTTCTTCACCATCTTCTATTCTTTTTATTTCAACCGCAGTTTAATGCATTGGAAATTTGGTTATATATCGTTCCAATCATGAGTTTGTGGACAATATTGTTTCGGTTTATTTATAAAAAGGTTGGGAAATATGCTTCTGTTAAATTTATATTTAACAAAATAGCAGTTAATTTAGCTAAAAAAATGGAAATAATTAGTCTTGGTAATCTGAGGAAGTTAAAATCTATAAAGAAAATTGAATTTGCTTAAATTTTTTGACCTCTGTGATTTTTTTAAATTGAATCTAAGTTATTTTATTGAAAAAAGTTAAAAAGTGAAAATGAGTACTTGAAACTTATGAAATTTAAATCCAGAAGATTTAAGAGTATAGATATATTCCGAGGGATGTGTATGGCTTGGATGTTTTTAGGCCATTTACTCGATTGGTGGCTTAAACCTGAATACTTTTTCATTAGAAATTCAGCTCACATGTTGTTAGATTCAATTGGAGCTTCTGGGTTCTTATTTATTTCAGGAGTGAGTATTACCTTATCTTATAGGAACCAGATGTATAGAGTTGAAACGTTAAAAAGAATCTCATATTTTCGAATTAGACTTTCCTATTTCATCCGTAGTTTATTATTGCTTTTTATAGCACTCATTTATAATACAGCTATTGCAATTTCAATAAAAAATCTTTCTTGGATATGGACTTGGTTTATATTGATGACTGCTGCCTTTTCTTTGATGATGATGTGGCCACTTTTTAAAACTCCAAAACTTGTTAGGATATTATTAGGATTTTTTTTATGGTTCTTGAGTGCATACCTTTATAGTATTTTATCCCCTTATCAAAGCAACTCAAATTTATCAGGTATTTTCTACCATATCCTTTTTAACACTGCTGATCAAGATCCCTTTATAAATTTCTTCTCATTTTTCTTGTTTGGAACTATTTTTGGAGAAGTTCTCTCATCTTCTAATTTTGAAGCAGATAATGAAAAATTTAAAAGATATTTAAATAAACATATCATCAAGCCTTCCTTATTAATCGGTCCTTTGTTAATTTTAACCGGAGTCGCCCTAATTTTCCCTAGTTTTCTAATAAGAAGTAGCTTATCTTGGTTAATCTACACTTTAGGAATTAATATTACTCTTCTAGTGATATTGATTTTTTTTGAAGAAAATGGATTTTTCAATACTAAGAAAAGTTATAGATTTTTGTTTTACTACTCATATTATTCATTTACTGTTTATTTAGGACATCATCTATTATTCTTTGTTTGTGTCAATTGTTTTAATGCTGTAAGCATATGGATCGCCGTTATCTTGACATTCATTTTATTTGGTTTAATCTTAAAACAGATATATAAACTATGGGGTTGGAAAGCGTCAATAAAGTCAATAATTGGTCGTTTAAGTGCTTATCTCGCAAAGAGAATTGATTTAGATAGAAATAATTCCTTCTAATTTTTGAATTAAATTTATATCGTTATTATTATTTAATATGCTTACTGTTAAAATAATGAATATAGAGACGGGGAATTCATGGAGAGAATTAATAGCATAGACAGTGTTCGTGGCATGTGTATGTGGATAATGATCTACGGCCACATGTTAGATTGGTGGATAAATCCAGCAGATATATGGTTTAGAAATTGGTTATATGCATTCTTAGAACCAATTGGAGCCACAGGATTTCTATTTGTTTCAGGAATTAGTACAAGTTTAGCATTTAGGAGTAGTTACATAAAAAGAGAGACTTCAAATAACTTCAGTGTTAAATTAACTAAATATTCTTATTTCTTTAGAGCTTTTTTTATTCTTTTAATTGGTTTCGTTGTTAACGGATTTTCTTTTTTAATGTTGAAGGGTTCTATTTTTGATATTTGGAGTTGGCTTGTTTTACAAACTATTGCTATCTCATTAATTTTTTCCTGGCCATTCTTAAATAAATCTAAGCCTTTTCGAATAATTTTAGGACTCTCCCTTATATCAGTAAATCAAATCATACTAACTTTCCTTGATCCTTTTAAAGGACAATTTAATCTTTATGGGGTATTATTTCATTTTTTATTTAATCCACTAAGTCAATATATAATTTTATTATATTTTGGCATCTTTTTAATCGGTACTGTTCTAGGTGAACTAATATTCAATATTAATATCTCAAAGACTCAACAGGAAAGATTATATAACTTTAAAAACAAACTTTTTAAGAAATCCTTATTATTTGGGGGTATTTCAATAGGATTTGGATTAATTTTTGCTTTTCCGAATTTCTTAATTTTAAATACCTTATCTTCCATTATCTATTCTATGGGATTAATATTAGTGTTGATAACATTACTAATTTATAGAGAATTAGCTGAAAAAATTAAGCTTAAAAGAAGTTATCGATATCTTTATTTTTATTCTTATTATTCTTTTACTATATATTTAGGACATTATGTTATCTACTCCTTATTTTTGGATCAACTTAATTGGATAATATTCATGATTCTAGTATTCGGTGTTGCAAATGCAATTACTACCTTTTTATTAAGAACAATATATATAAAATTAGGGAGTAAATTTTCTTTGAAAACAGGGATAAATACTATGAGTTTTATGTTAGCTATGAAAATTGTAAAAGGAAAACAGCATAAAACAATTAGTCTCGCAACAGATATATAGAATTAAATAATGTTTGCAAAACAATATTAATAAACCCAATCCACTTAACAATTTATGTTTTTAAGAAGAAATATAAATTTCGATATTTTTTAATCTGAAATGAACTAATATTAACTTCACGAAGAAATGAAAGAAAGATTAGATTTACTAGTGGTAGAACGCCGTTTAGTAGAAAGCAGAAGTAAAGCACATTGGTTAATTAGAGAGGGTTTAGTCTCTGTGGATGGTAAAATAATTATTAAACCAGGAAAGTTAATTCATAATTATTCCAAAATCGAATTGATAAAAGAATTTCCGTATGTTGGTCGGGGCGGTTTGAAATTAGAAGCTGCTTTAAAAAATTTCACAATATTACCTAAAGATAAAGTTTGTGTTGATATAGGAGCCTCAATTGGTGGTTTTACCGATTGTTTACTAAAGCACGGAGCGTCTAGAGTATATGCGATTGATAGTGCCACTGGTTTACTCCATCCTTCTTTAGTATGTAAACCTAAAAAGGTGATAAAACTTCTTGGAGTCGATGCTCGAAATGTAAACACATTAAATGAAAAGATAGATATAGTCACTATAGATATTACTTTTGCTTCACTTAAATCAATACTACCGAATGTCTTAAACTTCTTGAAAAAAGATGGAGATATTATTGTTTTAATTAAGCCTATTTTTGAAACTGATTTCCATAATTTAAATAAATTTAAAATTATTACAGACCCCAAATTATTGATTAGAATATTGGACGATTTGTTCGAGTGGTGTATCGACAATGGGATCTATCTTAAAAATATTATGAAATCTCCGATTCCAGGTAAAGGAGGCTCTATTGAATTTTTAGCTCATTTTAAAATGGAAAAATTACCTAATTTTAAATATGAGAATATTTTAAAGAATATAGTAAAATAGCTTTTATTTATAAATTAATGATTAGGGTAAGAACGGAAGAGTTTTCCCCAATCTGTCTTAAAAAATTCCTTTATCCTCTTTCTTCCGATTGAAGGATACCAAAACATATCATGATAAACTAAAGATAACATAATTGGTACCGTGAAGAATAGTTCGTTTCTCATTAGTGGGTTTAAAAATTGAAGTGTTCCTTTTCTAACCATTTGATCACCCCAAATTACTAAACTACGTTTAACTTGAAATTTCCAGTCTATATCTGAAACATTCTCTCCAATTATATCTATCTGATCAACATCTCCACATCCCAATCCTTCATCATGGGCGAGTTTGATTGCGGGTAACTTCAAAGGTTCAAAACCCATCATTTTAGCGACAACCGCATCTACCGCTACTTGGTCATATCCTGCTAGAAGATAATTTTTTATGCGTGGAATCATGGTTCTCGGTCCAGCACCATCTCCGCATACTGTGCCATCTACGACGGCTAATATGTGCGGATGAATCTGTTTTTGAATGATAAGCAAATCCACCAATACTTCAGACATATATTGATGGCTAAAGTGTCTCCTCTTTGTCAATAATCCACCAAAAGCATTTTTCATTGCGCATGTTATTCCCCCATTTTTCATTTCACCTTCCGTATGTTTTAGGTCACCTCCTAAAGCGCCTGTATGCCCATGTGTTTTCATAGTTGGAAGGTGGATAATTGGTTTACCAACATAAAATTTTGGAATTTCAAATCCTTCTGGAAATATTTTTGAATCGAGAACATGAAGATTTGTAGCTTTAAGATTAATAAATTTAGATCGTAGAGATTCATAAGGCACGAAAGGAATGCGTGTTAGAGGGACAAACCTCACCCCATATTTTTTAATAATTGGATTCCATTTATTACCTTTCAATCCTTTTTCAATATTAGTAACGACTGTTCTATTTTCAGCAGTAAATAAATTTTTGGGAGAGTAACCATCTTCTATTAAAGTTTTGAGTACCCCTTCAAGTTGCCAAGGAGGACTGGAACAAGAGGGAAAGAATTTAGACCAACTTAAGTTTAATTTAATAATAATTTTATCTGTAGTATTAAAAAAATTCTGATAGTTTGCTAAATGTATTAGGTTTCTATAATCATTTAGGATATTCTCAGGTGAGGTTTTTAGTATAAATATTTTAGATTGATTAGACATAATTACTTATAAAAATACTTTATAATTTATGTTTTTTTTTAATCTCTCTAAAATTGAAATCAGAATTAAAAAATTAACCTAGTTCAAGATAATATGTGTTTACCGCATTAAACTAATGAAATAAAGAATAAAAGTTATAAAAATAAATAATTTTAATTAATCTGAGATATATTCCATTCCTTCATAAGATTTTTTTTCGGATCTCATTGGATTACAATACATGTAATGATCTCCGCCTAAATCTATTTTTACAGGGTTCCTTAAACCACATCCTTCATGATCAGATACTTCTGGACATCTTGGATGAAATGCACATCCAGAGGGAGGGTTTATAGGACTAGGTACATCTCCTTTAAGAATAACTCGATTTATTCTAGATTCTGGATCGAATGTAGGTCTTGCCGATAAGAGGGCTTTTGTATAAGGATGTGTAGAATTATAGAATACTTCTTCTATATTTCCGCCTTCGACAAATTTCCCTAGATACATTACTTCGATACGATCACCTATATGTTGAATAACACTTAAATCATGTGTTATAAAAAGATATGATAAGTCGAATTCTTTTTGTAAGTCCTTCAGTAGATTTAAAATTTGAGCTTGAACAGATACATCAAGAGCCGAAGTTGGTTCATCTAGTATTATAATTTCTGGATTACAAGCTAATGCTCGAGCAATTACAATCCTTTGTTTTTGTCCACCAGAAAATTCATGAGGATATCTATCCAAATGTTCATTTTTCATAGAAACTGTTTCAAGGAGTTCTAAGACACGTTTTCGAATTTCTCTTCTCTTTTTCATTCCCATAAGCAGACGTAATGGTTCTCCCACAATATTTACTACTTTCCATCTGGGATTAAGGGAAGAGTCAGGATCCTGAAAGACCATTTGAATTTTTTTCCTATATTCTTTTGTAAAATTATTGTCTATTCTTTTTCCTTTATACCAGATTTCCCCTGCTGTTGCTGGAACAAGGTTTAATATAGTATTCCCAATAGTAGTTTTACCGCATCCACTTTCACCTACCAATCCAAGAGTCTCTCTTTTATAAAGATTAAAAGATACTCCGTCGACTGCTCTAACTTCTCCAATTTTTCTTTTAAGAATTCCACCATAGATTGGATAGTATGTTTTTAAATTCTTTACTGAAAGAATTATATCTTCAGATTTATGTGAATCAATGGGTATTTCTTCACTTATTGTCATTTTCTTTTCCTCTTTAAGTTTTAAGTTAGTTTTTATACTTTACCTGATAATTCAAACTCTTCTTCTTCCCACTCATATTTAGGGGAGTCTTTATATTCTGGATCATATAAGTGGCAAGCAATATAATATTTATCTGCTATTTCGAGAAACCTTGGTTTAACTTTATCGCATACCTCAAGTCTAAAATCACATCTTGGATGAAATCTACAACCTGAAGGAGGATAAATTAGATTTGGGACCATTCCTCTAATGGTCTTTAACTTTTGATCCCTTTTTTCTATACTTGGAATAGCACCAATTAGTCCTTGAGTATATGGATGTTTTGGTTTTTTAAATAATTCCACTGCTGTTGCATATTCAACAATATTACCACTATACATTACCGCAACACGATCACACAAATCTGCAATAATGCCTAGGTCATGAGTGATCATCAAAATAGAAGTCTGAAATCTGTCTTTTAAATCTTTCATTAAATCAAGAATTTGAGCTTGAATTGTAACATCGAGCGCAGTAGTAGGCTCATCAGCGCATAGAAGGACGGGATTACAGGTTAATGCCATAGCAATCATAACTCTTTGTCGCATTCCACCACTTAGTTCGTGAGGATATCTTTTTAAAATCCCCCTTGCATCAGCAATTCCGACTTCATTAACGATTTTTTCAGCCTCTTCCAAAACTATAGTTTTTATAGTTATAGCGCCTTTCATCTTTTCCTTAATAGATTCAATTTTCTCATTGATTTCATTTATTTCTTCAGCGTTTAATCTTTCTGCTTCATCTTTTAGCTTTTTTTGAAGTTCTCTTACTTCTTTCATCCGTATTCTTCTGGTCTCCCTACGTTCTTTTAAAATATCTCTTATTCTGTCCTTTTGATGTAAAAGAAATACTTCTCCAATTTGATTTCCCACCGTCATAACTGGATTAAGAGAATTTAAAGGATCTTGAAAAATCATAGTAATTTTATTTCCACGATAATTCCTCATTTCTTTTCTGCTTAATCCAACTAGATTTTTGCCATTTAGGGAAATAGTACCTTCCATAATTTTTCCGGGAGCTCGAACTAATCCAAGGATTGAAAGTGCAGTTACTGATTTTCCGCAACCAGTTTCTCCAACTAGTCCAAGAACTTCATTCTTGTAAATATCAAAAGAAACACCGTCAACAGCCTTTACAATCCCCTCTTCTGTAAAGAAGTAAGTTTTTAAATTTCTTACTTCAATAAGAGGTTTTCTTGTCTCTTCCTCTTTTTCTTCAAAATTTTCTATACTTTCTGCTTCCTTTCCATTTTCTGAATCGATCATCGATTAAATCCTTTGTAGTTTATTTTAAACAATTCTATAAATTCCTAAGACGTGGATCAAGAGCATCTCTTAAACCATCCCCAACCAACATGAATCCAAGAACAGTTATTAATATCATAAGACCCGGCCATAGGGATGCATAAGGCGCCATAACGATATGCCCTCTGGCAATATCGATATCTCGACCCCATTCTATTAAATTTACATCGCTATACCCTAAAAAGGCTAATCCCGCAAGGCTTAATATTATTCCTCCAATATCAAATGTAAATGATATAATTATAGGTTGTATACAATTGGGCAATATGTGTCTAAACATTATTCTCCAATTTCCAGCACCCGCAACTCTCGCCGCTTCAACATAAGGTAAGGCTCTTGCTTGAAGAACAGATCCCCGAATTAATCGTGAATAATATGGTATACCTAAAATACCATATGCAAGCATGATATATTCCATTCTTTGACCCCAAATAGCAATAAATACCATCGCTAAAATTAATCCAGGAAATGCTAAGAAGATATCAATAATTCTCATGATAATAGAATCAATCCAACCCCCATAGTAGGCAGCGACAACACCCACAATAACTCCAAAGATAACGCTAAATGTAATTGCAGGGAGGGCAATCGTCAACGAGGCTCTTGCGCCATATATCATACGTGATAATACATCTCTTCCAAATTCCGTTTGACCGAGAGGATAATTTATTGAGGGAAGCCCCCACGAATTACCTGGGAGTCCATTAGCTTGTTCAAATGTATAAGGAGCGATCCATTCAGGGAATATCGCTAAAGTAACTACGACAAATACAATCCCTATACCTGTAAGGGTAAGGACAGATTTGAGCCTTCGTATAAATTTTCTTTTACTTATTGATTTTTCATATTCAAGTTCTCTTAAAGATAACTCATCTATTCGTGCTCCAGGTATTAATAGAAATTTCAGATTTGAAAATAGCCATTTTACTATTGTTTTAATTAGATTTTCTTTTTTTTCTTCTTTTTCCAATCTTGTTTCATATACTTGTTCTGTCATTTTTTACCAACTCATATTTTAATATCTAATTCTTGGATCTATAAATCCATATATTAAATCTATTCCGAGATTTATTACGATAAAGACAATTGTGGTTAAAAATACAATTGCATTAAGGAGCCAATAATCGGTGTTTTGTATAGCTTGGATCAAAGCTTCACCCATACCATGTAAATTGAAGGTCGTTTCAGTTAAAACAGCACCTGAAAGTAACCCACCAAAATTCAATCCAATGACAGTGACCGTCGGAATCAAAGCATTTTTACGCGCGTGCGTGTTAATCACATCTCTTTCTTTACATCCTTTGGCTCTAGCCGTTCTAACATAGTCTTGTTCTAAAACTTCTAACATACTAGAACGTGTCTGTCTGGTAATTGAAGCAATTGTAATGAAGGATAGGCAAAAGACGGGTAAAATTAAATGATGTAAGTAGTCTGTAATTAAATACATTCTTCCTGATAATAAGGAATCAAATATTCGGTTGAGAGTAATTACTGGGGGATCACCAATTCCCGCAGTTTTATAATTTGCTGTCGGAAACCAATCAAGTTGATATGCTAGAAAATATTGCAAAATGAGGCCCATCCAAAAAACTGGAATCGATACACCAACTAAGGCAATACCCCGTAAAACCGTATCTTTCCATCTGTTTCGATTAGTTGCTGAAATAACTCCCGTTTTCAATCCTATTATTGAAGCTATTATAATGGCAAAAATTGCGATATCAAAAGTGCGAGGAAATCTTTCCATAACAATTACCCAGACGGGTTGTCCTTGAGCAAGGACAAACGAAGTCCCCCAATCTCCCACAAACAATCTACCAATATATAGAAAATACTGCTGTATGATTGGTAAATGTAAACCA
>Ga0180437_10004011_pt1 | contig 21336 bp, 18 predicted proteins | sample SS_ome_4_FD_132410 | JGI IMG/M metagenome (GOLD analysis project Ga0180437, IMG submission 132410) | Hypersaline lake sediment archaeal communities from the Salton Sea, California, USA - SS_3_D_1 metaG | ecosystem: Environmental > Aquatic > Non-marine Saline and Alkaline > Hypersaline >...
GTTTCGGGCGTGCCCTGGTCACGGGCTTTGGCACGTTGTACGGATACACGGGATTGGTCGTTTCGTCCGTTGTACGCCTCATCAAGGGAGAGGAGACCATACGATCCCTGGCCGGCCCCCTCACGATATCTAGGATGGCCGGAGAGAGTGCCCGTTCGGGATGGGGGACGCTCATCGGCTTCATGGCCATCCTTAGCCTGAACTTGGGAATTCTGAACCTTCTCCCGATTCCCGTCCTGGACGGCGGGCATTTGGTGTTCTTGAGCATCGAAGGGATTATTCGTAGGCCGATTCCCGTCAAGATGAAGATGATTGTTCAACAAGTCGGGATGATTCTGATTTTCGGTCTTATGATTTTTGTTATCTACAACGATGTCATTCGGGCGATCCACCGATGACCTAGAACCCGAAATACAGGTTGACAAAAAACATATTTTTCGATAAATTATTTTACTTTATCCATCCGATTCATACTATTGATTAAGAGGTGATCGTGGAAGCTAAAAGAACGCCGCTCGTCGAGGAGCACGTGAGATTAGGGGGTAAGATGGCGGATTTTGCCGGCTGGTATATGCCACTCTGGTATCCGCCGGGACAATCCGAGGAGCATCATGCCACACGAAAGGCCTGCGGAATCTTTGATATTTGTCATATGGGGGAATTTCAAATCGAAGGACCCGGATCGTTTGCCTTTCTTCAGCGTCTACTGACCAACGATTTGGAGAGAATCGTCGACGGACAAGCAATGTACAACTTTATGCTGAACGAAGAGGGCGGGGTGGTGGATGATTGTATCGTTTATCGTTTTGATGCCGATCACTGGATGCTGGTGGTGAATGCAGGAGATATCGAAGGCGATTTCCAATGGCTGAAACGGAACTCATCTTCCGACGTGCAATTAAAGAACATCAGCGATGAAACCGTAAAAATCGATTTGCAAGGTCCCAACGCACCTAAATTAATGGCGCAATGGGTGGACAAAGAACTTTTAGCCCAGGTTAAGTTTTTTCGATTTCTTCCAAAGGTTCAAGTCGAGGGCATGGAAATTCTTCTTTCCCGGACAGGATATACCGGTGAAGTCGGATTTGAAATATACACCGATTTGAAGAACGGCGTCAGGTTGTGGCAACTGCTTCTATCCCGGGGCAAGCCTTTTGGTATCCTCCCCTGCGGGTTGGGCGCCAGGGATACGCTACGGACAGAGGCTGGCCTTCCCCTTCACGGTCATGAGCTCCGTCCCGACCGGCTTGCTCTCGGACATCCCTGGGAATTCGCCATCTCATGGGATAAGGATTTTATCGGTAAAGACCGTCTTATGCGAGAGAAGGAAAAGGGCATTTCGTATTTCGTATTGCCCTTTGTGATGGAAGGACGACGCAAAGCCATGCACGGCTGGGATGTGATGCTGGACGGCAATGTCATAGGCACGGTTCTGAGCGGGGTTATTTCACCCACATTGGAGAATAAGCCCATCGGATTCGTCGGTATCGACCGTGCTCTGGAAGTCGATACCCGAGTTGAGTTCAGGCAGAAGGGGCGCGATAGCGGTCTGGAGGGGAGAGTCACGAATACACCGTTTGTCCCGTTGACGTCACGGAAGAAAATGGCGAACTTTTTTTAAACCGCGGCTTGGCGATGAGAATCGATGTCGCTTTTACGGGGAGAGATTTTAATTCCGAAGACAGCACGGGGAAGAGGATCGTTGTGGTCGACGTACTCAGAGCTTCTACGAGTATCGTAACCGCTCTGGCTCATGGTGCGCGAAAGGTCATTCCGGTAGAGACGCCGAAAGAAGCAGAAGAAATGGCAAAAGCCCTGCCGGCAGAAACCGTTCTCCTTTGTGGTGAAAGAGAGAGTGTACGCCTTCCAGGATTCGACCTGGGGAATTCACCCATGGAATATAAGGAAGACATCGTACGCGATAAAGAGCTTATATTCACGAGCACCAACGGATCGCGAACGATGTTAAAAGCACAAACGGCTGATGACGTCTTCGTGGGCGGGTTCGTTAATATGAGCGCTCTCATCAGACGGCTCACTGCGGACGATAAAGACAGCTTGATCGCATGTTCAGGCCATAATGGAGGATTTTGCCTGGAAGACGGAGTTTGTGCCGGCATGATCGTGGATCGATTGAAAAAAGAAATGCCACAGGATGCCATGGAAATTGGAGACGAGGCGTTGGCGGCCTGGGTTTTGTATGAATATTATGACAATGAATTACAGAGGATGGTGGAAGAATCCTTCTGGGGAAAGCAACTGATCGATAATGGCATGGGTGACGATCTGCCGATCTGCGTTTCGATTGATTTGTACGATGTGGTTCCTGTCCTTCGCGGAAAGGCGCTGGTACATGATAAAAATTGGTAAGGTATGATGGCAGCACGGCGTAAAAACAAGCATGACGAACGCCGGCGGGAAGTGTTGGGCATCCTTATCATGGCCCTTGCCCTGCTGATTGCTCTGGGGCTTGTCTCGTACCATCCCACGGATTTTCCCAACAGCGGATCTCCACAGGAGGTTCAAAACTGGCTTGGTTTGGCTGGCGCCTGGATCAGTTACTATCTTTACGTCTTTACCATCGGATATTCCTGCATTATCGTTCCCTTTATCCTCTTTCTGCTGGGGTGGAATATCTTCCTTCAAAAACCATTCAAGCCTTTCCTGCGCATCAGTTTGTATGTGCTGGCCCTGGGTCTTTTTCTATCCACGGCACTCGCCCTGCCCGAGGCCGTTTCTGAGGAGGGGAGCAAGTATGGATTCCGTCTAAGCGGCCTGCTGGGGGGATTCTTTGCAGAACAGATGGGACACTATCTGGGATCCGTGGGCAGCATCGTCGTCCTTTTAACGTTCCTACTTCTGTTCCTTATCACGGCGACAAGCTGGAGTATGCGCCAGGCCGTACTGGGATTCAAGGAAGAGATCGATGTTTTTTTTCAGGGATGGAAAAGGAGACGGATACGGTTGTCGGAAAGACCATCGGAGAAAATGAAGGAAGACGCCGGGCCGATTCCAATCCGGCAGCGCCCGGAAGAGAGGGTCGCATCAAAGTCCCCGGAAATCGAATTGCCTCCCGAGCCCTTACCAAAATCCAAGCCCGAGACTGGTGAAAGAAAACCTGAGCGCCCAGAGGCTTCTTACGATACGCCTCCGCCGAAGCCCGGGCATTACGAATTCCCACCCCTGGGGCTCCTCTCGCCATCTGTCGGTGGAGAACGACATCTGGATCGGAGTATGTTAGAGAAGAAAGCTCATTTTTTGGAAGAGAAGCTGAGGGAATTTGATGTTCAGGGCCAAGTGGTGGGCATTCAGCCCGGTCCGGTGATCACGCGGTTTGAAGTGAGACCAGCGCCAGGGGTTAAAATAAGTCGTTTCGTGAGTTGTCAGGATGATTTAGCCCTGGCCATGCACGGACAGAGGGTGCGGGTCGTCGCACCCATACCGGGAAAAGCTGCCGTGGGCATCGAAATTCCCAATGAAGAGCCGGAATTGGTGGCCCTTCATGATATACTCGCGTCCAAAGCCTTTCAGGAAATCTCCTCGAAACTCACTCTCGCCCTGGGGCAGACCATCGACGGGAAGCCCTACATAGCGGATTTGGCACAAATGCCACATCTGCTGGTGGCTGGAGCCACGGGATCCGGAAAGTCGGTCTGCTTGAATACCATCATCGTCAGCATGCTCTACCGTGCCAAACCGTCAGAAGTAAAACTGGTGCTCATCGATCCCAAGAAACTGGAATTAACCTTGTATCAAAAGTTACGCCGCCATCACCTGACCACACGCGCGGATTTGAACGAGGATGTCATCACTACGGTTAGCAATGCTGTGTCTGTACTCCGAAGTCTGGAAATGGAAATGGAAAGACGCTACAGGGTTTTGGCGAAAGCGGGTGTTCGGAATATCGAGGATTACAATAAAGCCGTTCGGGGAGGCCGAATCCCCAAGACCGAGGAGGATCGGGCGCCCGTTCAACTGCCGTATGTGGTTTTGGTCGTCGACGAACTGGCAGACCTGATGGTCACAGGAGCCAGAGAAGTGGAGGAGCCGATAGCCCGTCTGGCACAGATGTCGCGCGCCGTGGGGATTCATCTTATTCTGGCCACACAGCGACCCTCCGTGGATGTGATTACAGGCGTGATCAAGGCCAACTTCCCCTCGCGAATTGCTTTTCAAACAGCGGTGAGGACCGATTCGCGTACAATCCTGGATCGGAACGGCGCCGAAAAACTCCTGGGGCGCGGTGACATGCTGTTTTTGAACCCTCGGGAGCCCGAACCCATTCGAATCCACGGTGCCTACGTGTCCACAGAGGAAGTGAAACGCGTCGTCGATCATATTAAAAGGCAGCCCGCAGAAGACGAGTGGCGCCTGCAGAGTTTTGGAGGCCGTGAAGCCTCGGCAGTACCGGGCAGAGGAGGAGAGAGAGACGAGTTGTTCCGGGAGGCGGCCAAGCTGGTTATCCGTCATCAGCAGGGATCGGCTTCTCTGCTGCAGCGGCGCCTGCGTATCGGGTATGCTCGGGCCGGTCGTTTAATCGATGAGCTGGAGGAGGCCGGTATCATCGGACCGTTCGACGGAAGCAAAGCCAGGGACGTGTTGGTGGATGAGAGTGCAATAGACCGGTTGGATGATTTTATCTCTGCCGGTGGTATTTCAGATGAGGAGGACCGGTGATGCGTGGGGCATGGACGATAGGATTAGGGATTGGATTGGTCATGTTGGGCTGGGCCAAGGATATTTCTCCGGACAGGGTGATAAAGAACGTGGAAAAGACGCTGGCCGACGCAAAAACTATTCGGATTGTCTTCGAACAGACGTATCATTGGAATCTAACCGGAGAACAGAATACCCTGAAGGGCGAGCTCCTGCTCGAGGGCGAAGATCGATTCCGCGTCACAACGGAGGATCAAGTCATCGTCTCCGACGGCGAGACGTTGTGGACCTACAGCAAGACATCGGAACGTGTGATTATCGATCGCCTGGACAATTCAGACAACACCCTCCTTCCGAGACAGATACTTTTCCAGTACCGACAGGATTATCGATCTCGGATAGAGGGGGAAGAGAGTATTCTGGATAGGCCGTGTTATATGCTGGTCTTTACGTCCGAGACTGGAGACGTTTTCTTTACACAAATAAAAGCTTGGGTTGATAAAAAAGAGTGGATACCCCGACAGATCGAGCAGATCGACTTAAACGAGAACCGTACGGTTTATCTCCTCCGCGAGATTCAGATCGGCATGCCCCTGGAGGAAGAAACCTTTCGATTTACGATTCCTGATGGTGTGGAAGTGATTCGCATGGAATGAGCGGTTACGAGGATGGCTGTCGTTTTTCCGTGTGCGGATTATTGATAGAATGGACAGATTTAGGCCAGGCATTTAGAGTACGCATGTCAATCAAAACAGATTAAACTTTTGATTTATATAAAGTTGAAACGACTATGGTTTATTTTGAACGGCTGGTATGTTTTTTGCGAGATTTATTAGTTTACCCGATGTACCCAAACCGAATGAAATGATGGAGATAGGGACGTGCAAGAAGAGATGATGGAACAGCAGGTTACCTTGAACGATTACCTGAGGGTCTTATACAGAGGAAGGTGGATCATACTGATTTCTTTCCTCGTGGTAGTGGCCTCAACGGTGTACTTTACGTTTACAACACAGCCCGTATACGAGGCATCGGCTCTGGTGATGCTCAAGGAAGAGGGGACGGTTCGACGGCAGATTTTTGAAGTCTCGAGTTACATGAAACGAGAGACGATGATCAACAATCAAGTCGAGGTCCTGAAAAGCCGTACCCTGGGCATGGAGGTCATCCGACGTCTCCAGGAATCTCCACATGCAGATTCATTGTCTATACTGGGCAATCCGCTGAAGAATCAAAAATTTTCCTTAACAAAATGGATCTCTTCCATCTTTCGAGGTGAGGACAGAAACGTTAAACCGCCCGGCTTTGATGATCTTGTCGATAGGTTCCGTATAGGCACAGTCACCGTGGCACCAAAACGGGACACGGATATGATCGAGCTGAAAGCGCAGGCGTACAGTCCGTTCGAGGCCAGCTTTGTAGCGAATACTTGGATGGAAGCCTACCGCGATTTGGACATCAGTGAGAGCCGCGAAGAAGTGAGTGAAGTCCGGGAGTTCTTGGAAGAAAAACTGAAGGACGTTCAAGATGCCATGTCGGCTTCGGAAGAAGCGCTTAAGGATTACAAAGAAACACAGAAGGTGGCCGAGCTGACAACAGAAACAGAGCAGCTCATCAAACAGCTTGCAGACTTTGAAACGACCTATCAGGAAGCAAAAACCGATTTGGAGGCCAACGAGAGGCGCCTTGCCCATCTCAAGGACCAGTTGAGCGAGAGCCAAAAAGCCCTGGTCGAGAAAGCAACCAGCCTTTCCAGTCCGGTTATTAAAGAGCTCGAAAGACAGTTGGCCACGATGATCGCCAGGAAGGCGGCTCTGGATCAGCAGGTAAAAGGGGCAGGACTTTCTTCGGAATACGGCAATGTGAATGAACTGGACCAGAGGATTCTGGGGATTCAAGAGAAAATCATCGAAGAGACGAGAAAGATGGTAGCTGGCGGCGGCGCGGCCATCAATCCGCTGGGATTTTCAGAGACGATTTTCAACAATATTCTTCAGATCGAGACCGAGAACAAATCCCTCACGGCCAAGACAGCGGCACTGGGAAAGATCGTCGCTCAATACAATAGGGAGCTGAATTCTTTGCCCGAGAAGAGCCTCCGGTTGGTCCGGCTTCGGCGTGAGACGGCGGTGAATAACAATATCTACATGATGTTGCGGGAAAAGTACGAGGAAAACCGGATTGCCGAGGCAGGACAAATAGGCTCCGTCAGAGTCGTGGATCGGGCCAAACCGCCGAAAAATCCCATTAAGCCCAAGAAAAAGATGAATCTGATCCTGGGAATCATGGTGGGCTTGGGTCTGGGGGTCGGGCTGACATTCCTGCGGGAGTACTTGGATACCTCCCTGAAGTCGATGGAAGATGTAGAACGGATGGGATATCCTGTTCTGGGATCGATTCCCTTTATTTCCGTACAACGGATCGCAAAACATGCGAGAGACCAAAACGGGGATATCAAACGCATCGAGGCACGGCTCATCACCCATTTTGCCCCCAAATCGCCCATTTCCGAGGCCTATCGGACGCTTCGAACGAATATTCAATACACCCACATCGATCGACCGGTTAAGACCGTCATGGTTACGAGCTCTGGGCCGGGGGAAGGAAAGTCGACGTCTGTGGCGAATCTGGCCATTGCGTTCGCCCAGATGGGGACAAAAGTGCTTCTGGTGGATACGGACCTTCGGCGTCCTGTACTCCATGCCATATTCGATCAACCCCGCGACATCGGGTTGACCAACGTACTCGTCGGTAAAGTCCCGTTTGAGGAAGCCGTTCGGCCGACGAAAATCGACAATCTCCATCTCCTTACATCGGGAACCCTGCCCCCCAACCCATCGGAGCTTTTAGGATCGGACGCCATGATGAAATTCTTAAGGGATGCCAAAGAGAAATACGATATCGTCCTGTTCGACAGTCCCCCCGTCATTGCCGTTACGGATGCCGCTATCCTGGGTACACGTTTGGACGGGATCGTCCTGGTGGCCAAGTCCGGATCCACGGGGAAGGATGCCATTATCAGGAGCCGTATTCTTTTGGAGAACGTCAACGCCCATATATTCGGCATTCTGGTAAACGGTGTGAATATCGAGCACATGTACGGATCGTATTATTACTACTATATTCATTATTATTACGGCGATGGGAAGCACAAAAAGAAGTTAAAAGCGCCAAAGTCGGTTGTTTGATAACAATGCATTATCAGTCTACCAAACAACAAGCTGGAAGGGATCGCTCCTGTGTATTAAAAACAGCGATAGACTGTATTTACATGCTACGATAATGGATTTGGTGGATTCGAAAATGTTCATTATATTCTATCGTTTTTTATACGTGAGGTTATTGAGAAGAACTGTATTCATATGATCGCTCCAATTCTTGAATCTCTGAGACCAAAGCAATGGACAAAAAACCTGCTGCTTTTTGCCGGATTGCTGTTTTCAAAGAAACTATTTCAGACGCCCCTGTTTTTCAAAGCGCTGGCGGGCTTCGTTGTTTTTTGTATGCTGAGCGGAACCGAATATCTGATTAACGACCTGCTGGATTTAGATCAGGACAGGCAACATCCCCTTAAATCGAAACGTCCCCTGGCCTCAGGAAGGCTTCCTGTTCCATGGGCCGTAGGGACGGCCATCCTGCTGACGGTCGTCGGATTATCATCGGCATTTCTTCTGGACATCACATTCGGCTGGATTGCGGCGGCGTATTTCCTGCTAATGCTGGGCTACACGCTGGCATTCAAGCACGTCGTTATTCTGGATGTCATCGTTATTGCTTTGGGATTCGTGCTGAGAGCGGTGGCGGGTGCCGCGGTCATCCAGGTCACCATTTCCTCCTGGCTTCTGGTGTGTACAACCTTTTTGGCCCTTTTTCTGGGATTGAGCAAACGACGGCACGAGATGGTTCTGCTCGGCGATAACGCCAAGGATCACCGGAAGATCCTTGGAGAATACAGCCCCTATCTCTTGGATCAGATGGTGGCCGTTGTCACAGCATCCACTGTCATGGCCTACGCACTTTATACAACGGCGGCCGATACCGTGGAAAAATTTGGAACACGAAATCTCATCTTCACGCTGCCCTTTGTGCTCTACGGTATTTTCAGGTATTTGTATTTGGTGCACCAGAAAAACATGGGTGGCAGCCCGGAACAGATCCTCATCAAAGACCGTGCGATGATCCTGAATATTTTCCTCTATCTGATGACAGCAGGATTTATCCTTTATTGGAGGAAATGACCGGCAGGAACATAGAAGCACTCAATTAAGTAACGAGATATAGTTTGTCGTGGATTAATAGAGAGGAAGGGAAAGGTCCTCCGCAAACGTTCATGAACGCTTTTGCCGAAACAGACATTCGTTGGTATGCCCTGTACACCCGGTCACGACACGAGAAAAGGGTGGACAGCCAGCTGCAGGATAAGCGAATCGAATCCTACCTGCCCTTGCGTCGTGTCATGCGCCAATGGAGCGACAGGAAGAAATGGGTTGAAGAACCCCTGTTTCGGTGTTATGTTTTTATTCATGTGGATGAGAAAGATCGGCTTCGGGCTTTGCAGACGTATGGGTCTGTAAGGGTCGTTTCGTTTAACGGCAAGCCCGCTGTTGTGCAGGATAAAGAGATCGAGACCATACGGCGAATACTCCGGGAAATTCCCAATGTCGAGGCCTGTGTGGATGTGCGGGAAGGGGACATGGTTGAGATCGTGCAGGGCCCTCTTTGCGGTCTTATGGGAAGATTGGTACAGGTGCGTAACGAAGATCGACTGTTGGTTTCCATCGATTCCATCCATCAGGCGTTGAGGTTCAACGTAGACAGGACGGATGTAAAGGTGGTACGTCGATCTTCGGACGTGCTGAGCGGATAATAGATTCAATCGATAACGCAGTGATATATCATTTTGGTTGCCTTTTTGGGACTGAAAATGCGGAGCTATAAGTAAAATCTAACTTAAGGAGTCTTTCTTTTGAATATACTCGGCATTTCTGCTTTTTATCACGACAGCGCTGCCTGTATTGTCCGTGAGGGAGAAATCATAGCAGCATCTCAAGAGGAACGTTTCACGCGCAAGAAGCACGATTTCTCTTTTCCGAAATACGCCATCGATTATTGCTTAAGGGAGAGTAAGCTACGCGTTCGGGATTTGGATGTGGTTGCTTTTTACGAGAAACCGTTTATTAAGTTCGAGCGCATACTCCACACCTATCTGGCCTTTGCGCCCATAGGTATAAAATCGTTCATCAAGGCGATGCCTCTGTGGATTAAGCAGAAAATGTGGATGAAGGATTATCTCATGAAGGAGCTGGACTTTCATGGTAAAATCCTGTTCCCAGAGCATCATGAATCGCACGCAGCCGCTGCCTTCTTCCCCTCGCCTTTCCAGGAAGCGGCTTTCATTACGATGGATGGTGTGGGTGAATGGGCCACGGCGAGTTTTGGTGTGGGCAAAGACAACGAAGTACAACTTTTAGCCGAGCTCCACTTCCCCCACTCCCTGGGTCTTCTCTACTCTGCGTTTACGTATTACACAGGGTTCAAAGTCAATTCCGGTGAATACAAGGTCATGGGTTTGGCGCCCTACGGCCAGCCGACGTACAAGGACGTGATTCTCTCCGAGCTGATGGACTTGAAAGAGGACGGCTCGTTTATGCTTAACATGAAGTATTTTAATTATTGTGCCGGCTTGACGATGACGAACCGGCGTTTCCATAAGCTCTTCGGAGGCCCGCCGCGAAAGCCCGAATCACGCTTAACCCAGAGGGATATGGATTTGGCCCGATCCGTTCAGGAAGTCACGGAAGAAGTGATGCTGCGCATGGCCCGTCATATTCATCGTGAGACGGGGCAAAAATATCTCTGCTTGGCGGGTGGTGTCGCCCTGAACTGTGTGGGGAACGGGCGCATCTTGAGAGAAGGTCCTTTCCAGGATATCTGGATACAACCGGCGGCTGGAGATGCAGGCGGTGCATTGGGAGCAGCCATGTTTGTCTGGCACCAATACGAAGGCAATGAGAGAGTTGCCGACAATAAGCATGATTTTCAGCGGGGCTCCACACTGGGACCGCATTTTGACAATGTTTATATCAAGGATTACTTGGAGGAGAATCAGATCCCTTACACAGAATTGAGTGAGGATGAGATTCCAGAAAAGATTGCCGATCTGATTGCCGAAGAAAAAGTCATCGGCTGGTTTCATGGACGGATGGAATTCGGGCCGAGGGCACTGGGCAACCGGTCGATCATCGGAGACGCACGGTCTCCTAAAATGCAGGAAACGATGAATCTGAAGATCAAGTTTCGAGAAAGTTTCCGTCCGTTTGCTCCAACGGTGATCCAGGAAAAGGTATCCGATTACTTCGAGATCGACAGGGAAAGCCCGTATATGCTCCTGGTGGCGCCGGTCAAGGAAGAGATCCGAAAAAAGATGTCCCAGGAGCAAGAAGATTTATTCGGTCTCGATAAGTTACATATCATCCGATCTTCCATTCCGGCGGTGACCCATGTGGACTATTCGGCCCGGCTTCAGACAGTGAACCGGAAGGACAATGCCAGGTATCATCGCATGATTTCGAAATTTGATGAAAAATACGGTTGTCCCGTCATCATCAATACTTCCTTTAACGTACGGGGCGAGCCCATCGTATGTACACCGGAGGATGCCTATTTATGTTTCATGCGGACCAATATGGATTATCTTCTCCTGGAAAATTTTCTCGTGGAAAAGACGGAACAAAAACCCCTGGAAAAGGATATTGATTGGCTGAAAGAGTTTGAGTTGGATTAAGAGGAACCCATGATTGAGGAAATAAAAAACATTAAAAGCAGTAAACAGGACCTGAGGAAATTTGGTTTCACTGTGGGCATCGTTCTGATTGTATTGGGTGGTATTCTATGGTGGCGAGGAAGAGAATTTTACGTATATGTACTTGTGGTTGGAGGCCTGTTGTCGTTCTTTGGATGGGTCTGGCCCGTCGTGTTAAAACCCATTCAGAAAGTATGGATGACTCTGGCCGTTGTTCTCGGGTGGTTCATGACGCGAGTTATTCTAAGTGTATTATTCTATCTCGTGTTTGTCCCCATCGGAAGGATAGCGAGGCTGTTCGGTAAAGACTTTTTGGATTTGAAGTTGAATTCATCGGCAGAGAGTTATTGGATTGGGAAGGATACGCAGCAAGAGAAGTCGAAAGAGGCATACGAAAAACAATTCTAAGGAGAATGTATGGCGAAACTAGCAATTATGAAAGAATTCTGGGACTTCCTGAAAGTCCGTAAGAAATGGTGGCTGCTGCCCATTATCGTACTGATGGTTCTGTTCGGAGCACTCATCGTATTCACAGAGGGATCGGCTATAGCCCCGTTCATTTATGCATTGTTCTAATCATGTTCCGAAAACATGTGTATAGACGTTATCGTTCTATTTGATAGACAGAGGTTGATGGAGATGCGGATGGAGGCATTGAAGGACGTGAATGCCTGATCCAAATATAGCAGGACTGAGTATAATCAGTCCGATTCATCCAGGAACCAGACAGAAGATGTCATGAAAATCGATATAGAGAAATTGGTTGAAATCGCGGTTAAAGCCGGTAATAAGGTCATGGAGATCTACGAGGGAGGGGCGTTTTCGGTTGCGAATAAATCGGATGGCTCACCCCTCACCATGGCCGACAGGGCATCCCACGAAACCATCCAGAAGGAATTAAAACAGACGTACCCCAACATACCCCTCCTGTCTGAAGAAGGAGAGGGTGTGGATTACGATGATAGAAAGAGATGGGAATGTTTCTGGCTCGTCGATCCCCTCGACGGAACGAAGGAGTTTATTAGCCGGAATGGAGAGTTTACGGTCAACATCGCTTTCATCGAGAAAAACCGACCTGTCGCAGGGGTGATTTGTGCGCCGGTCTTACAACGGGTGTATTATGGAATGGAGAACGTAGGTTCATTCATGAGACTGGGGAATGCATCCCCTGAATCGATATATGTGAGAAGGAATGGTGTCAACAGTCCCGTCGCCGTGAGAAGCCGTTCCCATGCCTCGGAAGCGGAGAACGCGTTTTTCCGCCGATACAGCGTATCCCATTCCATACCCATGGGTAGCTCTCTGAAGTTTTGCACCGTTGCCGAAGGGAAAGCGCATTTTTACTTTAGGCATGGACCGACCATGGAGTGGGATACAGCTGCCGGCCATGCCATTGCCGAATCGGCAGGAGCCTTTGTGTCGAATCTACGTTACAATAAAAAGACGCTGAAGAACGGCTCCTTCCTGGTGTCGGCACTGGAAGATATAACACTGCTTGAACATGATTGACTTCCCATTTGTATATACTTCGATTCTACTCGTACTGATGAGCGTCGCGCTTTTCAAAGAGTTGTTTGAAACGGAGATTGTTGTTTTTTCAACACTCCTGCTGCTGGTATTGGGAAACGTTGTGACCCTGCAAGAGGCCTTTGCCGGATTCTCCAACCATGGAATGCTGACTATCGCTTTCCTTTTCATCGTGGCCGCCGGACTCCAGAAAACCGGTGTGCTCGATCGTCTGGGGAAGGTTTTTTTGGGCGTTAAAGGACCGATCTCCCGCAAGCTCATGCGCATGCTCTTTCCAGTGTCTACCGTATCCGCGTTCATGAACAACACGCCTGTCGTGGCTATGATGATCCCGGCAGTGCGATCCTGGGCACGGAAACACGATTATTCGGTCTCGAAATTCCTCATTCCCCTGTCGTATGCGGCCATTCTCGGCGGGACCTGTACATTGATCGGCACCAGCACAAACCTGGTCGTGCATGGGTTGATGCTGGAGAGCGGACTGAAGGGCATGACCTTCTTTGAAATCTCCAAGGTCGGAGTGCCCGTGGCAGTGATCGGGCTTCTCATGATCGTGTTATTGGGACATAAGTTGCTTCCCGAGCGCAAAGAGCCCATGCTCCAGCTTGGGGAACAGACCCGGGAATTCGTCGTGGCTATGAAAGTGAATGGGGCTTTTCAGCATATCGGTAGGACTATCGAGGAAGCAGGGCTGAGGCATTTGAAGGGCCTTTTTCTTTTTCAGATCGAACGGAAGGGCAAGGTTAAAACACCCGTTGGACATGATGAACTGATTGCCGTAAACGACAGGCTCTTCTTTACCGGATTGCCCGAGACCATCATCGAGCTGCAGAAGATACCGGGATTGTCGCTGCTCAAGGATGCAGACATCAATTTGAAAAATTACGATTCCGATGCCTTGGGAAGCTTCGAGGTCGTTGTATCTCCTAATTCACCGTTGATTGGTAAAAACGTACGGGAAAGCAATTTTCGCAACCGGTACGATGCGGTTATTCTGGCCATTCACCGGAGCGGTGAGCGTATCCGAATGAAAATAGGCGATGTCGTACTGCGATCCGGCGATACACTGCTGATTCTCTCCAGCCATGATTTCCTTACCCGTTGGTACCATTCCAGGGATTTTTATCTGGTGTCTCGTTCTGCCGCGATTCCGTCTAAACCGAGATGGTATTCGATTTTTTCGGTAGGTGTTCTTGCAGCCATGATTCTGTGCATGGCCTTGAATATTCTGCCCATTCTCGTCGTGGTTAGTGTGGCCGCTGTCCTTCTCATTCTATCCAGATGCATATCCCCCCAGGATGCTGCTGGCAGCGTGGACTGGAAGGTACTTCTGGTCATTGCTTCGGCGTTCGGTATAGCCAAAGGGATCACGAATGCCGGTGTGGCAAGTTTCCTGGCACACCGATTGGTCCTCTTTGTAGGATCGGCCGGAGTCCTGGGATTGCTGGCCGTCGTATACTTTTTAACGAGTTTTTATACAGAAATCATCACCAACAATGCGGCGGCAGCCCTGTTGTTTCCGATTGCTTTTTTCACGGCCCAACAGGCGAGTATGAACCCAAGGCCTTTCTTGATCGCTGTGGCCATCGCGGCGTCGGCCAGCTTTGCCACACCCATCGGGTATCAGACAAACTTGATGGTGTACGGGCCCGGAGGCTACAGGTTTCGTGATTTCTTGAAAGTTGGCGTTCCGATGAATGTGTTTATCGGTCTGGTAGCAATTACAATCATTTATCTAATTTATTTTACGTAGGAGAAAGAATGTCATTTATGCCCCACGGTGGATGCGGTTTGATTGATCGAACGCTCCCGGAAATGGAAAAAGAGAGAATGCTCTCAGAGACGAACAATCACAAGGTTTATCACATCAGCGATGCAGATTTGTCGATATTCTACAGAATGGCCGACGGTGCCCTGTCGCCTCTAGACGGACCCATGGATTCTGAGGAATTTCACCAGGTTTTGGATAACGAAGTCATCCAGCGGAACGGACAGAAATATGCTTGGACGATTCCGATTGCCTTTCCTGTATCCAAGAAAGATGCTAACTCATTCGAGTCGGGTGAAACCGTGTTGGTGAAAAACGAGAGAGGAGAGGCTATCGGTACTCTGGAGATATCCGACATCTATGCTTTTGACAAGGACAAGTACAATCGATCCGTATACGGTACAGAAAGGAAGGATCATCCTGGAGCCAGAATTTTCAACGATGATCCCAGGGATTACCTTCTGGGCGGCAGGATATGGGCGTTCCCCCAGCAGAGGGATCCCCGTTTTGGAAAGTACATGCTGACACCTCGGGAAACGCGAGTCCTTTTCATGAAGAAGGGATGGGAGCGGATCGTTGCCTTCCAGACCCGGAATGCCTTGCATCGGGCCCATGAATACGCGCTTTTATTTGCAGCCGAGATGTTGACACGGGAGGGCCACTTCACGGGTGCTGTGCTCAATCCCCTGGTGGGCGCAACCAAATCGGATGATGTGCCCGCCGATGTGCGGATGCGAACGTATGAAGCGCTCCTGGAATCACGGATGTTCGGTCTCGGGGACGAAGACCGGAAATTGTGGCAGTCCAAGGGATACGATTTTGAGGATAACCTCCTACTCGTCGGCCTTGACATGAAGATGTTCTATGCCGGTCCCAAGGAAGCCATCATGCATTCGATATATAGGCAGAATTATGGATTCACCAATATCGTTATCGGTCGCAAGCATGCAGACGCGCCGTTCGATGACGGTAAACCCATCTGGGGAGACTTCGACGCGCACCACAAGTTCGATGCCCTGGACGGGGAACTCCTGATTGAACCGGCGAAAGTTGGTTTTGCTGCGTATTTTGAGGAGATCCAGAAAGTCGGACTCATCGAAGAATACGAGCCCAAGGGGTATCATACCGTATTCATCTCAGGAAAGGAAGTCCGCCAGAAGTTGCAGAAAGGAGAACCTGTCGACGAGCGTATCATGCGTAAACCCGTGGCCGATATTTTGATGCAATTCTATGCGGGCCACAAATCCGGTAACGAGGAGAAACAAAAAAGCTCCAACGTCACATGGCACGACACAGGGATTACCAAAGTAGACAGGGAGCGAAGCAACAGGCACAAGGGTGTTGTTTTATGGCTTACCGGGCTTCCGTCGTGCGGTAAATCCACGATCGCTACGCAGGTGCAGAGAAAATTGTTCGAAAGAGGATTTCAAATCTACATTCTTGACGGTGATAACGTTCGCCACGGCTTGAACGGTGATCTCGGTTTCTCGCCAGAGGACCGGGAGGAGAATATCCGAAGAATCGGTGAGGTGGCCCACTTGTTTGCCGATGCCGGCATGATTGCCATCACATCGTTTATCTCCCCTTATCGAAAAGATCGGGACCGGGCGAGAAAGTTGATGAAGGACGGCGAGTTCATCGAGGTATACGTGAAGACGCCTCTTTCGGTGTGTGAAGAGAGAGATCCCAAGGGCTTGTATAAGAAAGCCCGTGAAGGAGTCATCAAAGAGTTTACGGGCGTCTCTGCACCCTATGAAGAACCGGAAGATCCGGAGATACTCATAGAGACCGAAAAGATGTCGGTCGATGAGTCCGCCCAGAAGGTGTTGGATTATCTCCAAGAAAAGGGAATCATACCGGCAGCCTGATCGAGATACTCGTGTTGGAAGACATTCTAATAACCGATGAAAAAGTAGAACCGAATCAGTTGAAAATACTTTGCGAACGCTGGTTTGGAGATATGGTAAAAATCGTCGTTGATGTCGAGAAAAACATCATCGGCATTGGGGGGGAGTTACACGCCGATGCAGAAGCCATGCTGCTTGAGAGAGGTTCTCGTCAAGAGGATGTTTGGGGTGCAAACCTGTATCCCTGGCATGACCCGGAAGATCACATTGAGTACACAGCGTTAATCAACATTCGCCCAAGCCAGGAGAATCCATCCATGACGATCCTTGATCAAGAGGTGAGAAAGAAAGTTAAGCATATCATCGAAATGTTGGCTTTGGATCCCAATGAAAAATGGATATAGAAATCTAAAGACGCGTTTTCTCGCGTTCCCGGAACAAACGCAAGTTTTACATATTGTCAGCGATCTAAAGAAAGCCAAGAATGTTTTGGATTTATATCCTTCCACGGCGAGGAACCATCTTTACCGGGCCATGATTCTGTTAGATTATATGCTCGAAGATCCGAGATGGAATGTGAAGAGGGGCGAGCTTCTTCGGCTCAGGGAAGCCATGGGCTCGTTTCTGTTCCATGAAAAGTCCTATGCCAACATGGAGCAACTTTTGATTGCGGCATTGCATCTTGAGCCGAAAGCGTACAGAGCATTCTATAATTGTTGAATATACGGGACGTTCTAAGAGTCGGCGGTGGTTGCTTCTCAGATGGATTTCTGCTGTATTTTTAAATATCATGATTAATGAAAATCCGACATGAAAATGGGTCAACTAAAAGATCAATGGTTATTCGTGTTTTTTCGAGATAAAAGACGCGATAAATTCGAAATAAATTAATTAATAGATCGATTATATGATAAATACTTAATATACAACAATATTTTGCGGTATTTTTATGAAAAATCATTACATTTGTCTTGATTTTTAAATTGATAATGATTATTATTAACCGAACAGAATCTAACTCAATGTTAAAAATAAGACATCTTCTTCTATCGTGTTTTATACACTCGGGATATAGATTGTAACGATCGTCGATTGTAAAGAGTCGGTGTGGGGCGGGGCAGGTATTTGAACGCCACGCATGGAAGCAGGGATTGGTTTTTATAATAAGGTTTCACTATGCATCCCTTGGGAGTGAAAGGGCGGAGCTGTGGGTAAATATCAATGTATTAACAATACAACAAAGGTATTTGGATTATTACTAAAAAAGGTGTGGACTGAATATTGCCGATGGATGTAGAAAAAGCGAGTGTTGAGGAGTCTCAGGCAGGTCACCGTAAGTTGGATACTCCTGGCCATGCGACTCTCATCGCTCTCGGTGGAGGAAAAGGAGGTATCGGAAAGACAGTCATCGCTGCCTCCATGGGTATTTGCATCGCCAAGTTAAAAAAGCGGGTCGTTGTTGTGGATGCCGATCTGGGAGGAGCCAATCTTCACGCGGTGATGGGCATCCAGAAACCGGTAAAAACCTATCTCAATTTCCATAATAGAGACTATCAAGACCTGAACGATGTCTTAATAGATTATCCCGGCTCTTTAAACCTGAGGATCATGTGCGGACCCGATGGTTCCCTGGGCATGGCAAACCTTTACACATCCAAGAGAAAGAAGTTTATCCGCCATATAAAAACGCTGGATGCTGATTTTGTGGTTATGGATTTGGGTTCTGGAAGCAGTTACGACATTCTGGATTTTTTTCTATCTGCAGATCAGAGCATCCTGGTTATAAATCCCGATCCTCTCAGTATTCTGGAGAGTTATAATTTTATCAAACAAGCTGTTTTTCGGAGAGTGGCGAATATCATCCGGGATAATTCAGAAGCGGTGGCGTTGATTAAGCAAATTGCACGGATAGAAACCCATAAAAAGCCTATTACGATGGTCGACTTGATTCAAAAGGTGAGCCATCTAGACGAATCGATGGGCTCTCGTTTAGAGTCGTCTTTAGGTGAATTTAAGCCCATGATTCTTATCAACATGCTAGAGGAAGTCAAAGACGAACAGGAAGTGCTTTCTATTCAGGCGGCCGCCGCTGAGATTCTATCCGTGGACATCGGATATCTTGGTGCGATACACAGGGACGAGACCGTACGCCAATCCATCCGAAAAACAGAGCCCTTCATCATTTATTCTCCCGGATGCCGGGCGTCCCGCGACCTGGCGGATATCGTTGTCAAGAAGATGTTTCATAACGGTAGATTCCAAGCGTTTAAAGCCAAGCGGCAGATCCGCAAGAAAGTTAGCGACGAGACGGTCGTGGAAACGGAATCTATGATTTGTAATGTACGCTGTATCTATTGGCAGGACTGCGGATTCAAGCAAGGCGGTTTTCCGTGTCCGCTTCAGCACGTGAAAGGTATTGGGGGTTTTCATAGGGAGTGAGGTGGGGTGGGATAGTGATTTAAGATGATATTATGAGATTAGATCGATTCGTAAATGTTATAGTCATTCAATGAATAAAAAATTGAAGTGGCCGAAAAAATTAAACATTAGTAATATTTCGACGAAGATGGTGTAATAAATACGTTCGCAATCATCGGAGTTTTGATTGAAAGTATTAGTTACTGGTGCGGCAGGATATATTGGGTCTGTCCTAGTTAGAAAGTTACTTACAACTGGGCACACTGTAAGAGGATTTGATATTTTATTGTTTGGCGGGGAATCACTAATAAGTGTATACAACCATCCACAGTTTGAATTTATAAGAGGTGATATACGGGAGAAAAATGAGGTTCGAAAGGCATTATACGATATTGATTGTGTTATTCATCTGGCAGCCATTGTAGGAGACCCTGCATGTGCGAAGCAACCTACATTAGCGAATGAGACCAATTGGGTAGCTTCAAAAATGATCTTCGATCTGTCCCATGAAATGAAAAATGTTAAACGGTTTGTTTTCGCATCGACATGCAGCAACTATGGAAAAATGGGAAATGATGGATATGTTGATGAAGATTCACCACTAAAACCGATTTCGTTATATGCTGAATTGAAAGTGAAATTCGAAAAGTATTTATTAAATAGTAAAACACGGAGTGATTTTATCCCTACCTCATTGAGGTTTGCAACTGCATACGGCATTTCACCAAGAATGAGATTCGACCTGACGGTAAATGAATTCATCCGTGAAGTTACTTGCGGAAATGAGTTGAAAATATATGGTGAGCAGTTTTGGAGACCATATACACATGTTGAAGATTTAGCCCGAGCTTGTTTGATAGTAAGTGAGGCACGGGCCAAAAAAGTGGATCGTTGTGTGTTTGGTGTTGGAGACACAAAAGAGAATTATCAAAAAAAAAGTATTGCAGATGAAATTTATCAGCTTTCTCCGGACGCAAAAATAAAATATGTTCATAAAGACGAAGATCCTAGGGACTATAAAGTAGAGTTTACAAAGATTAAGAAAGAATTGGGATTTAATATTACCAAAACTGTCCCCCAGGGATTAAAAGAAGTGTACGATGTTTTGCGAAAGGGAATCATTAGTAATCCGTTTGCAAATAGATATAGGAATATTTAATGGCTGAGCTAATTCCACTATCAACCCCGTCAATAAATGGAAATGAGTGGACATATATCAAGGAATGCCTGGATACAGAATGGGTTTCTTCTGCAGGTAAGTATGTTGAGCAATTTGAACAAAAGATATCCAAATACACAGGAGCCCAATATGCTGTGGCATGTATAAATGGCACATCGGCTTTACATATATCGTTAATAATTTCCGGAGTAAAACCCGGAGATGAAGTCATTGTACCCACATTAACATTCATTGCTCCTATTAACGTGGTGCGTTATTGTAGTGCCGATCCTGTTTTCATGGATTGTGATGAATATTATAATATAAATGTTAATAAGACAATCGAGTTTATTGTTAATGAAACTGTTTTTAGAAATGGCTTTACATACAACAAGAAAACAAACAAACGTATTTCCGCTATTGTGCCGGTACATGTATTTGGGAATGCGGTTGATCTGGAATCATTGATGCCAGTATGTGAGGAGAGAAATATTAAAGTCATTGAAGATGCCACAGAAAGTCTGGGCACAGTATACACTCAAGGAATATACGAAGGAAAGCATACCGGTACAATTGGTGATATTGGATGTCTTTCTTTCAATGGAAATAAGATCATAACCACTGGTGGCGGTGGCATGATTTTAACTGACAATAAAGAGTATGGAAGAAGGGCAAAGTATCTAACGACACAAGCCAAGGACGATCCTTTAAGATATATTCATAATGATATAGGATATAATTATAGGTTAAGCAACATTCAAGCAGCTATGGGGGTCGCTCAATTAGAGCAATTACCTAAGTTCTTAGATTTGAAAAAGAAAAATTACATATATTACAAAATGGCAACGGAAAAAATTCAAGGATTACATTTGGCAGACACTCCTTGTTACGCGAATAATAATCATTGGATGTATGCGTTGCAGATTGATAAAGACATTTACGGAAAAGACAAAGAAGAATTGATGCAATGTTTGGCAGAGAAAAATATACAAGTAAGACCTGTTTGGAATTTGAATCATTTGCAGAAGCCATACATAAAAAATCAATATTACAGTATTGATAAAGCTCTTAATTATTTTGAGAAAACATTGAATATGCCATGTTCAGTTAATTTGAAAAATGAAAATATTGAAGAAATAATAAATCTATTGTTATTTTA
>Ga0180437_10004013_pt1 | contig 21329 bp, 11 predicted proteins | sample SS_ome_4_FD_132410 | JGI IMG/M metagenome (GOLD analysis project Ga0180437, IMG submission 132410) | Hypersaline lake sediment archaeal communities from the Salton Sea, California, USA - SS_3_D_1 metaG | ecosystem: Environmental > Aquatic > Non-marine Saline and Alkaline > Hypersaline >...
CATCGCGCTGAGGCTGGCGAAGTGCTCGTGGCTCCGGGCGTATCTTGGGCCGCACGTCCAACGCACCCCCCGCGGCGGGCCGACCCGCGTGTCGGTCGATACGGCGTTGTTGGAGGCGTCGTGAAGGAAGTGGCCCCACTCGTCGATCTCCGCCGGCCGGGGCTTGCGGGTGATCTCGAACTTCGGCTTCCAAAGGTCCGCGACCGCGCCGCCCGGAGCCAGCGCCCGGTTGATCTCCTCGGCAGGGATTCCGGTCCGGCCGGCCACCACGATCAGGTTGACCAGGCCGTCCACGTAGGGGAGCTCTGTGCCCCGCAGCCGCGAGACGGTAACGGGGCCGTAGAGGCCCTTCTGCCGAAGGTGTTCCCTCGCGGCCGCGACTTTCTCCGCTCGGCTGTCCAGCCCGTGGACCAGGTAGGGCCCCGCAACCCGCAGATCCGCCAGGAGGGCCGACTCGTCGCACCCGAGCACAACGACCAGCCCGCCCTTGACGCCCGATGCCTCCACGACCGCCTTTGCGGAAGTTTGAGCCGCCCCCGCCTGTGCGAAGGCCAGCACGGCCGCGAGAGCCGTACACGGCCTCAGTCCCTGTCGCGTGAGCCGCGGGATCATCGGTTGCCTTCCGTGCTTCCGCCCTCGTCTTCGATCATGTTGCAGTCGCGCAGCCAGGCGACGAAACTCCTCGGCCACATCGCCGTCGTGTTCCCTCGACCTGAGCCCATGCCGAAACCGTGGCCTCCCTTGTTGTAGACGTGGAGCTCCGCGTTGACTTCGGCCTTCAGCAGCATGGTGTAGAAGGCGATGCACTTGTCCACGGGGGTCAGGCGATCGACCCGGGCGTTGACGATGAACATCGGGCAGATGGCGGGCGCGGCCTTGCCGCCGGCGTTGCGCCCGGCCATGATCTCTTCCAGGTCTTCAGGAATGCCCGGATAGAACAGGCCGGCGAAGTTCGGCATGCCGCTGACTTCGCCCTCGACGACCTTGGGCTCGGGGCAGAGCGCACAGCTCGCCGCGAGGTGGCCGCCGGCGGAAAAACCGCATATGCCGATCCTGTCGGGCTGTAGACCGAGCTCCGAGGCCTTCTGTCTGAGAACGCGGATGGCCTGCCAGCCGTCGGCTCGCACGGAGCGCTGGTAGGCCTGCCATGCGTCCTTTGAGCCAATGACGGCCGGGCGAGTACGGTACTTCAGGACCAATGAGGTTACGTTGTGGCCCTTCAGCCAGATCGCCAGATCATGGCCTTCGCGGTCGATCCAGATGTCGCGGAAGCCGCCGCCGGGGCAGATCACCAGGCCGACGCCGTTCGGCTTCTTGGGGCGATGGATGCTGTACGTGGGCGTCGAGACGGAGCTGAACGCGCGATTCAGCCCCGAAGGGGAACTGCGATCCGCCTTGTGAGACCGGACTTGCTCCTTGTCGTCGGGCTCGCCCGTGGGGCCCGGCGGCGCGTGCTTCCAGAGCGGCCGTTCCGCAGGCAGGTCGGCGGCTGCCATGGCCGAGGCATGGAGCGTCACGGCCAGCAGCGCGGCAAGCAGCACGTGCGGCATGCCGAAGTGGCGATTGGTGTGGCTCATCTTCCGTTCCTCGCCACGTACTCCATGATCTTCACGAACGATGCGCCGCGGTTGGGCGTTTGGGGATCGATCCGTTGCTTCTCCTTCCACAACCACCCGATCCTCGCGTGCTGCTTCTCGCTCAACCCGGCCATGCGCCGATCGACGTAGGCCTGATGCTTCCGTGGGTCATACCCTTGGGGCAGGGCATCGGCCTCGATTCGGGAGAGTAGTTTCGCGGTGGGCGAATCCGAAGCTGGGCGGCCCGGCCTGGCCGGCTCTTCGCCCGAGCTCTGACCCAGGTCCTTGATGAAGACGTTGCGGAACTCAATGGGGCATTCCTTGTACAGCTTGCCCGCGATCCGCTGGGGGATGTGCTTCTGGAGCCTGATGACGGCCGGGGCCATACTCATCGTGCCTTCGGGGTACTCGAACCGGTCGTGGATGACCTGTCCGTTCAGTTCGGCCGACAATGTCCTGCCGATCAAGGTGAGCTTGACCGTGTGCCAAACGCCGACTTCCGGGTCCGTATACCGGACCGGCGGGTCCTTCAGACGATAGTAGTCCGGCTGGCAGTAGAAGAACGGCTTGTAGGCAGCGCTTCGGAACGAAAGCTGCACGTCCTTCGGGAGGTGATCCAGGCTGTCCAGGTTCCCCGTCCCGTAGACGCTCATGAGGTTGAACTGCTCCATGCCTCCCATGATCCCCGGGATGCCCCGGAACCAGATCCCGCTGTCGGAGATCGTCGGGAACCTGAAGTCGACGAGGAGGACGAAGTCCCCGTACTTCCTCTCCGTCACCAGGTCGGCGCCCCACTCCTCAATCTCGCCGTGCGCCTTCAACACCCCACCCTCGATCTTCCATCCCTTTTCCACCGCCGGCGTCACCTGCCAGCCGGTGAAGTCCTTTCCGTTGAACAGCGCGGTGAAGCCCCTGGGAGGCACGTTCAGCTCCGGACGCCGAATCACCTGGGGAAAACCGGAAGGCTTGATCTCCTTGATGAAGACATTGCGGAACTCGATGGGGCAGTCGCTCATCTCGCCGCCGATCTCCGATGGGGGGTGCTTCTGGAGACGGATCACGCTGGGCTCCATGCTCAGGACCCCGTCCGCATACTCATACTCGTCGATGATCTTCTCGCCGTCGTACTCGGCGGAGAGGGTCCTGCCGACCAGCGTCAGCTTGACCGTGTGCCAGACGCCCACTTCGGGGTCGATCGGACGGACCTTCGGGGGATCCACTCGCCGATCCGGCGGCTGAAAGCGGAAGCTCTCCAGCGTTCCCGTGCCGCCGCGGGAGCGGAGGTTGAACTGCTCCCACCGGTCCCGGTCGAAGATGCCTATTCCCGGCATCAGGCCCCGGATGTAGATCCCGCTGTCGGAGATTCTCGGGATCCGGTAATCGACCAGCAGCACGAAGTCGCGGTACTTCCTGACGGTCCGCAGGTCCGAACCCCAGTCCTTGATCGGTTTGTGTGACTTGAGGGCCCCGTCCTCGATGGTCCACGCATCCCGCACGGCGGGCGACAGACGCCAGCCGTTGAAGTTCTTCCCGTTGAACAGCGCGGTGAACCCCTTCGGCGGCACGTTCGGGGCGGAAGGCTTGATCTCCTTGATCTCTTTGATGAAGACGTTCCGGAACTCGATCGGATGGGTTCTCTTCTTCCCGTCCCCCGATGGTTCCGCCGGCGCGTGCTTCTGAAGCCCGATCGGCGCGGGCGCCATGCTCAACAGCGCCGCCGGGTACACGAAGCGATCGATCATGACCTCACCGTCGCACTCAGCCGTCACCTTCCTCCCGACCACGGTGAGCTTGATGGTGTGCCAACTCTCGATTCCCGGCGTGACACGCTTGACCCGGGGATGGTCCTTCTCGTCCAGTTGCACACCGGCCGGCAGGAAACGGAAGCTCAAGAGGCTCCCCATCCAGCCGCCACGACCTGCCGTCAGGTTGAGCTGTTCACGCTGCCCGAAGGTCCCCATCTGCGGGGCGAGCCTCCCGAAGTAGATCCCGCTGTCCGATTCCTCCGGCATGCGGTAGTCCACCATCAGCACGAAGTCCCGGTATTCCTTCTTCGTGAACAGGTCCGCCGGACGGGGGGCCTTGGACTTCAGTACGCCGCCCTCAATCGACCACACCTCCTTGACCTCGGGCGACGCTCGCCAGCCGGTGAGGTCCTTCCCGTTGAACAGGGCCGTGAAACCCTTCGGCGGGACGTTCTGCCTGGGCGGCTCGAGTTCCTTGACGAAGATGTTCCGATACTCGATCGGGCAGGGGTTCATCTTGCCGAGGTTGTCGCCGTCCACCACGATGTGCTTCTGGAGCCGGATCGGGGCCGGCTCCATGTTGATCATCCAGTCGTGGTACCTGAACTTGTCCAGGAGGACCTCACCGTCGAACTCGGTGGTGATGGTGCGGCCGCGCATCGTGATCTTGACTTTGTGCCACACCCCCACCTTCGGGTCGATGTGACGGACGTGGGGCTCCTCCTCTTTCTTGAGGCCGTGCTTCTTCGCAGTCTCCTTTGGCAGGAAGTAGTAGCTCTCGAGGTGGCCCATCCCGCCGCGGGACCGCAGGTTGAACTGCTCCTGGGTCCCGAAGCCGGGGATCTCGGGGATCAGCCGCCGGAAGTTGATGCCGCTGTCGGAGATCGTCGGCATGCGGAACTCGAGCATCAGCACGAAGTCGCGGTAGTTCTTCACGGTCGCGAGGTCCGCGCCCCACTCCTTCAGAAGCCCGGGCGACTTGAGCACGCCGCGGTCGATGGACCAGAACTTCCGCACCTTCGGGTTGACCCGCCAGTTCGTGAAGTCCTTGCCGTTGAACAGGGCGGTGAAGCCCTCGGGCGGAACGTTGAGCTTTCTTTCGCTGCCGCCGCCCTTCCACGGCCGGACCCGCAGGTTCCGCAGCGCCACCGGGCCGTAGTCGCCCTGGAAGACGATCACGCCCCTGGGGTGCTGCTTGCGGTCCCAGTTCGGGCCGCAGGCGTAGGGCACTTCGACGTTCTCCTGGATCACCTTGCCGTTGTGCACGACCTTGACGAACCGCGCGTGAGCGGTCTTCTTGCCCGCCTTGTCGAACCGCGCCGCCTGGAAGATGATGTCGAACGTCTGCCACTCGCCCGGCGGCAGCGCGGCGTTGACGCGCGGCGGAGAGCCCTTGTCGATGTGATGATACTTCGGCTTGGCCTCGGCGCGGGGGTAGACGCCGCCGCAATCGCCGCCTGTGGGCCGCTTCACGTGGGCGCTGTCGAGGATCTGGATCTCGTGGTTGCCGTGGAAGATCACGCCGGAATTCGAGCCCTTGGCGACCATGAACTCCACGTGCAGCTCGACGTCCCGGAAGACCTGCTTCGTGAGGAGGCTGGGGCACTTGCCGACCTTGCCGTTGATCAGCACCCCCTTGCCGGGTCTGCCCGCCAGGAGCCTCGGCTGGCCCGCCTTGAGCGCGGCGTCGCCGGCGACAAGCCACTGCTCGCTGTTGCGCAGGGCACCGGGGCCAAGCTGCGTCCAGCCGCCTTCTTCGGCGGCCCGGGCAGCCCCGGACGGCAGGCCCGGCAACACCGCGATCAGAACGAACACGGCATTCAGCCTTCCGTATGTCGACTTGCTCATCTGTTAGGCCTTTCGTTCTTCGCCACGTACTCCATGATCTTGACGAACGACTTGCCCCTGTTGGGCATCTGGGGATGGACTCGCCGCTTGTCTGCCCAGAGTTGCGCAACTCTGGCCCGCTGAGCGCCGCTCAATCCGGCCAATCGTCGATCGACGTACTCCTGGTGCTTCTGGACGTTGTAGGCTTTCGGAAGGTCGTTCTGATCGATCCGGGTCAGCAGTTCCTCGAGCTTCGATCGGGGAGGCTTGCGCTTTCGGACATCTGGCGCACTACCTGTCTTTTCTGATGGAGCTTCTGTTGATATCTTGGGTTTATCAAGTTCCCACCCTCGACGGTAACTACCTTGTATGAACTTATCCGCCTCAGGAGCATTGGTGGCCTTCAGGTGCATTGGATCCCAGTTGAGCTTCTTGCCGACACGATAGGCGACATTCCCCAACGCCAACGTCTCACACAGGGGTCCCGAGTAGCTGAAAGGCATTTCGGCTTTCGCTTGATTGTCGGTTCTGATCGCCTGTATCCACTGGCGATACTCACCGGGAAACCGAGGCAGCGTGCGTGGCGGCGGCGTGTAATTGGCGAACTTGGCTTTCGGGTACAGATCCATTGGTCCGGCAGGCCCCCTTTCGATCTGCATCGTCAGCCTCCCCTCCGAGCCCACAAAGTGTATGCCAACGGGCCACTCGTGAGGCAGGTCCAGGCCCTTCAACTCGTCGAACCGCACATTGCCATGACACCATTTCACTGTCACCGGCGGCTTCTTGCCTCGCGCTGGAAACGTCCATGTCGCTTTCTGCCATGGCGGCACGCGTTCCAGCCCGGCCCGGCCGGGGCCTTCGCACTCAGCAGTCGACGGGTATTTGAGGCCCAGCGCCCAGAACACCAGGTCAACAGCATGGCTGCCGATGTCCCCAATCCTCCCGTTGCCGAAGTCCCACCAGCTACGCCAACCCGATGGATGATACCAACCACGGTGGAAGCCTGGATAAGGGTGCGGTTCCCTCGGCCCCAGCCACAAGTCCCAATCCAAGTGAGCGGGGATAGGCTTCTTCGCCCTTAGCTGTCTATCCGCATGCTTCGGATTATAGTCCCTTACAGCTCTCGGCGGCCAGGCCTTGGGCCCTCGATATTGGTCCCACTCATTATCACACCAGACATATGCCTCTTTGACGTCCCCAATATCACCGGCCTGGATGATCTCGACGGCCTTATGGAATATGTCGGTTGTGTGGTTTCCGATCCCCATCTGGGTAATCACCCCGTGTTGTTCAGCCAGTTGGGCTGCCAGGCGTATCTCAAAGACGTTGTGCCCAAGCAGCTTCGAGCAGAAGACGTGCTTGCCCATCCTCATGGCCATCGCGGCCGCGGAGATGTGTATGTGTTCAGGCGTCGTGACCACAACCGCGTCGATGTTGTCCCGCTCCTTGCGGAGCATGATCCGGAAGTCTCTGTACTTTGGGACCTTCGGGAACTGCCTGTAGAGGCCCGTGATCCTGCGGCTGCCGTACTCCTGCGTTTCGATGTGGCTGGCGAACTCTGAGTCCACGTCACAGAGCGAAACCACGTTGATTCCGCCCGCCCTGAGCATCTGGGTAACGACAAAGGCCCCGTGCCCCCCCGAACCTACAACCGCGATGTTGACCAAGTTGCTTGGGGCCTCCCGCCCAAGAACGTGCCGCGGGACGATTGAGAACGCGGCCGCGCCGGCAGCGGCGCTGACAAACTCACGTCGTGTAAGTCCCGATCTGCGATTCATCTCCCTCTCCCTTGGCGCTTTCGAGTTGGCGGTTTCTGTGTGTGTGGACTACAGTTCCCATCCCGCACGATTCGTGCGCCGGATGAACTGGCTCGCCTCGGGGCAATTCGCAGCTTCGAGCTTGATCGGATCCCAGTGGAGCTTCCTGCCGGCCCGCAGGGCGACGGTGCCCAGCAGCACGGTCTCCGTCAGGGGGCCGGAGTAGCCGAAGTGCGTGCCGGTCGAGCTGCCCGTCTTGCACGCCTTGATCCACTCCTGGGCGTGGGGAAGCCCACGGGGAAGCCGCGGCCGCCGGACGCCGACGAAGTCCTTCTCCGGGAACAGCTTGAACCGCCCGTAATCGGCGATCATCATGCCCTTGGAACCCACGAAGATCGTCGCCTCGGGCCAGTCGGGCATGTTGTGCCGTCTCTGGAGCGGCGGCCGCTTGTCGCCGTCGTACCACGTCAGCGTCACCGGCGGCAGCTCGCCTCGCTTGGGGAACGTCCATGTGACGATCTCCCATTTGGGCGCGCTTTCCTTGTGCACCGGCCAGGCCTTCGTCTCGACCGTCAGCGGGTACGTCAGATCCAGCGCGCTGAACGGCAGGTCGATCATGTGGCAGCCCATGTCGCCGAGCCTCCCGTTGCCGAAGTCCCACCATTGCCGCCAGCCCTGCGGATGGTACGTGGGATGGTACGGCCGAACGGGCGCCGGGCCCAACCAGAGGTCCCATTTCAAGTGTTTCGGGACGGGCGGGCAGTGTTTCGGCCGGTCGCCGGGCGGCCAGGACTCGTCACACCAGCAGTGGACTTCCTTGACCTGCCCGATGATCCCGTCCTTGACCATCCTGACGACACTGCGGTAGTTGTAGCCCGAGTGCGCCCCGTTGCCCATCTGGGTGGCCACGGCGTACCGCTTGGCCACCGCGGCCGCCGCGCGGACCTCGTGGATATTGTGGCCAAGGGGCTTCTCACAGTAGACGCCCTTGCCCATCTTCATGGCCGTCACGCTGATGGGGATGTGCGTGTGGTCGGTCGTCGCGATCACGATCGCGTCGATGCTCTTTTCCTCCGTCTCCAGCAGCTTGCGGTAGTCGTGGTATCGCTTCGCCTTGGGGAAGGTCCCGTACGTCTTGGCCGCTCGCCGGTCGTCGACATCGCACAGCGCGACGATGTTCTCGGTGCTGACGTTCATCGCGTCGGCGTAGCCCCTGCCGCCGGCGCCGATGCAGGCGATGTCCAGCTTGTCGCTCGGAGCCGTCTTGCCCGCCCCGCCCAGCACGTGGCGTGGGACGATGGCGAACGCGGCGGCCGACGAGGCGGCCGCGATGAACTGGCGTCGGGTCACCGCGGATCTGCGGCGTGTCCTGCTCTTGTTCATGTGTGGGTGTCCCTATGCTGCCGCGACTATGCCCTGTGGCCCTTGATTCTCGCGGGCTTCCACTTCACGCGGAGATTGCCGAGCTTCTCTCCGACGATCCGGATCGACTCTTCCCGTATCTCGCCGAGCCCCATGACGAAGCCCATGCCGAGCTGCTTCACCTTGCTCGTGTCGTGGCTCATGATGCGCGCCGCCGTCGCGTCGGCGGCCATGATGTCCGTGCTGGCCACGATCGCCCAGGAGCCGAGGCGCTTCTTCATGTCCACCGTCGCGCCGCCCTGGCCCCTGGAGGGGCCGTCGGCCTCCAGGCAGATGGAGAAGTCGATGATGGACAGGGCGGGCTTGATGCCCTTGACGATATCCAGGTACACCTGGGCGATCGCCTGCGGGCTGCTGTGATCGAACGTGCCCCGGTTCCACCACGTGTTGTCGATCAGTTGCGCGTAGCGCGACAGCGGCGTGATTCCGAGGAAGTTCTTCAACGCCAGCGTGAGCTGCGCCCACGAGTGGGTCTTCGCCACGGCGATGGAGATGACCTTGTCCGCATTGGTGACGAGGCGGGAGACGGCGATCTTCTTCAGCGGCGTCTTCGACGGCAACTCGACCCAGCCCGCCGAGTCGGCCTCCAGGCACGCCAGCGTGACCTTCCCCCTGTACTTCGAGCTCAGCCGGGCCGCCTCCTTGACCAGATGGGTCTTGCCGTCCAGCGTGATCGCGTATCGCCAGTCGAATCTCTTCAGGTGAGAGCCTTCGCCGATGACCACCTCCGCCGCGCCGGCCTTGAGGCATTCCTCGGTGACCGCGATGACGATCTCGGGCTTCGTGCACTCCCCGGCGTGAAAACACTTGTTGTGTTTCGCCCAGGGGAACGTGACGAAGTTCGGCTTGATGAAGACGGTCTCGCCCTTATCGACCACGGTGCGCATGCCCCCCAAGGCGTCCAGCGCATCCCGCGTCATCGAGTCCAGATCGCCGCCGCGGATGGCGGCCACTTGCGCGTTGATCGTTGGGGGAGGCTCTTGTGCGAATCCAATGCCGGTCCTGCAAGGCCAGGGAGACGCCACGGCCACGGCTGCGCCGAGGCCGGCCTTGAGGAAATCCCGTCGCGGTGTTCTGTGCATCGATGCGTCCTTCCTCTGGTGTTGCAGCGTTCTACTTCCTGGCCTTCAGATACTTGTCGAATCAGCCGGTCGCCTCTGCTTTCTCCGGCCTGCTGTTCTCTTCTCGGCCATCGGCCGCACATGGCGGGCCCGGGGGGCGGGGCTTCTCCCACACAGGACGAGTCACTTGCCGGCCCGGACGTCATAGACGGACAGGCGGTCGCCGTGACGGACGTACAGTCGGCCGCCGCAGACCACAGGATGGGCCCACGTCTGCCTCTTGCCCGGTTCGGCGAGTTGGAGGCTGCCTGTGACGACGAATCCACCATCCGTCGCCTTCGCCAGGACCATCTTCCCGTCGTCGGAGTAGAGATAGAACCTCCCGTCGGCGTAGGTGAGGCATTCGTTGGGCCACTTGTAGGAGGACTTCACGCGCGCGGAGGTGAAGATGGTCTTGCCCGACCGGAAGTCAATGCACATCCAGGGCGCCGAGCGGCCGAGCTGTTCCGCGTAGCCGTAGATCCGCCCGTCGACCAGCACGATGCCGCCCTGCTTGTTGTCGAGCGTCTCGTTGATCCAGTGCCTGGCCGCCGAGCATTCGTTGCCCGAGACCGTCAGGCTAAGCGACGTCGTGCCCTTGCGGCCGCAGCCGGAGATGATCACGAAGCCGTCGTGGAAGATCGGCGTGGTGATGTTCTCGTCGGCGTAGACCTTGTGGGGATACCGCCACAGCAGCTTGCCGTCCGAGGCGCGGACGCCCACGACGGACTGCGACATCACCGTGACGATCTGCCGGAGGCCCTTGTAGTCGATCAGGATCGGCGAGGCGTAGCCCGGCCGGTCGCCGGTCCCCTTGCACTGCCAGATCGTCTTGCCCGTCTTTCTGTCCAGCGCGGCCATGCTGACCCGGCCGCCCGGCGTGCAGATGACCTTGTCGTCGAAGACGAGGGGCGACTCGGCCAGCCCCCACATGATGTTGCGTCCGCCGAACCTCTTCATGATGTCGGTGGACCAGACGACCTTGCCGTCGTCGGCCTCGAGGCACGCGAGTCGGCCGATGCCGCTGAGGTGATAGAGCATCCCGTCGGTGATCGTCGGCGTCGAGCGGGTGCCCGGGTAGCTCTTCCTCCAGGCCTTGCCGTTGTTTCTCGTCCAGACCTTCTTGCCGTCCATGTCCAGCACGGTGATGACGCAGTTGCCGTCAATGCTGCCGGTCGTGTGGATCCGTTTGCCCGCGATTGCGACCGTCGAGTACCCCTCGCCGATACCGGACGCTTTCCAGATACGCGGAGGGCCGCCTTCCGGCCACGTTTTCAGCAGTCCCTTGTCGGCGGATTTGTTGTCGCGATTCGGCCCGTGAAATTGCGCCCACTCGGCTGCGGCCGTCGGAGCAGCCGCGACGAGGGGGACCGCGACGGCCAGCACAAGCTTTGCGAAGTGTGTCATTCCATCAGCCTCCTGCCTGACGAGCGCCATCTACTCGGCGCGTGTGTATCGGAAGTTGGCGAAGTAGCAGTCGCCGCCACAGAGGCCCAGCGTGCCCTTCTCGCCCTTTGTCAGCATCTCGCCGACCTCGATGTCCGGCTTTGTCTTGTCACTGAGGAATATCTTGACGCTGTCGGCCCGAACGACCACCTTGACATGGAACCAGTCGTTCGCCTCTTTCCACGGGCGATTGGGCGGACGAGCGGGTCTGCGGATGTTGAGCAGCAGCGTCGTGTTCGTTCTGCGAGTGACGACGGCCTGCTCGATCACGTCGTGCTTGCCTTTCTGTTCGCCGGCCCAGTGGTTGAACAGGATCCTGTTGGACCATTGCCCGTTCCTCCTGCCGCGGAAGCCGATCCCCGGGGTCGCGCGGCCCGGCGCGGCAATGTCGACCTCGATTGTCCCGTTGCGGAATTCGACATCGGGAAGGAAGGCCGACGACGTCTGTGTCCCGGTCAGATGCAGCGCCGTGTTGCCGCCGTACTCTCGAGCGACGGCGCGATCGGGGGACTGGACCCTCCACGTCCTGCCGCCGAACTCAACGGTCCCGGCGGTGGGGGCCGGCTCGAACTCAACGACAAGAGCCGTCGAGCCGAGCAGGGCTATGATTGCGGCGCCGAGCACTGAAGCTCTTCTCATCTCGTGCTCCCCGACGGACTGCTCCCGCAAATCCGCTTACTGAACGATGCTGTCGCCGCGGACGGGACGGCATCAAAGCTGTGTCCCTCACTCAACCTTCATCTCCTTCATCGCTTTGCTCGCGAGGGCCTTCGCGCTGAACTCGGCGAGGAGGGCCCGGTCGTCGGTGGTGTATTCCCCGGCTCCCGAGACGGTCTTGATGTTCGCGTTGATCTCGCGGGGCAGCCGCATGCCGATGGTGAGGACATCGATCCGCTCGTCCTGAAGGACGTGACGGATCGCGGCGGCGGGCAGCTTGGCGATGCGCTTCTTGTCGAAGCCCGGCACGAAGTGGCCGGACCACGCGCCGAGCACGCCGCCGCCGACGACCTTCATGGCCACGACGCCCATTCCCCGCTCGTGGGCCTTGGCGATGCACGCGTCGCGCAGCGCGGTCATCCGGGCGCTGAACACCTGGTTGTGTCCCCTCGGAATGTACCCGTAGGACAGCATGCACAGGTCGAACTTGCCCGACTCGATCAGCGCCAGGGCCTTGTCGAAGTAGCCGTGCGCCGAGAAGCCCACAAACCGGACCAGGCCCTTGTCGCGCGCCTTGGCAAGTTCCGCCTGGACCTCCAGGCACTGCTCGACGGTCATCTGCTCCACGCCCGGCGTGCCGTGGATCAGGACGGCGTCGATGTAATCCGACTGGAGTTCCTTCAGGTTCATCTTGACCTGTCGGGTGGCTTCACCCTTGGCCACTTTCTCGATACGCCCGTCCGGCCTGGATGTGTTCCAGAAGTCCACCTTCGTGGTGATGAAGGCGTTGTCGCGAACGCCTTTCAAGCCCTTGCCGATCAGCGCCTGGCTTTCGCCATAGGTATAGCTGATGGACGTGTCGTAATACCGGACTCCGCTGTCGTAGGCGTGGCGCACCAGCTTGACGCGGTCCTCGGTGGAGAGGGGATTGCCCCATTTCTTCGGCAACCCGGCCCCGCCGTAGCCGAGTATGGGGAGCTTCACGCCGGTCTTGCCGAATGCTCGGGCGGGGAGGGCGTCCGTGAGTGTGAGCTTCTTGTCCTCCGGGGCGGCCGCGGAGGCCGCGCCGGCGGCGAGCCCCGCGGCCGCGGCGCCGTATGTGGTGTTCTTGAGGAACTCGCGGCGGTCAATCCGATGTGTAGGTCCGGGCATTGTTTCTCTTCCTTGGTTTGTGATCTGGCTCTGGTTCGCAGTCGACGCTACTTGGGCATCCCCTCGCCGTGGGGGTATCTGTAGTCGCCGCTCGCGTTGGTCGACACCTTCACGGTCGAGCCGTCCTCAATCGTGTACAGATAGAGCCCGCCCCTGCCGGTCTTGTAGGAGTGGTACACAATCGCCGCCTCGCCCTTCGTCCAGCGCGGGTAGGCGATCCAGTACGGATCCCCCTCCTCGTTGGCAAACGGCTTGGCGTTGGTGATGGCGCGCTTCCTCGCATCGAAGTCGGCGATATAGAGCGTGCGGCCCGGGTCCTTGTACTGGAATCCCTTCTGATACTCGAAGCAGACCCTCGTCTCGCTCGGCGAGAGGCTGACGCGATCCAGTATCCCCTTCTTCGCGAGTTCGCAGTCAATCCGGTCGTAGCGGGGCTCGCCTTTGGGATTGGGCGTCATGAGGTAGTAGCCCCAGCCCCCCGTCGGATGGGCGGACTGCACCAGAATCCTGCCGTCGATAAGACACGTGTACGCCCAGGTGTGAAAGCGCTTGTCGCTGACGGCGAACTCCTGGCCCGGTTTGTTGCCGACCTTGCTGGCCATCACGGTGAACCCGCCCCCCTTCGGCTTCTTGCGGTTCCAGATGGGCGTGTTCGTCCCGTCCCGCGTCCAGGTCGGGTTGAAATTGGTGTTCTTGTCGTCGGTGAGCGTATGGAAGCCCGTGCCGTCCACGTTGATCACGCACAGGACCGTCTTCCAATTGACCACGACGGGGTCATTCTTGACCCTGCGGAAGAAGACGAGCATGTCGCCGGTCTTCGACCACGACGGCTTGAAATCCTCCCATCCCTTGACGGGCGGCACGGTGAGAGGCTTGCCCTCCGGCGTGCCGAGCACGTTGACGTAGATCCTGCCGTTCTTGTAATAGGAGCACCGCAGGCCGCGGGCGGCGATGTCCTTGACGGTGAGGCTCGGCTTGCGACCCGTCTTGCCGCCGCGCTTGCGGAGCATGGCGGCGATCTTGGGCCGCGCGGCTTTGACCTTCTTCAGGTCAATCGCCAGATCGATCGCCTTGGCGATGCCGGCGTAGAGTTCGCCCAGTTGCTCGCTCCACGGGGCGGCCACCGTGTCGAGCGGCGTCTCGGACCTCTGGTTCCGGGCGTTGATGTCCGCGCCTGTGGCCAGCAGCAGCTTCACCGTCTCGGTATGGCAGAAGAAGGCCGCCGCGTGCAGGGCGGTCGAGCCGTCGCGGCCCTTGGCGGCCTTGACGTCGGCGCCTTTCTCGATGAGCAGCTCGGCCGCTTCGGCCCGGCCGAAGAGGGCCGCCACGAACAAGGCCGTCACGCCGGACTCCCCCTGGGCGTCCAGCTTCGCGCCGGACGTCAGGAGCCGCTTGATGGCCCTTACGTTGCCGTCCTTGGCGGCCCCCAGCAGTTCGGCGACGGGGTCGCTCTCGGCGGGCTTGTCGGCTTCCGGCTCGGCCTGCAACGGAGCACATGTCGCCACAAGGGCGATCGCGAGGGTCCATACGGTGAGGCTCTTCATGCCAGGTCTCCTTCTCGTGGGTTCGCCGCCTGCGCGGCGCGCGGGGTCATGGTTTCGCGGGTCCACTTGTGGGCCGGGGCCTGTTTCGGCCGCCCTTGGCCCGGATCAGCTCGGCGATCTTCAGCTTGACCGCCTTCCGCGTATCGCTGTCGTAGCGCGTCGCGTCCAGCGGGGTGTATCCGTGGTTGTCGGGGGCGTTGAGGTCGGCCCCGGCGGCGATCAGCCGCTCGGCCATCGCCAACCGGCCCAGCGCCGCCGCCCAATGCAGCGGCGCGCCGCCGTGTTGGTCCCTGGCGCGGGCGTTGAGGTCCGCGCCGCGGGCGATGAGGAACTCGGCGACCTCGCCCTGGTCGGTCAGGACGGCCAGGTGCAGCGGCGTCGCGCCCGACGCCGGGATCCCGGGCGCGATGAAGACCGCGTCGACCATCGCGCCGGCGGCGAGGTGGCGCTTGACGGCGTCGAGGTCGCCCTGGGCGGCGGCGGCCCAGATGTCACCGGGCGCCGGCGGCGTCGCGGGCGCCGGCTGTGTCGCCCCGCCCGACGTCGGCGGGAGCAGCGCCACCTCCGTGATCTCCAGTCCCGCCGGCTCGAACAGCGTGTGGCACCAGACGTGCTCGAGCACCAGATGGGCGGGGCGCTTCGGCAGCTTGCTCTTCATCCCGGCGAGGGTCGGATCGAGCGCGAAGTCACCCAGGCGGAGAACGATCTCGAAGCCCTGTCCGTCCTCGAAGTCCGCGGCGGGGCGTACGATCTGGAACTTGCCCGCGAACTCGCCGTTGAGGCGCCGGACCGTCACGCCGAAGAAGACCGGGTGGGCCGAGGCGATGCGGCCGCGAACGCGAAAACGGGAGTCCGGCTGAAGCGTCACCGGCGGGCTGTCGCCCCGTGAGACGCCGCACGCCGCCGCGTGGATCGTCTTGCCCCAGCTCGTCGTATAGGGGATCGCTCGGAGCCGGGCGGGCGTCTTGTTCCTGCCGGGCGACCATTGGCCGAACGTGTGGAGCGGCCCCAGCTCCAGGCGGCTGCGCCACCGGCTGACGGACTCGGGCACGGGGACGGGCACCATGTCCCGCCCGGCGGCGGCGACGACGCGCTGCTGGGCGCCGACGACGACCGCGTTGTCGTCGCTGAGCCTGCGGATCCGCACGGTTCCCGTGCTGACGTTCAGCGTGGTGGCGGCCAGCCCGGCCTCGACGTCGAATCGGGTGCCGAGGACCTCGAGCATGGCCGACCGCGTGCGGATGAGCATCGGCTTGTCGGCCGGCTGGGGCTTCACGTCAGCCGAGAGGCTGCCGCGCTTGAGGCGCAGCTTCTTCTGCCCGTCCTCGGAGAAGGTGAGCATCGAGTCGCCCGAGAGCGTCACCGTGGAACCGTCGGTGAACTCCAGCTCGAACCACGAGCCCGGTGTCATCCCTTCGATGGTTCCGCCGGGCAGCTCTTTCCCGACGGCGATCTCGTCGAGCACCCGCCCGCCGGCGCCCGTCCACTGTAGTGATCCACTCAATCCCGTGACCTTCGCGATCGGCCTCTCGGCACTGGGCCGCCGGAAGTGCACGGCTGCGATGAGCACAGCCGCGGCAACAGCGGCAGCAACGGCCCATCGCCACGTGACCAAGCGGGTGCCGGGGCCTCGCCGGCCGCGGTCGGACAGCCGATTTCGGTGTGTCGCGACGAGTTCTTCCGGCGTTTCTTCCTCGGCGTCAAACGCGAACTGGCGCCTCAGGGCCGAATGCAGATTCAGGCGGTGCAGGTAGGTCCTGCGATCCTCTGCGCTGGCCAGCAGGCGGGCCTGCAACTCCCGCTCCTGTTGGCCGGAAGCCGTCCCCTGCAACACCAGTTCGATCAGTTCGGCTAGCGACTCGGTTCCCGCTGGTTTCTCTTCGTCCATCGTCATGCCCTATCAAGCTCCAGGGTCTGTCGGACACAAGACGACAAGGCGTTGCGGATTCTCGCGAGGTGTTTGCGGACCGCGTTCGGTGTCCGTCCGACACTCTCGGCGTATGCCTTGATGGTAGATCCCTTCCGGTAGCATCCGGAGAGCAGTCCGCGATCCCCCGAATCGAGCTTCGCGACGCAATGCGCGAGGACGCGGCGCTGTTCCTCCAGGTGGGCGGCATGCTGGGCGGCGTCATCGGCCAGGAGTTGGACGAGTTCGTCGTTGAAGAAACGCCGGTCCCGCTGCCTCTTGCGTCGGAAGTTCATGGCTTCGAATCGAGCAATCTGAAACGCCCAGTTGCGAAAGCTGGTCCCCGCCTCAAACTGATCGAACTTCTTCCACATGGCCATGCTGGTCTCCTGCATGACCACTTCTGCGTCGTCTATGCTGGCCAGCAGCGAAGTCAAGAACGAGTGGATCGCCGGTTCGTGCCGAACGAACAAGGCAATAAACTCTTCGTGTTTCGGGGATTGTGAGAACGCACTCATCATCGGTGACGCGGCAATCAGGGCGGTGGCTATTCGACACTCGGTTGCGTTCGCTCGCCTCTATAACGTCGCCATGCCTGCGAATAAGCCTGAGATTCCAAGAAAAAGCCCATTCACGGCCGATCCCGCCCAGCGCAGGCCTTGCGACGGCCACACCAGCGACGGTCTCGCGCCCTTCAGCAGATCCTCTCCTTGACGTGGCCGTTGGAGATCAGCCCGTCGTTCGAATGCCGCAAGGACCTTCACACACATGTCGTCATGCCAGGTCGGAATCGTCCGGCGTGCGCGTGCAGCCGCCGCGGCAGGCAAGCGGCGCGCGTGCCGCCGGCCGACGGGCGGGGAAAACTGGGTGGAGTACAACATAAGTGATAACAAGATATTGTGTTGCTCTGTCGAGGCGAGTCGCTCGGCGCCGGGGGGCGGCGAGGAGGGGGCAGGAAGTTATCGATTGACCTTTGACGGCCGGCCGGATCGGTGGTATAGTAATGAGAACCTAAGGGAACCTCTCCCCAAAGGAGATATTGGTGTGCCCGCGCGCGGGCGCGCGTCGGGTTGGCCGGTCGGGAGGCACGGGCCCCCAAGTCGGTCGTGCAGGCCGGCCGGGAACGCATGTCAGTTTGCTTGTGGAGTTGCAGGTAAGCGGAGTGGGCAGCGAGCCTTGTCTGTCCCGGAGGCGCACTTCGGGGCGGCGGACGGGTGCAGGCTCCGCGCGCCGTGGTTGCGAGTACTCACGGATGCTCCACGTCAAGTCGAATGCCGCATTCCAAGCAGTTCAGTCGCACTGCGCGCTGTTGCGGTTGCTCCCCGGGAAGCTCCATAGAAGGGATCTGAGCATGTCTGGCAAGAGAACGATGGCAAGGGGCGTCCTTGTAGGCCTGTTCGCGCTGGCCGGTGTCGCGGCGGCGCAAAACGCCATGTGGATCGGCGACGACCCGAACTGGGCGACGGGGACGAACTGGAGTACGGGCCAAGAGCCGGGGGCGGGCACGGTGGCCGTCTTCGACGCCAGCGGGACCAGCCTGATGGTGGATCTCGAGGGCGCCCTGGGCAAGCAGGCGCAGCAGATCCGGTTCACCGGCTCGGCCGACGGCTACGACGTGGCCGACGGCGGGCTGTCGCTGACCACTGGAGGCGGGATCGAGCAGACCGGCACGTTCGGGACGAACACGGTCTCCGCGCAGATTTCCGGCGCGGACCTGGCGATCTCGGTCTCGGGCGGGACGTTGCGGCTCAACGGCGACAACAGCGGCATCACCGGCGCGAGCGCCGCGACCGTGGAGGCGGGCACGACGCTGGAGCTTGGCGTGGCCGAGTCGCTCGGCGACGCCGACGTGCTGCTCGAGGGCGGGCGGCTGTTCCTGGCCCGCCCGGTCGATCCGGTCTACACCCGAAGCAGGGATATCGGCGTCCCGGCGCCCGGTTCGTGGTCGGAAGTCGACGGGGTGCATACGGTGCAGGGCAACGGCCACGACATCTGGGACTCGGCCGACAACTTCCACTACGTCTACCAGCCGCACTCCGGCGACGGGGAGATGATCGCGCAGGTCACCTCGCTGGCGAACACCAACACGTGGGCGAAGGCGGGCGTGATGTTCCGCGAGTCGCTGACGACCGGCTCTCGCCACGCATTCACCGCCGTCACGCCGGGCCAGGGCGCCACCTTCCAACGCCGCGTCACCGCCGACTCCGCCAGCGACCACACCACGCCCCAGAACGGGCACGCGGCGCCGTACTGGGTGCGGATCGTGCGCACCGGCGACCTGTTCGCGGGGTACGACTCGCCCGACGGATCGACGTGGACCCAACTCGGCTCGGTGACGATCGACCTGCCCGACGACATCTACGTGGGCCTGTGCCTGACCTCCCACAACGCCGGCGTGCTGACGACGGCGACGTTCGAGAACGTCAGCGGCTTCGCGCCAGGCTTCAGCACCGACTACGGCAACGACGTGTCGGTGACGGCCAACTCGACCATCGAGGTGGAGAACCTGAGAGAGGCTTCGATGGGCGGGCTGAACATGCTCGACGGCGTGGAGCTGTCGCTGAAGGGGGACATCAGCTTTGCAGGCACGACGTTCACGGGCGGCCCCGGGCGGGTGGTCCGCTTCAATCCCGAGGCGGGCACGGCGAGTTCGCTGGGGCGGGTCGATGACGGCGGGGTGGCCACGACGATCCGTCTGACCGGGCCCGGGACGGTCCGCACGGTGGACGGCAACAGCTCCATGGCGCAGACGACCATCGAGATGGCCACCGGCAGGTTCGGCGGCACGGCCGAGGCGCTGGCCAACGCGGAGTTGGTGCTCAACGGCGGGACGCTGTTCCTGGACAGCTCGGGCGCTCAGGGGCAGACGCGGAGCACGGACGTCGGCAACCCGATTCCCGGGTCGTGGACGGAAAGCAACGGTGTGCACACCGTGCAGGGCAACGGCGACGATATATGGAACAACTCCGACAACTTCCACTACGTCTATCAGGAGCACTCCGGCGACGGGGAGATGATCGCCCAGGTCACGTCGCTGGCGAACACCAACGGTTGGGCGAAGGCCGGCGTGATGTTCCGCGAGTCGCTGACGGGCGGGTCGCGTCACGCGATGACAGCGGTGACGATCAGCAACGGGGTCACCTTCCAGCGCCGCACGGGCACCAACGGAGGCAGTTCCCACACCACGCCGCAGAACGGGCACACGGCGCCATACTGGGTGCGGATCGTCCGGTCCGGCGACCTGTTCACGAGCTTCGAGTCAGCCGACGGATCGAGCTGGACGCAGATCGGCTCGCAGATGATCGACCTGCCCGACGACATCTACGTGGGCCTGGCGCTGACCTCGCACAACGCGAACGCACTGACGACGGCGACGTTCGAGAACGTCAGCGGTTTCGCGCCGCCCTTCAGCGAGTTCAACAACGACCTGACGGTGACGGCCGACTCGACGATCGACGGGGTCACGAACGCCTCCTTCACCGGCACGGCGACGATCGACGCCGGCGTGACGCTGAGCGTGCTGCCGTCCTCCCCGAGCAGCTTCGTCAGCTTCAACGCCACGTCGCTGGGTGGGGACGTGACGTTCCGCCCGACCGGTGAGCTGCGGTTGGGGACGGTCAGCAAACCGGCCGGGCCGCTCCGCCTGACGAAGGCCGGCACGGGCACGCTGGCCCTCAACGACGCCAGCGGGGCCAGCGACCTGTCCGGCGTGACGCCGGACGTCCAGGAGGGCCGCCTGTCCGCCGTGGCGGCCGGTGGGGCGACGAGCCTCGACGGCGTGGACACCGTCGAGCTGAACGGCGGGATTCTGAAGCTGACGGCCGACCCGAAGATCCACACGGCCTCCAACGCCCCGCAGTCGGATCACATCGTGGCGCACTGGGGCTTCGAGAACAGCGCGGCCGACACGACGGGTACGTACGACGGGACGATCATGGGCGGGGCGGCCTTCACGGACGAGGGCATCAACGGCAGCGCGCTGACGTTCGACGGGATCGACGACTTCGTCGACCTGCCGAGCGGGTTCGCGGACTTCACCGGCGGGATCACGGTCGCGGCGTGGGTCAAGACCGAGGCGCTGACCACCTGGGCCCGCGTGGTCGACTTCGGCAACGGCGCCGGCGTCGACAACATCCTGCTGGCCCGAGACGGCACGACTCAGAACCTCCGATGGGAGTTCTACAACCCGGGGGCCATCCACAACCAGGCCAACGTCTACGAGCTGGACACGTGGCAGCACATCGTCGCCGCGGTCAACGAGCAGGGCCAGTCGGTCATCTATCTCGACGGCAACGCGATCAGCTCTCAGGCCGGCTTCCCGATGCCCGGCAACGTGACGCGGACGATCAACTACATCGGCGAGAGCAACTGGGGGCAGGATGCGTTCTTCCAGGGCGTGATGGACGAGATCTTCATCTACGACGTCGGCCTGACCGGCCCGGAGGTCCAGCAGTTGATGAATTGGCAGCCGGCGCCGTCGGCGACGACGAACTACAACGTGAACATCGACGTCCGCGGCGACTCGGGCGTCGAGGTCGACGGGGACGTATCAGCCGGCACGGTGGAGCTGTACGAGGGGGCGAAGCTGTCGGTCGGAGGCAGCGGGGCGATCCGGTTCAAGTCGACGAACATCAACTTCGCCGCGGCCAACGTGACGATCTCCAGCGACGCCGAGATGTACGCCGGCGTATACCGGGACGGCGGGGGCCAGACGCAACTGACCATCGGCGACGGCAACGGGCAGGTGATCTTCGACGACGGCGGGTTTCCCGGCCCGCAGGACAGCAGCACGTACTTCGACCTCCAGCCGGGCGGCGAGCTGGTGCTCGTTCAGACGAGCGATCCAGGGCGAAGCCCGCTGCCGACGGCGTCGTTCATCTTCAACGGCGGGACGTTGGTCGTCAGCAGCGCCGACGGGAATGACGTGGTGCTGCCGAACCCGATTTTCCCCACCGGCCCGGGCGGCGTGATCGCCAAGCAGGCGGGCAGCGGCGCGCCGGGCCCGGTGACCGTCAGCGTCGCGAACGACCTGTTCTTCAACCCCGGCGATACGTTCACGCTTGCGGCGGAGGGGGACTACCACCTGGACGTGGTCGGCTCGATTCTGACCGGCGCCATCGCCAAGAAGGGCGACGGGCTGGTGACGATCAGCGGGCAGGCCCTGTACGACGAGGGGACGACCGTTGAGGAGGGCCG
>Ga0180437_10004014_pt1 | contig 21327 bp, 17 predicted proteins | sample SS_ome_4_FD_132410 | JGI IMG/M metagenome (GOLD analysis project Ga0180437, IMG submission 132410) | Hypersaline lake sediment archaeal communities from the Salton Sea, California, USA - SS_3_D_1 metaG | ecosystem: Environmental > Aquatic > Non-marine Saline and Alkaline > Hypersaline >...
ACGGATGTAGCCAGAGCGATATTCGGTGCGGATAAGAAAACAAGCGGTGACATCTATTTGCTGGGTAAGAAAGTTGATACAAGAACTACAAAGGAAGCGGTGAAGCTGGGAATTGGCCTTATTCCGGAGAATCGGAAAACCGAGGGATTCATACGATATCTTACGAACGAAAACAATATCGGTCTAACGTGTCTGGAGGATTTTGAGAAACTAATTTTTCTAGATCATAGAAAAAAAAGGGAGAATTGTACCTACTTCATAAAACGCATGAGATTGGTACCTCCAGAACCGACATACGTGACGGATAACCTGAGCGGCGGCAATCAGCAGAAAGTGGTAATTGCGAAATGGTTGTCGACAAAAGCACAAATCCTGATCCTCGACGAACCGACAAAAGGGGTGGATGTCGGAGCAAAAGAAGAGATCTATCGCTTACTGGAAGACCTCGTAGCGGAAGGAAAATCGATCATTATGATTTCCTCAGAACTGTCCGAGATAATCGGAATTTGCGACAGAGTTATCGTGATGCAGGAAGGTAAGAAGCAAAAGGAACTAACGTATCATGAGTTGACTGAGGAACGAATCCTTCACTATGCGATGGGAGGTAACGACTAATGATTAAACGGTTCTATTTGCGAAGAGAGTTCGCCATATTTGTTGCTCTAATCATCATGATTGCGGTGTTCTCAGTCATTAACCCGATCTACCTCACACCACAGAACTTTCTCGATATCGTCGAGCAGAGCACGATAAACGGATTAGTGGCCATCGGCATTACCTTCGCTATCATAACCGCGGGAATCGATCTTTCGGTGGGATCGACGTTGGCCATCGTCATTATCGGCGTCGGTATGCTTGTAGTCGGTGGTATACCACCTATTTTAGGTGCAATTCTCGGAGTAGTAATGGGGCTTATCTTGGGACTGGTCAATGGCTTGCTGGTCACAAAAATGCACCTCCAGCCTTTCATCGCTACTTTGGGGATGATGAGTGTATATCGTGGGGTGGCGTACGTGATCACCAAAGGGTGGCCGGTTCTAAATATCCCATCTCGCTTCCGCACGATGTTGGATGGGGAGTTTCTCTTCAGAATACCCTTTTCTGTTCTTATTCTCTTTGGTTTTGCTTTCCTCGGGTTCGTTCTGTTGAAACATACCCGATTCGGAACCTATCTCTATGCAATGGGTGGGAACGAAGAGGCCACGCGACTTTCGGGTGTCAATGTAGCTCTGAATAAAATGTTCGCCTACGGTTTTTGTGGCATCGGTGCAGCATTATCAGGCATGGTCTTGCTGGCTAGACTAGGTACCGGTGAACCGACGGCAGGGCAGGGCTACGAGCTGAATGCGATAGCTGCCGCTGCAATAGGAGGTACAAGTCTTGCCGGAGGAAAAGGCAGCATGCTGGGGACGCTGCTCGGAGCCATATTGCTATCAGCTTTGAAGGTCGGTCTTATCGTAGCCGGCGTCGATACCTTCTGGCAATTTATAGCTACGGGTTTGATTATCGTTGTGGCCGCATATTTTGAGATCATACAACAGCGGATCAAGTGATACGCAACGGGGGGAGAGAAACCTTGGGACAGGAAGAGACGAGACAGATCGTCACGGTCGTGGGTAGTATAAACTTCGATATTCTCTTCAAGCAAAGCCGCCTTCCGTTACCCGGGGAGACTTTCGAAGCAGAGGAGGTTAGCTTTTGCGGTGGCGGAAAGGGTGCCAACCAAGCGGTGCAGATCGCAAAATTGGGCATCCCGGTCTATTTGGCAGGAGCTGTAGGAAAAGATTCTCTGGGAGAGGAGCTGATAGAGAAGTTGAAAACCTACGGTGTCAATACGGAATACGTGCTCAGGAGTGAAGAGAACACAGGGGTGGGGGTAGTTAACTTCATCCATGACGGTACTCTGTCTGCCACTATTTCTCATGGCGCCAACTACAGCATCACCACAGACCACATAGACAGGCTGATACCCATGATAGAGAAAAGTTGGGCGGTCATCTTCCAGTTGGAGATTCCCGTTGACGTTGTTCGGTACGGCATCAGCCGTGCGGCAGAAGCAGGTTGTTTTGTCGTGCTCAACGCTTCGCCGATCAAGGCTCTCGGCAGGGACACTTTTGCTAATGTGGACTGCCTTGTGATTAATGAAGTGGAAGCTGCTTTCTACTTGGGCCGCGAGATCGATGATACAAACCTAGTCCCCCTCGGAATGGATCTTGTCAAGAATACTGGGAAGTATCTCGTTATAACCCTGGGCGCCAGGGGCTCGGTTGTGTTCGATGGCACTGACAGCCGTTTTATCAGAGCTCTGGATGTCCCCGTTGCCGAGACCACGGGAGCGGGCGACTCCTTTATCGGAACTTTGACGGCAATGCTAATGAAGGGCTTCGACGTACGAGAAGCCTGCAGCGCCGCCACCGCGGCCAGCTCTATCACAGTCCAAAAGGTAGGCGCTCAGGAAGCTATGCCGACAATCGGTATGCTGCAGGAGGCATATCCGCTGCACCTGCACAAAGGTTAAAAAATGTAGAATCGTGTAGCCCGTCTTCCGGGACATAATAGATAAACTGCAGGGGGAACAGAGTGCGATGTCGTCGAACCAAATGCAACCAGAAGAGGCGAGACCCATTTCCACAAGGAAAGCCTGGCCATCGGAGATTAGCAGCCTGGCAGACATACCGCAAACATTTAGGGAGCACTTTCGTCAGAAAGGCTCAAGCTTTCCGTACACCGTATACATTCCAGCAAACACTACATTCTTTAAAAGAGCTTACGAGAAGCTTCTTTGCCTCTACGATGGCTATCTTAGTGTGCTCGAGGATACAAGAAAAGGCATTGTAGAAAAGGAAATAACTTTTGACAAAATCAGCTACATTGAGAGTGCCAGTATCCTGATGGTGCAATGGCTGAAGATTTTCGGTCCTTCTCCTCTTACCGTCCATTACCACAAAATGGCGGAATCCTATTTGGGGAAAATAATTACAGATATCAGGCGAAAGATCTGTTCTATGGACAAAACAGCAGAGCACACCGAAGCAGAAGAGAAACTACTGGAATCTCTCAAAACAACCAGTTTCAAGTATTTGACTACTGCAAAGGATATGCTGCTAGATGAGGAGACCGTGACGAATGTTATCTTTCAGCCCGAGATCAAGAGAAAGATCTCGCAGAAGAGAGGAAAACAAACCATAACGGAGCATTTGAGTTCCCACGCCACCATTCTAACGTCCAGTGAGATCATCCATATACGGGAAGAGAAAAGGAAAGTTCTGGCAAAGAAGCCGTCCTATGGAACCGTGACTCTGATGATACCGCTGCAACGGGTCGACAAAGTTGAACTCACGACGGATCGAGCTGAAGAACTCAAACGACTGACAGTTTATGTTCTTGACACTCATAATCTCGAGTTTCTCTACGACTTCGACAATTCTTCGGTGGATGGTTTTGCGAAAATGATAAGTGACTGTGTATAGCGGAAATGGCTAGGGTAGTGAGCAGATCCGCCCTTCGTTTGGATTTTGGCCAGCTGTTGCACTGCAGGATTGACGGAAAAGCTTTATCCTAACAACCCGAGTTCTTTCAGAAAGACTTTAGAAATCTCAACATTGCCTTCTTGTTCCACAATATCTTTGTTATTCTGTAGTTTACGCAACATATTGTTTGAGCATCCGTGGGCATTCCCCTAAGAACGGGGGATTGTCTCCACACTGGACAGCATATTCAGCGGGGGTGCATTTTGATCCCTTATATGAGGAAAAAAACGATTATCACTGAGTTAGAGCAAAACGAGATCGTATATATCCAAGATCTCATCTCCCTCTTCAAAAATGTATCAGAGTCCACGATACGTAGAGATCTGAAAAATCTCGAAGAGGAAGGGCAAATAGAGCTGTTGCACGGTGGCGCGGCCAAGATAAAATTTCGCTCTTCTTACGATATGCCGGTGGAGTCGAAACAGTATCTGCATACAGAAGAGAAAGATAAGATTGCCCGTTTCGCCGCTTCGCTTGTGAAACCCGGAGAGGTTATTTACATCGATTCAGGTACCACCACCTTGGGGATGGCTAAGTATCTGAAACAAAAAAAAATACAAATTATAACTTCCAACACATACGTTCTCGATGAGCTGGACAACGCTGAGTTTTCATGCGTAATCGTTGGTGGAGAGGTTGTTCATACTCTGGGCTCGATTCTCGGACCACTCACGGATTCGCTTCTGGCAGATATGCATTTCGACAAAGCTTTTCTCGGTGCCAACGGTTACAGCGAGAAGAGTGGAATTACCACCCCAGATTTCCGCGAGGCAAATAAAAAACGTATTGCAAAAAACAACTCAAAGGAAGCTTTTGTCCTGATGGACAGCTCGAAGGAAGGAAAGGAATCCCTCTGCAAGGTCTTCAACCTGGGAGATTGCACAATTATTACAGATAGGGTATCGAAGGTACTAGAAGAATCAAATAACTATCTGTTGGCAACGTAGGTGCTTCTGGGGTTACGCGTCACTTTTTTTCGACCAAGTAATGCCGCGGGTACATAGAAATCTCCTGGGATCAAAACGAAGGGGACAGGTTGGCGATTGCCTGAAGCGGGATCGAAACTCGGAGGCGAACGGTTCTGGCTGAGCCCCATCGGCCGATCTTCACCAGATGCCGCAAGATCTTGCGGACCTCTTGCGGATCGGTGATTACGGCGGTCACCTGCAGGGGTCAGACACAGTGGGACGCTCCAGAGCAGGAGATCAAGAATCGGTCCGTGGCTCTTTCCTTCTCTGTGACCGGCATAGGTGGTCTCCCTTTCGACATCTCGTGTGGTTTGAAGCACTGCCAATTCCAGTGCGCAGAGACGCTCGCAACATGGATGTTAAAGCGTTCTTGCGCTCTTGGCGTCGGGATTTCTATTGAGATTCGATTGCCCGTAAGCAGAGATGAGCTTTCCTGAATGACAGGAAATCTGCCGGTCGAGCAGGTCCAGAAAAGTCTCTTTTTGCACCGGCACTTTCTATTCGGAGAGCAGGAACTCCATGGGTTTCCACTCGTACTTTCTACATATAATCTCCGCTTGGCTAGCGATTCCGGAACTGAGTTGACCACTACACAGGCAAATCTACGGTCGCAAGCGGCCTAATGGCTGTATCTTTGCCAATAAGCACCCGTTTCATACTCGGGCAACGAAGAATTCGGGGATATCTTCGCTTTCATGCGTACGACAGAAAGTCCGCAGTTCTTCCAACAGGGGGAGGGTCGGCTACATCTCCTCGAACTGGGTATCGTCCTGGAGGAATTCGGTGAACACGTAGACGATCGCCCCGGACTTGCGCACCCGGATGTCGGCATAGCCGCCGGAGACCAGCTGCTCCAGGGCCTTCTTGGCCTCCTCGAGGGGGATGTCCCCCTCCAGGGCGACCTCGCCGGGAGTGGCCACGCCTCCGTTATTCCGGGCCGTGCGCAGGATGACCTTCTCCAGCGATTCCTTGGGGCCGGGGTCGACCCGGCGTTCGGAGACGTAGAAATCCGGATCCGAGGACAGGACGTTCCGATACCCCAGCTTGAGGTTCTCATCCCGCACCATGGTGGGTATGTAAAACAGGTCGAACAGACCGCCGATGCCGGCTAGGCCGCCGGTGAACAGCCACAGCAGTCCTGTGCCGAAGCGGCCCAGGTAGAATCTGTGAAACCCGAGAGCGCCGAATCCCGAGAGAAACCAGAGCAGATAGGCGATGGAGAGTCTGTACAAGTCGTCCTCCTGAGCTCGTCCCGAGCTCGCGCAAACGCAAACCATTGATACCATGTTTGTCCCGGTTCCTCAAGGCTGAAACATTGTTGAGATGGGGCACCGGTCGGAAATTGGACCTATCGGACTTTCGGCCCGCGACGTTTCTCGATTGGGCGGGAATCTCCTACGCGAAACATGTACCAAACGTACGTCGGGTACGTCTGGTACATGTTTCAGAGCTGTGTATTTCACCCGGGCAGCGGCCTTCTCCAAACCACCGCATCTACGCTACAGTGGGTGCCATGCTGGACATACGAGCCGTGATTTTCGATCTGGACGGGGTACTGGCGGATTCCGAAGGTATCCATATCCTGGCCTGGGAAGAGATTGCCCGGGAGTACCGGCTGCCCGAGGATCGTCTGCCCCTGCACGACTGGATCGGCTATCCGGATACGGAGATCGTCAAGGATGTGGTCCGGGAGCACCGATTGTCGGTCACTCCCGAGCATCTGCTCGAGCACAAGCGCCGCATCTTTCGGCGGCTGATTGCAGAGAAGCTCAAAGCGGTCCCGGGCTCCGTAGAGGCATTGTCCGAGCTGAAACCGCTGCCTCTTGGTTTGGCCACCTCCAGTTCCCGATCCGAAGCCGAGCTGATGCTGCGGATCCTTGGCATCGAACGCCGCTTCCGCGCGGTTGTTACCAGCGATGAGGTGAAGCACTCCAAACCTGAACCGGACAGCTACCTGCTGGCGGCGGAGCGCTTGGGTGTGCTCCCCCGGTACTGCGTGGCGATCGAGGACTCATCTTCGGGCGTGCAATCCGCGCTACAGGCCGGAATGACGGTGCTGGCGGTCACCAACTCACTGCCGCCCACCAGATTTTTTCATCTACCGCAGAGGCTGTGGGTTGGATTAAGAAACGGGTAAATCTCACCGCACTGTAACAGGGGTGCGAGGATATTTGACAGTACTAAAAAAAAGTTGGTGCTAGTCGAAGGCCATACGCTCGCCGTACTCAGGAACGTAGGGCTTGAAGCCTTTCTCCTGTTCGATCTTGTCCGCCAGAACCCGGATCGCTTCGGCTTCCCCGTGGGTGAGGAACAACCTTCTGGGCGGACGCTTCAGACCGCCGAGCCATCGCAGCAGGGCGAATTGATCGGCATGGGCGGAGAAACCGCTGATCCTGCGGATGTTGGCCTTTCGCCGCCACGTCTGTCCCAGGATGCGCACCTCCTTGGCGCCTCCTAGTATGTGCCGGCCCAGCGTGCCTTCGGCCTGATAGCCCACGAACAGGATCGTGCTCTCCTTTCGGTAGATATTGTGCACCAGGTGGTGCTTGATCCTGCCCCCCGTGCACATACCCGATCCGGCAATGATGATCGATGTACCCCGAATGTGGTTGATCGCCTTGGACTGATCCACCGAACGGGTCATCTTCAATCCGGAAAAGCTGAAGGGGGAGTGCCCCTCCTCCATCAGTTCCTGCATCGCCTCATCGAACAGCTCCGGGTGGTCCTTGAAAACTTCGGTAACGCTGATGGCCATCGGGGAATCCACGAAAACCATCAGGTGGGGGATACGGTCGGATTGCAGCAGCCGGTTGAGATGGTACAGTACCTCCTGGGTGCGCTCCAGGGCGAAGCTGGGAATGAGCAGGTTGCCGCCGGCGCGGTGGGTGGTGTTGACAGCCTCCGCCAGAAGATCCTCGACCTCCCCCGGGTCCTCATGGGTGCGGTCACCGTAGGTGGATTCCATGACCAGGTAGTCCGCATCGCTGAACACAGTGGGATCTTCGATGATCGGCTTGTCCCACTGGCCGATGTCACCGGAGAAAACGACGGATCGGCTTTCATCGGGCCGGCCGTTCCCCGGCCCCGATCCAACGGCCATCCCCTCCAGCTCCAGGCGGATCATCGATGATCCCAGGATGTGCCCGGCCTCGAAAAAAGAAGCGGATATACTGTCGGTGATGGGTGCAGGTGATTCGTAGCCCACGGCTCGCAGCAGGGGCAGCGTTCGCTCGGCGTCCTCCTCGGTATACAGGGGCTCCTCGGGGTGAGGCCCTGTACGGCCCTCCCGCTGGTGCCGCCGGCGTTTGTACTCGGCATCTTCCTCCTGGATGCGGGCGGAGTCCAGCAGCACGATGCGGGTGATCGCCGCGGTGGCCGGGGTGCAGTAGATGGGACCGCTGAAGCCTTCCCGTGCCAGCTTGGGCAGCAGCCCGCAGTGGTCCAGGTGGGCGTGGGTCAGCAGCACCGCGTCGATCGATCCGGGATCCACGGCAAAGGGAGCCCAGTTGCGGTCTCTGTACTTCCGTTCCTGGTACAGTCCGCAGTCCACCAGGACGCGTTGATCCTTATGCTCTACCAGGTAGCTGGACCCCGTGACGTTTTGGGCTGCGCCGAGAAAGCGGATGTTGGTATGGTTCGGCATTAGGTGGACCGTCCTTGCAGTTTTACGGATACAGCCGGCTGATTGTGCGGGGGAAAGGAATGGCTTCCCGAATGTGATGGGTGCCGCAGAGCCAGGTAACCGTCCGCTCAAGGCCGATCCCGAAGCCGGAATGAGGGACAGAACCAAAGCGGCGCAGCTCCAGATACCAGGTGTAAGCCTCCTCGGGGAGCTTTTCTTCGTGGATTCGGGCCAGCAGCTTGTCGTGGTCATCCTCCCTCTGGGAGCCGCCGATGATCTCACCGTAGCCCTCCGGGGCCAGCAGATCGGCGCAGAGCACGGTTTCCGGATTGTCCGGATTCTCCTTCATATAGAAGGCCTTGGCCTTCTTCGGGTAGTTGACCACGAACACCGGCTTCTCGTATCGAGTGGACAGAAGCGTTTCATCCTCGGCACCCAGATCGCTGCCCCACTCTACGTTTTGTCCCTGTTGCTGCAGCCATTTCACAGCCTCCCCGTAATCGATGCGCGGGAAGGGCGGGGTGACGGCTTTGAGTTTTTCCACCTCCCGCCCGAGGGTTTTCAGCTCCTCGGGACAGCGGGAGAGGATGTCCTCCACCAGGGTGCAGATCATGTCCTCCTGCAGCTGAAGGTTGCCCGCGTTGTCCAGATAGGCTACTTCGGCCTCGAGCATCCAAAACTCGGTCAGGTGGCGTCGGGTTTTCGATTTTTCAGCCCGGAAAGTCGGACCGAAGTTGAACACCTTGCCGAAGGCCGCACAGGCGGCTTCCAGGTACAACTGTCCGGTCTGAGCCAGATAGGCGTTGCCCATATCGAAGTAGGGCACCTCGAACAGGGTCCCGGCACTCTCTCCGATCGAACCGGTGAGAATGGGCGTGTCGATCAGGATGAAGCCCCGGTTGTAGTAGAAGCTCCGAAGAGAGGCGATCGCCTCGTGACGAACCCTCAACAGGGCGCCGGGCAGGCTCGAACGCAGCCAGAGGTGCCGCTTTTCAAGGAGAAAATCGATGCCGTGCTCTTTCTTGGCTATCGGGTAGTCCTCCTCCGGATTCTGTATCACCGTCAGTCCGGAGACGGAAAGCTCGTAGCCGCTGGGAGCACGCTCGTCCTTGCGAACCCCGCCGCTCACCAGCACGGAGGCTTCCATCTTCAACATTCCGATTGTTTCGAAACTCCCGGGATCGCACTCGCCGTCAACGGCCACTCCCTGGATGCGCCCGCTTCCGTCCCTCAGCTGGAGGAAATGGATCTTCCCCTTGGAACGGAGGTTGTACATCCAGCCGGCGATGCGGATCTCCTGATTCTCGTGCGCGGCGATGTCGGCTATGCTTACGATCGGTAGGGTGCTGTGTCTCATTCTACAACCTTGTCTCCGTCTTTGATGATGCTGATCTCTCCCTTTTCCTTCTGCAGCTTTATATAGTCGAGGAAATCCGCTACCGCCTTGTCCACCTCGGAGCGGAATACCGCCCCCATGTCTTCGCTCTCCGCCAGGATCGAAGCCCAGCGCCGCGCCGAGAGGTTACTCTTGATCCGGCCGACCTGTTTTTCGGTCAGGCCCTTGCACAGCAGGGCCAATTCATTGTCGGAAAAATCCCGCAGCACGGACTGAAGATCTCTGTCGCTGATCCGCAGCAGCACGTCCATGGTGAGCAGTTTCTTCTCGATCTCCTTGGCCAGGGCCGGCTCGCTCAGCTCCAGCTGCTCCATGATCTCCCGCTCGTTCGCGTATTTCATGTTGCGCAGGATCTCCGCCAGTACCGACTGACCGTCGATCTCCTGAGTGACGATCTGCCCCTGCGCGCGGATTTTCTCTTTGAGGGCGCCTTCGGCCTGGCGAAGGACCTCCGGGTTGATCTCCTTGAGCGTGGCCATTCGTTTGACGACTTGCAGTTGAAGTTCCTCCTCAAAGGAGTGGAGAATCTCGGCAGCCCGATCCGGAGACAGATGAGGCAGAATTGCGGTCAGCACGGGCGCGGATTCGTCCTTCAGCAGCAGCCGCACCTGCTCGAAGTCCAGGTCCATCAGGAAGGAGAAGGGATGGGGTGCGGTGCGGTTTTTGAGTTTATTGACCAGGGCGTTGGCCCTGTCTTCATCGAAGGCCTTGCGCAGGATCGCCTCGGCCATAGCCACTCCGCCCCGGGCTACCAGATCCTGCGTCCTGATCAGGTAGCCGAACTCCTCGAGGATGTTGGTCGCCTCAGTTGCCTCGATTTTGTCGACCTGGGCGATCTCCCTGGTGATTCCGGCTACCTCCTCTTCATCCAGGTGCTTCATCACCCGTGCGGCTTCCTCCTTGCCGAGGAGCATGAGAAAGCGAGCTGCCTTGGAATAGCCCTTGTCGCGGAGATTGTCTTTGACGTCCTTGGGATCCATGATTGGCTTGTCCATGATTGGCCTATGATAGCATCCCGGTCTGGGGCGGGTCAATTCGCGCCGTCGATTCGTCGCCTTCGGCTTTTCAATTCGACAGATTCGGTGCCGGCTGACCGTCCAACGCGAGGTACAGGCTGTCGAGCAGCTCCGGAAGGGGCAGGGGGCGGTTGTATTGGAGTCTGTAGTTGTCGTGCCGGTTCAAGCCCGTGCCGAGGGATTGGTTGCCGATCAGCTGCTCAGCCCGGGCTGGATCTCCCCGGCCTTCGAGGATCTTGTGCATCTCTTTCAGTACGGGCACGGTTTCGTTCTGGGCGATCTCCCAGAGCTCGGGAAAGCTCTCCTGGTGGCGCCATTCGATGTTGCAGGGATGGGTCCAGGTGCGGTTCTCGAGATTGAGAAAGTCGATGTCCTCCGGGATTTCGAAGGGATGAAACAACGCCAAACGACGCCGGTCCCCATGGGTGCTGCGGTCCCGCTCAAAGGCCAAACGCCTGTAGTGGGGGTTCAGGGGATCTATGAAGGTATAGAAGCCCATGGAGTCGATGTAGGCGTTTTCCACCCGCCGGCGATCTCTGGATTTGAAGTGAGTGTTCGGATAGGTTTCGTTCAGACTTTTCACCAGGGTCTTGATGATCCCGTAGGGGAGCATGGCGCCGCAGTCCAGGAGGGGCAGCAGGCTGAACTCGCGGATGTTCAGACCCCGTTTGATCTTCAGCATCAGAACGTCGAGGATGCGCTCCAGGAAGATATGACAGCGGAAGTAGCGTTCACTTTCCTCCCGGTCCGCCTCCACCCACCCGGAGTAGTAATCGATGAAGGGGTGTGTCCGTTTGTCCAGGAAGGCGTGGGTGGTGAAGCCGAGAATGTAGGCCCTGATCGTGGGCAGCTCCTCATAGCCCTTGGACTCCAGGTGACGGAGTTCGTGAATCATGCGAGTCACCAGCCGTCCGTATCCTTCCCGGTGGGCGTTGACCCCGAATTTCAAACCCGTCGGTCTGGTGCGCTGGTTGTGGTAAAAAAAATCGGGGCCCTGTGCCCCAAAGCGGAAGATATTCCCCTGTTCACCAAGGATCGCTTCGGCTTCCGGACCTAAAGCCTCCCGAAGAGAATCTTCTGCGAATATCAAATGGCAAATCTGTGAAGGCATCGCTACCCTAAATAGTAATAACTAATTTCTTTATCGGCAATATTTTAGCTGCTCGCCAGCGGCGAGCCCTTCATGCAAATACATTCATTTGAGGTCTTTACCAGCGCCGCGGCTGAAAAGCGGATGCCTTGGATAACTCCTCGAACAACTGCCGTTCCCGGGCACTCAGGTGCTTGGGCACTTCGACGCGAATGCGCACGTACAGGTCCCCGTGACCGCCGCTCTTTTTTGGAAAGCCCTTTCCTCTGAGACGCAGGCGCTGGCCGCTTTGGGTGCCGGGCTGCAGCTTGACCGAAGCCTTGCCGCCGATGATCGGCACTTCGATACGTGCTCCCAGGGCTGCCTCCCAGGGGGTGACCGGGGCATCCAGCTCCAGGTCGGATCCGTTGAGACGGTATATGGGATGGGGAGCGATCCGCACCCGCAGATACAGATCTCCGGGCGTTCCACCCCCGCCAACAGGTCCGCCCTGTCCGCGCAGGCGCAGGCGCTGACCATTGGTCGTACCCGCGGGGATCTTGACCTCCAGGGTCTTGGCTTCCCCCGTCGGCCGGCCGCTGCTCGCGTCCCTGGATTCCAGGGTTACACTGCGCTTCGTGCCCCGGTAGGCTTCCTCCAGAGGAATTGTGATTTCCGCCTCCTGGTCCTGGCCCCGCATGGTCCGGGTGCGGCTACCGGCTTGTCCACCGGCCGCGCCGCCGAAACCGCCCATCCCTCCGCCGAACAGGGTCTCGAAGAAATCACTGAATCCGGAAAAGGGGGAATCCCCGAACCCGTCGAAGATCCGGAAAGAGTATCCGTTTCCCCCCGGTCTGGTCCCCGAGCGGGAACGGGTACCTGTTCCGAAGTTGAAGAAGTCCCAGCCTGGAGGCGGGGTGAAGTCCTGCCCCGCCTTCCAGTTGTCGCCGAGAGCGTCGTAACGTTTACGCTTTTCCGGGTCCCTAAGTACTTCATAGGCTTCGCCAATGCGCTTGAACCTATCCTCCGCATCCGAGCTCTTGTTGATGTCCGGATGGTACTTGCGGGCCAGTTTTCGGTAGGCCGCATGGATCTGTTCCTGACTGGCGTCCCTGGAGACCCCCAGTGTTTCGTAGTAATCCTGGTACTTTACCGCCATGCCTCAGGTACTAATTTACCCCTCCGAAAATTCAGCGTCAATCACGTCGTCGTCGTTTCTCCGATCGGAGCTGTTTTCCGTGGCGGTTCCGGACTGTTGGCCCTGGCCATTGCCGCCGTAGGCGCGATAGGCTCCCTGACCGTGGCCCGCTGAACCGGCTCCGCCTCCCTGGCCGTAAGCTTGGGAGGAGATGTTGTAGGAAGCCTGCTGCAGCTGCTCTTTCAACTCCCGCACGCGTTCCAGCGGAGCTTCCTCCCGGATCGCCCGGCGGATGTCCGTTACCAGCTGCTCGCAACGAGAGCGCTCGTGGGTCGGCACCTTGTCGCCCAGATCCTTGAGCGCCTTTTCCACCTGGAAAGCCAGGCCTTCGGCCTGGTTTCGCTCCTCCACGGTTTGTTTGCGCTGTTTGTCTTCGGCGGCGTTGGACTCGGCTTCCCTGACCATTCTGTCGATGTCGCTCTGCTCCAGACTGGTAGATCCGCTGATGGTGATCTTCTGCTCCTTGCCGGTATCCTTGTCTTTCGCCGAAACGTTGAGGATCCCGTTGGCGTCTATGTCGAAGGAAACCTCGATCTGAGGAACTCCGCGAGGAGCCGGTCGGATCCCTTCCAGTTTGAACTGTCCCAGCGTCCGGTTGTCCCGGGCCATGGATCGTTCGCCCTGAAGAACCACGATGTCCACCGCCGTTTGATTGTCGTCGGCCGTGGAGAACACCTCGGAGCGCCGTGCCGGGATGGTCGTGTTGCGTTCGATGATCCGGGTCATGACCCCGCCCAGGGTTTCTACGCCCAGGGACAGAGGCGTGACGTCCAGCAGGAGCACATCCTGGACGTCCCCCTGGATGATTCCCGCTTGAGCCGCTGCACCGACGGCGACCACCTCGTCGGGATTGACCGACATGTTGGGCTGTTTGCCTGCGGTGAGCTCTTTCACCAGTTCCTGAACCGCGGGGATCCGGGTGGAACCCCCGACCAGCACCACCTCGTCGATGTCTTTCGCGCTCAGTTTGGCATCCTGAAGGGCCTGCTTGACAGGGCCCCGGGTGCGCTCCACCAGATGTCCGGTGAGCTGCTCGAATTGGGCACGGGTGACATTGATCATCAGATGCTTGGGGCCATTGGCATCGGCGGTGATAAAGGGCAGATTGACGGTACTCTGAGCCGTCGCGGACAGCTCGATTTTGGCCTTCTCCGCAGCCTCGTACAGCCGCTGCAACGCCTGCCGATCCTTGCGGATGTCCACGCCCTGTTCCTTCTTGAACTCATCAGCCAGCCAGTCGGCCAGAGCCTTGTCGAAATCGTCTCCACCCAGGTGAGTGTCTCCTGCGGTGGCGCGAACCTCGCACAACCCGTCTCCGACCTCCAGTATCGAGACGTCGAAGGTACCGCCGCCCAGGTCGAAGACCATGATGGTCTCGTTCTTCTTCTTCTCCAGCCCGTAGGCCAGAGCTGCAGCGGTAGGCTCGTTGATGATGCGCAGGACCTCCAACCCGGCGATGCGGCCGGCGTCCCGGGTAGCCTGACGCTGGGCGTCGTTGAAATAAGCCGGTACGGTGATCACCGCCTGCTTGATCTTTTCACCCAGATAGTTGGATGCGTCATCCACCAGCTTGCGCAGAACCTGGGCGGAGATCTCCTCAGGGGCGACCTGTTTGCCCCGTATATTGAAGCGGACCGCGTCGTTGGGGCCCGATTCCACTTTGTAAGGTACGATCTCGATCTCAGAGGCGACCTCGCTGTACTTGCGGCCGACGAAGCGCTTGGCCGAGAAGATCGTCCCGTCGGGATTGAGAACGGACTGGCGCTTGGCCAGTTGTCCTACCAGGCGCTCTCCCTCCTTGTTGTAGGCCACCACCGACGGGGTGGTGCGGGCGCCTTCGCTGTTATGAACGACCACCGGTTTTCCGCCTTCCATGACGGCCACGACGGAGTTGGTGGTTCCCAAATCTATTCCTACTGCTTTTCCCATGATGCAATACCTCCTGTAAGCAGATTCTTTTCTTGTTACCAATGAGAATGCAAGTTCCATGCCAATCGCGCCGGCGATAATCGGTCATAAATACTTGCAAAATAAAGATTTATAGAGGTATGTATATGAATGTATAGTAGGCAGGGGTGGATTGGGCTATTCTAACACAACTGTTTGGTCTGTTTTGTCATAGCGGGTTATTTTGACTCACCCAAGGCCCGAGCCTTGGGTTGCCTGGTCAGATGCCGAAACGAAGCTGCAGGTCGGACTGCCCATGGTTTCGGACAAGACTTGAAGTTGCTTATTGGCGCAGCGATATTGACACTTTTTTTGAAAGTTGCTAATTTTGGGCGAATTGCCGCTGTAGCTCAGTCGGTAGAGCAGTGGACTGAAAATCCATGTGTCATCAGTTCGATTCTGATCGGCGGCAAGAGCCCCGCTTCTCGCGGGGTTTTTTATTAGCCGGTGGCTGGTGAAACGGGATTGATGTATCGGCTACTCCTTCCTCCGAAGTATTGAGTAGATGGACAGAGATACGACGATGATCAGCCCATAGATGAGCTGAGTCCAGAATCCCGTCAGTCCGATGGCCACGATCCCCCCCTCCAGGGACCCGATAATGATCGATCCTATAAAGGTGCCGAAGATCGTACCCACGCCCCCGAATACGGACGTCCCGCCCACGAACACGGAGGCGAGCGTACGCAGGAGATACCCTTCCCCTAGGGACGGCCACAGATAGGTTACCTCCAGGCTGGCCATGATACCCGCCAGGGAGGCAAACAGGCCCATCTGCATGAACACGATCATCTTGACGCGCTCCACGCGTATTCCCATCATCCGGGCGCTCTCCACGTTGTCTCCCACAATCAGGACATGGGACCCGAAGCGATGTCGCCGGAGAATGAACCAAAATCCGGCGCCCAAAACAACCAGCCAGATGGCTTGGGCGGGTATAAGCCCCCCCAGTCTGCCGACGAAGGCTTTGAACAGCACGGTTTCATTGACCGGAACGAGGGTGAGACCGAATCCCTGGCCGCAGACGTTGACCATCCCCCGCCAGAAGAACATCGTCCCTATAGTAGCCACCAGGGATGGGATCCTTACCCTGTTTACAAGAATTCCGTTCAAGGCTCCGGCGGCCAGCCCGGTGAGGAAACAACCCAGGGTGGCAATCAGGATAGTCAGGTTCGCGTCCAGGCCGCGTTCGATGAATACGTTGACCAGCTTGGAGAACACCCAGGCGGAGTAGCCCATGATCGAAGGGAAAGACAGGTCCATCTCACCGGTGATGATGACGAAGGTAATGGCCAGAGCCATGATTCCCGAGAATGGGATGGTAGACATGAAGGAGTAGTAGATATCGAAGCGTGTGAAGGTCTGCGGGCTTCCAAACAGAAAAAGCAGGAAAATACCAACCAGCACCCCGGTGATGCTGAGCTCCAGCCTCAGCTCCCGTGCCCTTGATGTCTGTAGCATCTGTCTGTCTCCCTTCCGATCAATGGTTCATGACTTGTTTTACGATTGTTCCCGTCTCGAGTGCAAAAGAGGAGCCCGGAGCGCTCCATCGACTGCCCCGGGCTCAGTCTATCCATTCAATTTTCCCGTGTGGGCCAGATGCACCATCTTGTCGACCAGCTCCTCCTGGGAGATATCCTTTTTTTCGAAGATCCCCGCCACGGAGCCCCGGTCGAGGATGTAAAAACGGTCGGCTACGGGGTACACGTAGTAGATATTGTGGCTGATGAAGACGGCCGACTTTCCTCGTTTTTTTATGTTTGCCACAAAATCCAGAACCTTGTTCGTTTCTGAAATGGACAGTCCCATGGTGGGCTCATCCAGGATGATCAGATCAGCCTGGAAGTACAGGGCCCTGCCGATGGCGATCCCCTGCTTCTCGCCTCCGGAAAGATATTTGACCACAGCGTCTTCCGAGATCGACGTAGAGGTGAATCCCATCTGTTCCCGCAGGATCCTATCCGTTTCGGTGCGCTGTTCCTTGACCTTTAGAAAGCCCAACCTCGTGGTCAGCTCCCTTCCCATGAAGATGTTGGTCCAGAGGTTCTGCTGCTCGCTCAGGGCTCGTTCCTGGTACACGGTTTCGATGCCCAGTTCCCTCGACCTCTTCACCGAGTGGATCGTTATCTTCTTTCCCTTGTAGTAGATCTCCCCGCCGTCCGGTTGGTGTACTCCGACCAGGATCTTGATCAGGGTCGATTTACCCGCGCCGTTGTCACCGACCAGACCGACGATCTCGTTATGACCCACATTGAAGTTGATCCCTTTCAGGACCTCTACCTTGCCGAAGGATTTGCGGATGTTCGTCATGGAAACGAGGGTTTTACTGGATTGATTGCCAGCCATCTCGATCCTTTGTTCGGTTAGCGGATTTGTTTCTGAGCAAGGGGTGCCACGAAATCGATGTTGGTCTTATCGATCAGAGCCGCACCTGTGTCTATGTGCAGACCGGAGAATCCGTACTTTTTGGCCAGGCAGACCTGCAGGATCGGCAGGTAGCCCTGCAGCCAGGGCTGCTGGTCCAGCACCACGCCGGTGTAGCCCTTCTTGACTGCGTCTACGGTGGCGGAGCTCAAATCGAAGCCGGCGATGTAGATCTGCCCGGGGCTCTTGCGCGCGGCACGCATGTAGGTTTCGGCAGTGGCGGTCAATCCGCCGTGGTCGGTGATGATCAGCTTTACGTCCGGGTTACTGGACACGTAGCCGGTGAACACCGGAGTCCCCAGGGCAGCATCGGCGTTGATGGCATCGGAGATCTCGATATAATCGACCTTCATCCCGGCTTCCTTCAGAGCATCCACGCAGCCCTTGGAACGCAGGCCGCGGGTCTCCTGGGCGATCAATCCCCAGACCATGGCCCTGTCACCGCGCCTCAGACCTGCTCTCTTGATCGCTCCTTTGGCCAGGTTTACTCCTGATTCGTACAGTTCCTGCCCGACGTAGCCGAAACCCTGGTCCTTGTACTTTTCTTCGATCGAAGGCAGCGACGTGTTCTGGCTGGTAACGATGATGCCTTTGGAGAACGCTTCATCCACCAACGGCGCGAACGCCGCCGTGCCCGGATGGCCCATGATGCAGATGGCATCGGGCCGTCGGGCCACCGCTTCCTTGAACTGGGCGATCATCCTGTCCGGGTTCCAGTCGGACCAAACGTAATCCACTTTGCAGCCCAGATCATCTTCCGCGGCTTTTGCACCTCGGTACACCACGCTGGCAAAGGGACAACCCATGGGACCACCCGGGAAAAAGGTGATTCGAATCCCCTCGAAGTGTTTCCTCTGCGCGAACGCCGGTAGAGCCAGGCACAACAGTAGCAATGCCACAAGTCCTACAATTAATACTCTCTTTTTCATTCTTTCCTCCTTGGTTTTCCTCCTCCTATCGGAGCCTATGCGAAGCTGTGTGAGAGCTCACTGCTCACTCGCGGGTATCACCTCCTTTTCCTCTGGATTTACTCTCAGCGGACAGCATTCTGATAGCACTGTATACGGCAAATAGAGGCGGGCGGTTATTCGAGGTACCCATGGTATGCGGAGTTTTGTTTCCCATTGATATTATAAGGCATGTGCTTACCGGGTTGTCAATGAAAAGCAATAAAACTTCGATGCAGCAGATAGAGTTTCGAAACAAGTGCAGGCCGGATTCCCGGGATGGAGGACCGGAGTTTCAGCGCTGAAGCTGCGCCTGGGCTGTTTCGATGAAAGCCAGCATGTTCTCCAGAGGGACGTCCCCTTCTACGTCGTGAGCCGGGGCCAGGATGAAGTCGCCCTGAAGGCCGTGCTCTAGTAGTTGTTCAGTTTCACCCCGGACATCCTCGATGGTACCGTAGGGAAGCGTCTTCTGGGTGGATAATCCACCGTAAAAACTGAGGCGTCCTCTGTACCGATCCATCAAAGCGTGGATGTCCATAACTTCCGGTTGAAACGGGTTGAAGCAGTTCACGCCGATGGAGACCAGGTCGTCGAACAATTCATCCACGTCACCGCAGGAGTGGATGAAAACGTACCTGCCTTCCCTCCGGACCGCTCCGTACATCCGTTTGAGCTCGGGAAGAATGAACTCCCGCCAGAGCTTCGGGCCCATCTGGAGGCCCCGCTGCTGTCCCCAGTCGTCTCCGAAGTATACGGCGTCGATGTCGTAGCGCATCGCCTCGCGTACTTGGGTGATGTTGTATTCGGTAATTGTGCCGAGCAACTCCCTGACAAAGCGCGGGTGATCGTAGAAATCCATCATCATGTTCGTGAAACCCCGGAGTGTCCAGGCCCGCTCCCACAGTGAGAAGCCGATCTGAAATACCCTTAAGCGGTCCCCGTAGCGAGCTATCTTGTCCGGGATGTCGGAGAAATAACGCGGGTCCTGCGGATCTGGAAAGGAGTAGCCCTTGAGCGTCGGTTGTTCGAGCAGGCAGCCCCGAACATCACCGATGTCCTTGTCGATGCTGCGATCCCACAGCACACCGAACACGTCCCGCACCAGGTCGGGTCCCGCATCCTCGAAAAAACCGATTTCCCCGCCGAGCTTGAGCAGGTGATTGCCCAGCACCTCCTCCAGATCGGCATCGATTCCATAGTGGTCGTAGAGTTTGTCTTTGGCCTCCTTGGTGAAGCCGAAGGACCAGGGCGCATAGTCGGGCCGCTTGTGATCCAAAACAGCCCGAATTACATCGCGTTTGCTCATATCCCCTTCCATACACGGTATGTCACCGCAGATCGGTGTAACGGGTATCCTTGATCGTATTGACCATCGACCAAAAATTTTCCAACGGCGTATCCAGCTGCACGTGGTGGGTGGGTCCGATGATCAACCCACCTCCCTTGCCGACAGTCTGCAGCCTGGTTATCACTTCTGTGCGCACCTCTCCGACTGTACCGAAGGGGAGAGTGTGCTGTTCATCTATAGTACCCCAAAAGCAGAGGCGGTCGCCGAATCGTTCCTTGACGTCTGCCGGGTCCATACAAGCCGGCTGGACGGGATTCAGCACATCCAATCCGATCTCGATCAGGTCGGGGATGATCGGCCAGATGGTACCATCGGAATGGTAGGCTACCTTCAGCTGCGGATTGATCTCTTTGAGTTCTGAGATAAAACGCCGCATCCTAGGCTTGAAGTACTTCCGCCACATCTCGGGGGATAATACCATGGATGTCTGTCCGCCCATGTCATCACCAATCCAGATCATATCCACACCCAGTTCTGTCAGCCGCCTGGCTGCTGCCCGGTGATAGTCGTCGGGTATATCGAGGATTCGGTTTGCCAATTCCGGGTTTGTGACAAAATCCATCAACAGCCGTTCCAGTCCCCGCAGAGCCCAGGCGGTCTCGAAGATCGTCGTGACCGTGACACCGACGATCCAGTATTCGCTATTATAACGGTGGATCACCCGTTGCGCTTCGGCGTAAAGTTCCGGCCGGTCGGGATCAGGGGGCACGTACCTGTCTATAGCCGAATCTTCGGCCAATGGATGGGTGCAGATTTCAGTGTACCGGCCCGTGCCGTAACGGGTTTCGTAACGCGGGCTCCGCCAGCCGATCCCCCACTCGTCGGTATATTCGTCGAGATCCTGGTAATAGGAGTTTGCCCACCCTACCGAGGTAAGCAGCATATCGACGCCGAGTGCCTGCTCCAACGCATAGACATTTCCCCCACCATGAGGATTGTGGCTCTTCAGGCCTATGATGTTCATGTCCGCTTCCAGGCGGCGGGCGAACTCCGGGGTGAAGCTGATCTGCATGGGACAGCGGTCCGCTTCGTCATGGTTGAGCGCGGCGACAACTCGTTCTCGGTGGTTCATCCGTCTTCAGCTTCGCGGAAAGATCGGTAGCAGTGTACAGGGAAATCGCCACGATTTTCTACACACCGATATTTAATCGATCCCCGTTATTAAGATACACTCAAGCTCAACAGGGGGTTCGGATGGACCAGAGAGAGAATATCCTGCGGGCCGTTCGGTTCGAACAGCCGGAAAGCATCCCGATGATCTTTCATATCAATCCCGCCTGCTGGTATCACTACCCGCAGGGTGCCCTCCAGGATTCCATGGAGGCTCACCCAAGGTTGTTTCCCGACTTCCGCCGTTGCCAGGAGCCGGTTGAACCGGAGTTGCTGCCCTACGCCCGAGCGGGCGTCGAGTTCACGGATCCCTGGGGGTGTGTGTGGCAGACTCCTCAGGACGGCATCGTCGGGACCGTTACCAAGCATCCTCTAGCATCGTGGGAGAATTTTGAGTCCTTCAGGTCGCCGGACCCCGACCGATTCGACCACTGGGGATCCATCGACTGGAGTAAAAAAGCCCGGGAAGCCAGCCAGCTCGGATTCAAGAGACAGATCGCGGCCGGGGAGATCGGCCATGGGCATACCTTCCTGAAGCTGACCGATCTGCGGGGTTATCAGAACCTGCTCTACGATATGACCGATGAGGAACCCCGCCTGGAACGGTTGATCGCGATGCTGGAGGAGTTCAACCTGCGATTGGTGCAGAACTATATCCGGGAAGCCCGGGTCGAATGGATGGGCTATGCAGAAGATCTGGGTATGCAGATCGGTCCCATGCTTTCACCGGTCCACTTTAAGAAATATATCAA